>Ga0209690_1000114_pt1 | contig 35784 bp, 26 predicted proteins | sample GraSoiAngelo_150_FD_186164 | JGI IMG/M metagenome (GOLD analysis project Ga0209690, IMG submission 186164) | Grasslands soil microbial communities from the Angelo Coastal Reserve, California, USA - 14_1009_09_40cm (SPAdes) (version 2) | ecosystem: Environmental > Terrestrial > Soil > Grasslands ... | reverse complement strand
GCCGCCTGCGCGGTCTATGGTGCGATCCAGGGCACGCTCATCACGCGGCTGCGGCTGCCGTCGTTCATCGTGACCCTCGCGGGGTTCCTGATCGCGAACGGCATCTTTCTCAAGATCCTGTTGCTCGGTCCGTTTTCCGGTTATCCGAACCTCGCCGGCCAGAGCGACAACCTGCTGGTGATCTACAACCTGATGTGGGGCACCATCGACCCTACGATCTCTTGGATCGGCGCAGCGATCGTGGTGCTCGGGTTAGGCCTGTCGATCGGATGGGCAGATTTGCGGCGCCGCCGGAGTGGCCTCGTCGCACCCCCGGCAAGCTTGACGGCGATCAAGATCGGCCTCATCGCGGTCGTCGCGATCGTTGTCGTCGCCATCTGCAACAGCAACCGGGCCAACATCGGAACCCTGGAGGGGGTGCCGTGGATGATTCCCATCGTTCTCGCCGTGCTCGGGGCGTGGACGGTGCTTCTCCAGCGCACCAGGTTCGGCCGCTATGTGTACGCGATCGGCGGCTGGTGCGGACGGTGGGCTTCGCCCTGTGCTCCTTCACCGCGGGCGTCGCGCTGCTGCTGTACGCCTCGCTCCTGGGCGGGATGTCGAACAACCTGCAGGGTGGCCAGTACGTGCTCTTCGCGGTCGCCGCGGCGGTCATCGGGGGCACAAGCCTTTTCGGCGGCAGGGGCAAGCCGCTCCATGGCGTGCTTGGCGGCCTGGTCATCGCCGCCATCTACAACGGCCTCTACCTGCAGGGCATCTCTCAGGTGGAGTGGCAGTACATCGTGACCGGCCTCGTGCTTCTGGCCGCGATCATCATCGACGCCGCCTCCCGGCGAGGCGCCTCCTCGGGAAGCGTCACCCGAGCCTAGGGGCGACAACTCAACTCTTCCCCGATTGCGGGGAAGTGGCCGGCGTAGCCGGCCGATGGGGCTGACGGAGGCAGGGCACGATTGGGAATTGCCAGGCCTGGGTAAACGTTCTTTCAAACAGATGGCAACACCCAAGTCGGAACTCCTACCAGTCCTCCCCATGGACGACGTCGTCGTCCTCCCGCACATGTCCGTAACCCTCGCGGTCGAGGGCGACGACCAGAAGGCTGCGATCGAGGCCGCCCGGCAGGGCAACCGCCTGATCCTGCTCGTGCCTCGCATCGAGGGCAAGTTCGGCACCATCGGCACCGCCGCCCGCCTGGGCGAGTCCGCGGAGCTGCCGACCGGCGCCGAGGCCTTCATGATCCGCGGCGAGTACCGCGCCCGGCTGGGCAGCGGCCAGGCCGACATCGGCGGCGCGCTCTGGGTCAAGGCCGACCCTATCCTCGACCCCGAACCGCCGACTGAGAAGGCGCTCGAGCTCGCCCGCGAGTACCGCGCCCTGCTCGAGAACCTCGTCGAATCGCGTGGCGTCCCGCAGGTCGTGCAGTTCCTGCGCGCCGCGAGGACCCCCGGCCACCTCGCCGACCTGGCCGGCTACTCGCCGGACCTCTCGACCGAGCAGAAGCTCCAGATCCTGGAGATGACCGACCTCGAGGAGAGACTCACCAAGCTCATCGGCTGGACAAAGGGCATCCTGGCCGACGCCTCGCTCAAGGAGAAGATCCGCAGCGATGTCACCGAAGGGATGGAGAAGACCCAGCGTGAGTTCCTCCTGCGCCAGCAGATGGAAGCGATCAAGAAGCAGCTCAACGAGGGGCAGACCGACGTGGTCTCGACCTATCGCGAAAGGATCGCAGCGGCCGGCATGCCGGAAGGCGTGCTCACCGAGGTCAACCGCGAGCTCGATCGCCTGGAGCGGACGAGCGAGCAGAACCCCGAGTACGGCTGGATCCGCACCTACCTCGACTGGATGCTCGACATCCCGTGGAACGTGCGCTCCGAGGACAACTACGATCTGAAGAAGGCGCGCGAGATCCTCGACCAGGACCACACCGGCCTGTCGGACGTGAAGGACCGCATCATCGAGTTTCTGGCCGTGCGCAAGCTTCGGCAGGAGCGCGGGCTCGAAGTCCTCAGCGGCCGCGGTTCGGGCGCCATCATCACGCTCGTCGGACCTCCCGGAGTGGGCAAGACCTCGTTGGGCGAATCCGTCGCGCGCTCACTGGGCCGCAAGTTCACTCGCGTATCGCTGGGCGGAATCCGCGACGAGGCCGATATCCGCGGCCACCGCCGGACGTACGTCGGCGCATTGCCCGGGCGGATCGTCCGCGCGTTGAAAGACGCCGGCACGAAGAACCCCGTGATCATGCTCGACGAGATCGACAAGGTCGGCAGCGACTGGCGCGGCGACCCATCCTCGGCTCTGCTCGAGGTGCTGGACCCTGCGCAGAACCACACGTTCCGCGACCACTACCTCGAGGTCGACCTCGACCTCTCCGAGGTGCTGTTCATCCCGACGGCAAACGTGTCGGAGACGATCCCCGCGCCGTTGCTCGACCGCATGGAGCTGATCCGCCTCGACGGCTACACCGAAGAGGAGAAGGTCGCGATTGCTCGCGACCACCTGCTCAAGCGCCAGGTTAGGCAAGCCGGCCTGAAGCCGGAGGAGGTCACCGTCGACGACGCCGCGATCATGAAGGTGATCACCGAGCACACCCGGGAAGCGGGCGTCCGCAACCTGGAGCGCGAGCTCGGCAAGATCACGCGCAAGATCGCAACCAAGGTGGCCACGGACCAGATGACCCCGCCCGTGGCGATCACGCCCGACCGGGTGCGCGAGTTCCTCGGCAAGGCGAAGTTCGACAACGAAGTGGCCGCGCGCACCGCGGTGCCAGGCGTGGCGACCGGGCTCGCCGTCACCGGGATCGGAGGCGATGTCCTCTTCGTCGAGGCCACCGCGACCGACAGCAACGGCCACGGCAGCACGCTGACCCTGACCGGCCAGCTGGGCGACGTGATGAAGGAGTCGGCGCAGATCGCCCTCTCCTACGTCAGGTCCCATGTGGACGAGCTGAAGGTCGACCACGACAGCATCAACAAGTCGTTCCACATCCACGTGCCCGAGGGCGCCGTGCCCAAGGACGGCCCGTCGGCCGGCGTGACGATGACGACAGCGATCGTGAGCCTTCTTACCGGCCGCCCGGTGCGCAACACCGTCGGCATGACCGGTGAGGTGACGCTTCAGGGTTTGGTGCTGCCGATCGGCGGTGTCAAGCAGAAAGTGCTCGCCGCTCACCGGATGGGCTTGACCGAGGTCATCCTCCCCCAACGCAACGAGAAGGACCTCGACGATGTGCCGCAGAGCGTGCGCGAGGCGATGACGTTCCACCTCGCGAGCCGAGTCGAGGAAGTACTGAAGTACGCGCTGGAGCCCGCCTCCACGAGCAAGTCCAAGACCGCGGCGGCCTAAGGGCCGACAGCCCTATTCCGCACGGGACGGCCATCTCGTGCGGAATCACTGTCCGGATTTCGCATCGGAAGGCCGAGGCGTAAGGGTCAGCACTCTTAAACGGACACTGCTGGACTTGTGCGCATGGTTACCTGCTGTCGAGGCTTTGGTGGTGCTCGATATGGCGATCCTCGCACGGGGACTGAACAGATGCGCAAATACGCCGATTCGGTGAATGGTCGGGCGGGCGCGTCGCGGTTGAGGCAGCTGGCTCAGGTTGCGGCGCCGGCGGAATCTCCGATGGAAACTCGACGGCGCTGGCTCTTGATCAAAGCCGGGCTCCCGTTGCCCGAGGTGCAGGTGGACCTGTACGACGACGCCGGCCAGTTTGTCGGGCGCGCAGATCTCTTCTATCCGGCAGCATCTGGTGATCGAGTTCGACGGCGGGAACCACCGCGACCGGCTCGTCAGCGACGACCGCAGGCAGAACTCTCTTGTCAGCGCCGGTTAACGTGTTCTCCGGTTCACCGTCGCGGACGTATACGGCCGCCCCGAAGCCATCGTCGGACAGGTTCGGGCGGGGTTATTCTCGCGCCGCCCTGCTGTAGCGATCAAGCCAAAGTCCCCACGCGGTCTCTAGCGCTCGGGTCGGTAAGGCGCCATCGCTTCCAGGTTGCCGACGTATTCCGGCAAACGCCGCTGGCCGAGCATCTGACGGATGGCCAGGATCTCACCGAGGTGGAACCAGTAGTGGAAGGTCAGCCGGCGGATCGCGTCAGCGACCGTCTGGCCCGACGCTTTGCCGTCCCGCGGCAGGTCGCGCATCAGGTCTTTCGTCTTCAGCGAGTCGAGGTACGGTTCCCCCTCTTTGGTGAGCGTGTTCCACGCAGCGCGCATCGTTTTGAGCGAGGGCGTACTCATGGGCGCGCCCGAGGCGAACTCCGTGTTCAGGTGGGGAAAGAGGACCACTTGGTGCGGCCGCTGAAAGAAAGAGCGCTGCTCGTGCCATGCGAGGTGGCCCACGATCCAGCCGATCGAGTTCATCTGCCCGAGGTGCCGCTTGGCGTCCTCCTCGCTGACCCCACGCAGCCCGCGCAGCCACTCAGAACGGGTGAAACGCAGCTGATCGACGATCGGGTGCGCCATAGGCGCTATTTTGGCCGCCAGAGGACAATGCTCGCGCGATGAGCGATCAGATCCTGCGCCTCGCGCGCCTTGGCGTATGGGCGCTCCCGATCTACGCTGCCACCCTGTTCGCCGGCACGATCACGCATCAGCCCCCGCCGCAGACGCAGCTCGCCGACTGGTCTCGCTACGTGACCACCAACGAGTTCCTGATCGGCCACATCGTCTTCAGCATCTTCGGCTCGATCTTCGGCGCCATCGGTGCCGTGGCGCTGGGCACCCTGCTCATCGAACGCGGCTCTGTGAAGCTCGGACTGGCCGGCCTGCTCAGCGGTCTCAGCGCCAATGTCATCGGGACCTCGATCTTCGGCATCGCCGCCTTCGCCCAACCGGCGATTGGAAGGCTCTACCTCTCCGGCCAGACGCAGACCGCGCGCGACGTTTACTACGACGCGGCCCAGGGGACGCCAATGGTCGTCGTCGCCCTCGTCTTCATCGTCCTGCTGGTGGCAAGCTTCATCGTCTTCGGCGTCGCGTTCGCTCGCCTGGAGCTGATGCCGCGTTGGGCCGGAATCGGTTACGCGGTCTCCGGCCCGCTGTTCGCGGTCATCGGGTTTGCACTCGACAACTGGATCCAGAGCGTGGCGGCGATTCTAATGACCGCGAGCGCCGTCTGGATGGTCATTGCCCTGCGGCGTTTCGAATACCGACGCACCTCGCAAGGTTGAATTGAGCATGCCCAGGTCACCCCAGGCGGTTCTCGAGCGCGCGACGACGATCGCCGTGGTCGGCGCCTCCCGCGATCCGATCAAAGCCGGCGGCTCGGTTCCCGAAGGCCTCCAGCGCCGGGGCTTTCGCATCATCCCCATCAACCCATTCGCGGACATGCTCTTTGGCGAGCGCGTCTATCGCTCGCTGCTCGACGTGCCCGAGAAGATCGATATCGTCGACGTTTTCCGGCCCGCCGCCGACGCACCCGAGATCGCGCGACAGGCAGCGTCTATCGGCGCCAGGGCGTTGTGGCTTCAGCTCGACATCAAGTCCGACGAGGCGCGACACATCGCTGAGGACGCGGGAATGGACTACGTGGAAGATGAGTGCACCGCCGTGATCGCCTCGCTCTATCGAATCCGAAAGAGCGCGGCCTGACCCGCTAACCTCGTGGCCGTGGCACGGCGAAGGCTGCGGCCCAAGCGAGACCGCACCATCGAGTCGGAGCTCAAGTTTCGGGTCGCCGGCCCTCGTGACCACGCGACCCTGCGGACGATGCTTCGCAAACGCGAAGCCCAGCTGGTTGGACGCTACAAGGAAGAGAACTTCAGGTTCAGCGGACCCGGAAAATCCACGCGCAACACGACACTCAGGCTCAGGGTGCTCAACGGCGGACCTCGCGGCGTGCTGACCGCGAAAGGCCCGGCCACGTTCGTGGGTGGTGTGAAGATCCGCGAGGAGACCGAGGTCGAACTCGGCGACGTGCACGCCACGCTGGATCTCCTCCAGCAGCTCGGCTTCCGGGTCGGCTGGACGTATCCGAAGACGCGGTCGATGTGGATGCTCGACGGCGTCGCGGTCACTCTTGACGTCCTCGAATTCGGATGGTTCGTCGAGCTCGAAGGACCGACGACCGTGCTACCCGAGATGGCGCGTAGTCTCGGCCTCGACCCGAACAAAGCGCTCCGAGACAGCTACTCGGTGATGGCGAAAAAGCATCAGCAGCAGAAGCAACCCACGAAAGCGAAACCGACGCCGGTGGTTACTCCGCCCGCGGCGGCGGAGGCGCAGGCTTAGCGCCGTCGGTCTTGGCCGGCCCCACCCACACCGTCTGGATATTGGTGAACTCCTTGATCCCATATTCCGACAGCTCGCGCCCGTAGCCCGATCGCTTGACGCCGCCGAACGGCAGGCGCGCGTCGGACGCGACCATGCCGTTGATGAAGACCAGCCCCGCCTCGACCTTCTCGGCGAGCTTCTTCCCGCGCTCGACGTCTGACGTCCAGATGTTGGAGCCGAGCCCGAAGTCGGTGTCGTTGGCGACCCGGAGGGCGTCGTCGGCGTCCTTGACGCGGATCACCGCGGCGACCGGGCCGAAAGTCTCCTCGTCGTACGCGGGCATCCCCGGCCTGACGTTCGCGAGCACCGTCGGCTCGTAGTAATAGCCATCGCCATGGATCCGGTTGCCGCCCACGAGCGGGCGAGCGCCGAGCCTGATGGATTCGCGGACCTGTCGCTCGAGCTCGTCGACGAGGTCAGCTCGCGCCAGCGGCCCGACCTGGTTCTGGCGATCCATCGGGTTGCCGACCTTGAGCGCGGCGACGGCGCCTGCGAACCGCGCCTCGAACTGATCGGCGACCGACTCTTCGACGATGAATCGCTTGGCCGCGATGCAGCTCTGTCCGTTGTTCTGGTTGCGTGCCCTGCACGCCACCGTCGCCGCCATGTCGAGGTCTGCGTCGGCGAGAACGACGAACGGGTCCGAGCCGCCGAGCTCGAGCACGGTCTTCTTGAGCGCTCTGCCCGCCGCCTCGGCGACCGTCATCCCGGCCTTCTCGGAACCGGTTAGAGTCACACCGGCGACGCGATGGTCGGCGATGAGTCCCTCCACCCTTGCTGACCCGATCAACAGCGTCTGGAAGACACCCTCCGGCACGCCGGCCTCGCGGAAGACCTCCTCGATCGCGATCGCCGCCTGCGGCACGTTGGACGAGTGCTTGAGCAGCATCACGTTGCCCGCGCTGAGAGCCGGGAGCCCGGCGCGAAACGCCTGCCAGAACGGGAAGTTCCACGGCATCACAGCGAGGATCACGCCGAGAGGTTGGAAGCGGATGTAGCTCTCGGTCGCTGTGCTTTCGACGGGCTCGTCGGCCAGCAGCCGCTCCGCGTTCTCAGCGATCCAGCCGGCCGTCCACGCGCACTTTTCGACCTCGGCCTCGGCCTCGACGATCGGCTTACCCATCTCCGAAGTCAGCAGCGCCGCGTACCGCGCTTTGTCCGCGCGAAGGACTCCCGCCACCGAGCGCATGAGAACGGCCCGCATCCCAACGCCGGCCTCCCTCCAACCGTGCCGCACGGCCCAGCCGCGCTCCAGAGCCGCTTCGATCGCGGCTTCGTCGGCCTCGGGGAACATGGCCAGCTCCCGACCTGTTGCCGGATCGATGGATTTCAGCACCCGCTCGAATCATGCCACGATTTGATCTGTGGCCCGAGCACCCGTGAAGAGGCGCGCAGCAGGCGCGTCCGTCAGGCCGGCAGGCAGCCCTTCCGTGGCCCCGGCCACGCCGACCGACGGGCTGAAGCGGGTCGCCATGGAGGCGGTCACACCGGAGATCGACGGCGGACGGTTCCCGGCCAAACGGGTCGTCGGCGAGACCGTGGTCGTCGAGGGGGATATCTTCACCGACGGCCAGGACGCCCTGGCCGCCGTCCTGCGCTATCGGCACGAGGCCGCGACGCGATGGATCGAGACGCCGATGGCTCCCCTGGTCAACGACCGCTGGCGCGGTGAGTTCCCGGTCACCGAGCTCGGTCGCTACGTCTTCACGATCGAGGCCTGGGTGGACCACTTCGAGACCTGGAGCCGCCAGCTCGCCAAGCGCCTGGCGGCGGGTCAGGATGTACGCCTCGAGCTCGAGGTCGGCGCTCGCATGATCGAGGAGACGGCGGCACGCGCGGACGGGACGACCGCCGACTCGGCGCGACTGCGGGAGCTCGCCAAGTCGCTGCGCATTCCAAACCCCCACCCGGCGGCTTCGCCGCCGACCTCCCCGGCGAGCGGGGAGGTGAACGGGGAGCTGACCACGCTTATGCGGCGCTACGCCGACCGCGCCCAGGCGACGACCTACGCGCGCGAGGTCGAGGTGTTCGTGGAACCTCAGAAAGCGCGCTTCAGCACCTGGTATGAGCTGTTCCCGCGCTCCACGGGCCCCGCAGGAAAGCACGGCACATTCAAGGATGTCGAGCGCCTGCTGCCGGAGATCGGGCGGATGGGCTTCGACGTCCTCTACCTGCCCCCCATCCACCCCATCGGCCGCACCCATCGCAAGGGCGCCAACAACAAGTCCGCACAGCCCGGCGAGCCGGGAAGCCCGTGGGCGATCGGATCCGAGGAGGGCGGCCACAAGGCGGTGAACCCAGAGCTCGGCACCCTCGCCGACTTCCGCCGCCTGGTCAAGACCGCCGCGGGCGAGGGCATCGACGTGGCGCTCGACATCGCGTTTCAGTGCTCACCCGATCACCCCTACACGCGCGAGCATCCCGAGTGGTTCAAGCACCGGCCCGACGGCTCGATCCAGTACGCGGAAAACCCGCCGAAGAAGTACGAGGACATCTACCCGTTCGACTTCGAGACCGAGCACTGGCGAGGGCTCTGGCAGGAGCTTCTGTCGATCGTCCTCTACTGGGCCGAGCAAGGGGTCAGCGTGTTCAGGGTCGACAACCCGCACACCAAACCCTTCGCGTTCTGGGAGTGGCTGATCGCCGAGCTGCGGCGTGCGCACCCCGAGGCGATCCTGCTTTCCGAGGCGTTCACGCGACCGAAGGTCATGTACCGGCTCGCCAAGGTGGGGTTCAGCCAGTCGTACACGTACTTCGCGTGGCGCAACACCGCGTACGAGCTGTACCAGTACTTCACCGAACTGTCCCAGCCGCCAATCCGCGACTTCTTCCGGCCGAACCTCTGGCCCAACACCCCCGACATCCTCACCGAGTACCTGCAGACCGGCGGCCGGCCCGCGTTCCAGGCCCGGCTGATCCTGGCTGCCACGCTCGGCGCGAGCTACGGAATCTACGGCCCGCCCTTCGAAGCGCTGGAGGGCCGTCCGCGCGAACATGGCTCCGAGGAGTACGTGGATTCGGAGAAGTACCAGCTGCGAAACTGGAAGCGCGACCCGAGCATGAGTGAGCTCGTGGGGATCGTCAACCACATCCGGCGCGAGAATCCGGCGCTCCAGAGCGACCGCGGCCTGCGATTTCACTTCACCGAGAACGAGCAGCTCCTGGCCTACTCGAAGAGCACGCCCGACAATGCGAATGTGATCCTGACCGTCGTCAACGTGGACCCCCACCACGTGCAGCGCGGGATGGTCAACCTTCCGCTCGAGGAGCTCGGGATCGAGATTGACCGGTCCTATCAGGCGCATGAGCTCATCAGTGGAGCCCGCTACCTGTGGAACGGACCGCGCAACTTCGTCGAGGTCAATCCGCAGTCGATGCCGGGCCAGATCTTTCGTTTCCGCCGTCGCGTGCGCAGCGAGCACGATTTCGAGTACTTCTTGTGATCACCACGCCCCAGCGCGCCAAGCGCAGGATCGAGACGTCGCAGCTCGAGGAGGATCCGCTCTGGTACAAGGACGCGCTCATCTACGAGCTCCACGTGCGGGCGTTCTACGACAGCGACGCCGACGGCGGCGGTGACTTTCGCGGCCTGGTCGAGAAGCTGCCCTACCTGCAGGAGCTCGGCATCAACGCGCTCTGGCTGCTGCCGTTCTATCCCTCGCCTCTACGCGACGACGGCTACGACATAGCCGATTACACCAACGTGAATCCGATGTACGGCACGCTGGGCGATGCCAACCAGCTGGTCAGAGAAGCGCACCGGCGCGGCATCCGGGTGATCAACGAGCTCGTGTGCAACCACACCTCGGACCAGCACCCCTGGTTTCAGCGCGCGCGGAGGGCGAAGCCGGGAACCGCCGCACGTGACTTCTACGTGTGGAGCGAGACCAACCAGAAGTACCAGGACGTGCGGATCATCTTCAAGGACTTCGAGACGTCCAACTGGACCTGGGACCACGTCGCGAACGCCTACTACTGGCACCGTTTCTACTCGAGCCAGCCCGACCTCAACTTCGACAACCCCAAGGTCAAGGAGGCGATCTTCAAAGCCCTCGACTTCTGGATGGACATCGGGGTCGACGGCGTCAGGCTCGACGCCGTGCCCTACCTGTTCGAGCGCGAGGGCACCAACGGCGAAAACCTGCCCGAGACGCATCAGTTCCTGCGCGAGCTGCGCCGCCATGTCGACAGCAACTACCGGAACCGCATGCTGCTTGCCGAGGCCAACCAGTGGCCCGAAGATTCGGTCGCCTATTTTGGACAGGGCGACGAGTGCCACATGTCGTTCCACTTCCCGCTAATGCCACGGCTCTTCATGGCGATCCGCATGGAGGACAGGTTCCCGATCGTCGACATCCTGGCCCAGACCCCCGCCATTCCCGACACCTCGCAGTGGGCGCTCTTCCTGCGCAACCACGACGAGCTCACGCTCGAGATGGTCACCGACGAGGAGCGCGACTATATGTATCGCGCTTACACGCAGGACCGCCTCGCCCGCCTGAACCTCGGCATCCGGCGCAGGCTCGCACCCCTGCTCGGCAACGACCGCCGGCGCATCGAGCTGATGAACGGGCTCCTTTTCTCGCTGCCCGGCACCCCGGTCCTCTATTACGGGGACGAGATCGGCATGGGGGACAACATCTTTCTGGGCGACCGCAACGGCGTGCGCACTCCGATGCAATGGAGCGCCGACCGGAACGCCGGCTTCTCTCGCGCCAACCGCCAGCGCCTGTACCTGCCGGTCATCACCGACCCTGAGTACCACTACGAGACCGTCAACGTCGAGGCCCAGCAGGGCAACCCGCACTCGATCTTCTCGTGGACGAAACGGCTGATCGCGCTGCGCAAGCGCCACCGCGCGTTCGGACGCGGCACACTCGAGCTGCTGCGGCCGGAAAACAGAAAGGTGCTTGCGTACGTCCGCAGCTACGAGTCAGAGCAGATCCTCTGCGTCGCCAACCTGTCGCGCTTCCTGCAGGCGCTCGAGCTGGACCTGACCAAGTGGAAGGGCCTCGTTCCCGTAGAGCTCTTCAGCAGCAACGAGATGCCGGTGATCGGCGACAACCCGTACTTCCTGACCCTCGGCCCGCACGCCTTCTACTGGTTTGCCATGCAGCCGCGCGCGGCGGCGAGCATACAGAGCGACGGCGCCCAGGCGGCCGCCGTGCTGCCCGAGGTGCGTCTTGCCGGCGGTTGGGAGTCGGCCCTGGCCGGAGGCGCGAAGGAGCGGTTCGAGAGCGTGCTCGTCCGCTACATCCCGCAGCGGCGCTGGTTCGCGGGCAAGGCCCGGCGCGTGAAGACCGCGACGATCAGCGACGTCATCACCGTGCCCGGAGCGGAGAACTACGCGTACCTGACCTCGGTCGTGATTGGCTACGCGGACGGCGACCCCGACACCTACATGCTGCCCATCGCTTACGCCAATCCCGCCGAGGCGTCTCACATCATCGAGCGCTGGCCACATGCGGCGATCGCGTGGGCCCGCAACCCAGGTGAGGAAGCGCGCGGATTGCTCTACGACGCCCTTGGACCGGCCAACTTCGCCGAGGCGATGCTCGGATCGATCGCGCGCCACAAGCGTGCCGCCGGCGGCGCGGGGACACTGGTTGGCTCGACAACACGCGCGTTTGCGCGCCTGCGCGGGCCCGAGACGGTGCGCCTCGAGGCGCAGCTCTCGATCGCCGAGCAGAGCAACAACTCGGTGATCTTCGGCGAGCGCCTGATGCTGAAGGTCTTCCGCCGGCTTGAAGAGGGGGTGAACCCGGAGCTCGAGGTCGGGCGTTTCCTGACCGAAAATACCAACTTCAGCCAGATCGCGCCGCTTGCAGGCACGCTCGAGTACCGCCGCCCGACGGGCGAACCGGTCAGCATCGCGATCCTCCAGGGCTACGTGCCGAACCAGGGCGACGCCTGGCAGCACACGCTGAACACGGTCGCGCACTACTTCAACGCGCCCGAGCTGGTGGGCATGCAGCCGCCCACGTTGCCCCGAAGCCTGCTCGAGGCAAGCCGGCTGGAGCCCTCCGAGCTGGCCGTGAAAGCGATCGGCGGCTACCTGGACTCGGCGCGTCTGCTCGGCCGCCGCACCGCCGAGCTGCACGCCGCGCTGTCCTCGGACCCGACCGATCCGGGGTTCGCGCCCGAGCGGATCTCGCCCCTCGACCAGCGCTCGATCTACCAGTCGATCAGCGGTCTGTCAATGCGGGCTATCGACCTCCTCCGGACGCAGGTGAACAAGCTGCCGGCCGACGCGAAAGAGGAAGCGCGGAAGGTGCTGGAGCTCGACTCCCGGATCGCCTCCATGCTGAAGGCCTTCCTGGCCCGCCGCCTGAACACGACTCGCATCCGCGTGCACGGCGACTATCACCTCGGCCAGGTGCTCTACACCGGGCACGATTTCGTGATCATCGATTTCGAGGGCGAGCCGACCAGGTCCCTGTACGAGAGGCGGCTCAAGCGCCTGGCCATGCGCGACGTGGCCGGGATGCTCCGGTCGTTTTCCTACGCAAGCCAGGCGGCGCTTCGCTCGCAAGAGATCGCCCCGGAGAGATTGCCCGAGCTGCATGCATGGGCGCGCTTCTGGGTCGACTCGGTGTCCGCCGTATTCTTGAGGAGCTACCTGACGACCGCGGGCAACGCGTCGTGGGTATCGCAGAACCAGGACGACCTCGAGCTCCAGCTCAACACCATGCTTTTGGAGAAGGCCCTGTACGAGCTTCGCTACGAGCTGAACCTGAGACCTGACTGGGTGCGCATCCCTCTGCGGGGCATCCTCGATCTTGTGACGCCTCCATGAGCATCGCGGCGCGTTCCTTGATCAGCCCCTTCGACCTTCATCTATTCAATGAAGGCACGCACAGCCACCTGTTCGACAAGCTGGGCGCGCACCCCGCGCACGACCCGGAGGGGACGTACTTTGCGGTCTGGGCCCCCAACGCGGACGCGGTCAGTGTCATCGGTGACTTCAACGGTTGGGACAAGAACGCCAACGGCCTGTACCCACGCGAGCAGTCGGGGATCTGGGAGGGTTTCATCCCGACTGTGCGCCACGGCGCCCTCTACAAGTACTACGTGCACTCGAAGGTCACGCGCAATGGAGTCGACAAAGCCGATCCATTTGCGACGTACTCCGAGGCGCCCCCGCGCCAGGCCTCCGTCGTCTGGGACCTCGACTACGACTGGGGTGACCAGGGATGGATGGAAAACCGCCGCGCCGCGAACCACACCAGCGCGCCGTGGTCGGTCTACGAGATGCACCTCGGCTCGTGGATGCGGGTGCCCGAGGAAGGCAACCGCTGGTTCAGCTACCGCGAGCTCGCGCCGCGGCTGGCGGATTACGTGAGCCGGATGGGCTTCACGCATGTCGAGTTCATGCCGGTCATGGAGCATCCGCTCTACGAGTCGTGGGGCTACCAGGTCACCGGCTACTTCGCCCCGACGAGCCGCTACGGCACGCCCCAAGACTTCATGTTCCTGGTCGACTACCTGCACCAGAACGGCATCGGCGTCATCCTCGACTGGGTCCCCTCGCACTTCCCCGCCGACGAGTTCGGCCTGCAGAACTTCGACGGCACGCATCTCTTCGAGCACGCCGACCCCCGCCTCGGGGTGCACCCGGATTGGGGCAGCTCGATCTTCAACTACGGTCGGAACGAGGTTCGCGGATTCCTGGTGAGCAGCGCATTGTGCTGGCTCGACCGTTACCACGCTGACGGCCTGCGCGTCGACGCAGTCGCCTCGATGCTCTACCTCGACTACTCACGCAAGCAGGGCGAATGGATCCCCAACAAGTTCGGAGGCCGGGAGAACCTGGAGGCCGTCGACTTCCTGCGCAGGTTCAACATCGAGGTCTACAAGGAGCAGCCCGACACGCAGACCGTCGCAGAGGAGTCGACTGCCTGGCCCCTCGTCTCGCGACCGACCTACGTCGGCGGCCTCGGCTTCGGCATGAAGTGGGACATGGGCTGGATGCACGACACGCTCTACTACTTCGAGCGGGAGCCGGTGCACCGCAGGTTCCACCACTCCAACCTGACGTTTCGCATGCTCTACGCGTTCGGCGAGAACTTCATGCTGCCCTTGTCGCACGACGAGGTCGTGCACGGCAAGGGTTCGCTGCTCGCGAAGATGCCTGGCGACGAGTGGCAGAAGTTCGCCAACCTGCGTGTCCTGTACGGCTGGATGTACGCGCAGCCGGGCAAGAAGCTCGTCTTCATGGGCGGCGAGTTCGGGCAGTGGAAGGAGTGGGACGTCGAGCAGAGCCTCGACTGGCACCTCCTGGACTATCCGATGCACGGCGGCTTGCGGCTGTGGGTCGGCGACCTGAACCGCATCCTCCGCGATGAGAAGGCGCTGCATGAGATGGACTTCGACCCCCGCGGTTTCCAGTGGATCGACGTCACTGATGCCGACCACAGCGTGGTCAGCCTCATCCGCCGCGGCAAGATGCCGGAGGACATCGTGGTTGCGGTCTTCAACTTCACCCCGGTGCCGCGGCACAACTACCAGATCGGAATCCCAGGCGCGGGCTGGTGGGCCGAGGTGCTGAACAGCGACGCTCCGCTTTACGGCGGAAGCGGGATGGGCAACATGGGCGGCGTTGAGGCGGTGCCCGTCAGCATGCACGGCCACTCGCACAGCGTCACCCTGACCCTCCCACCGCTGGGGGCGCTGTTCCTGAAACCAGCTCGAGGAGAACCTCCAGAAGCGCCCTAGCCATCGGCGGTCAGGGCTGCGGCGACGGCATCCCCGCGCTGAACTTGTTGGTCGCTCCGGTCTCGGCGTGGATCACGTGCATCACCGCGTTGATCAGGGCCAGGTGCGAGAAGGCCTGCGGAAAGTTGCCGAGGTGCCGGCCGCTGCGAGGATCGATCTCTTCCGCGTACAGCTGCAGTGGGCTCGCGTAAGACAGCAGCTTCTCGCACAGCTCCCGCGCACGGTCGAGCTCGCCGATCTCGCACAGCGCTGACACCAGCCAGAACGAGCAGATCGTGAACGTGCCCTCCTCGCCGTGCAGGCCGTCGTCGGTCTCCTCGGGGCGGTAGCGAAGCACCATCCCGTCGACCGTCAGCTCTTCGGCGATCGCGAGCACGGTCGCCCGCACACGCGGATCATCCGGCGGCAGGAAGCGGACCAGCGGGATCAGGAGCACGGACGCGTCCAGTGCCTTCGACCCGTAGCGCTGGACGAAGACGCCGCGGTCGTCGACCCCCTGCTCGCAGACGTCGGACTTGATCTCGTCCGCGACCGCCTGCCAGCTCTTGGCGAGCTCGAGATCGCCGTGCATCTCGGCCAATCGCGCGCCGCGATCCAGCGCCACCCAGCACATCAGCTTGGACGAGGTGAAATGCTGCGGCTCACCACGCACCTCCCATATCCCACGGTCGGGCGTCTTCCAGTTTTCAATCGCGCACTCCACGGCGCGCTTCAGGATCGGCCACACGACCTCCGGCAGGTAGTCGCGCGACTTGGTGTGCAGGTACACCGAGTCGAGCACCGCGCCCCACACGTCGTGCTGCTGCTGGTTGTACGCGCCGTTGCCGATCCGGACCGGCTGCGAAGCCTCGTATCCGCTGAGGTAATCGAGAGTCTTCTCAGTTAACTCGTGCTCGCCGCCGATGCCGTACATGATCTGGAGGTCTTTCTTGCCGGCCGCGACGTCCGCGATGAAATAGAAGAAGTCGTTCGCCTCGCGGGCAAAGCCGAGCGTGTAAAGGCCCCACAGCATGAAGGTGCCGTCGCGGATCCACGTGTAGCGGTAGTCCCAGTTGCGCTCGCCGCCGATGGTCTCCGGCAGCGATGTGGTCGGCGCCGCAAGAAGCGCGCCGGTCGGGCTGTACGTGAGGCCCTTGAGCGTCAGCGCGCTGCGCTGGAGGTAGCTCTGCCACGGGTGTTCGGGGAAGTCGCCCCGGTTGATCCACTCGCGCCAGAAGTCCGCGGTGCGCTCGACGCGCTCGAACGCTTCCTCGACTGTGGCCGGCGCCGGGTGCTCGTCCCAGTACTCCTTGCCCGTCGAGTGGCGCGAGCGCGTCCACACCATGGCCACGTAGGCCTTCTCACCCTGGCGGAGGATCTTGGTCGCGTGGGCTCCAGGCCCTTCGAAACCGATCCGCAGGTCGGTGACCAGCTTGATCGGCACCTCGTCGGTGCCTCCGCTCGCGATGGCCTCGTTGTAGCTCTGCCCGGAGTACTCCCACCTGGCGGCCTTCTCGCCGTAGTCGAAGACCGGCTGGCAGTCAACGCTGATCTCGACGTTGCCGACCACGCAGCGCGCGGTGCGGAGGAGGATGTGCTCGGCCTCGTAGTCGGATGGCGGACGGCGGTAGGTACCTGACCGCCGCTGGCTGTGATACCAGGGCCCGATGCACATCGCGTCGCGCACGATCAGCCAGCCGTTTCGGGTGCGCCAGGTGGTCTCGAGGACAAGCGTGCCTGGGAGGTAGCGGCGCCCAGCGGGAACCTGGACGCCGGTCGGCCCAAAGCGGAAGCTACCCGCCGCCCGGTCGAGCATGGCCGCGAAGACGCTTGGGCTGTCCGGCCTCGGGAGGCACATCCATTCCACCCGCCCGCTTGGCGCGACCAAACAATTGACCTCGCAGTCGGAGAGGAAGGCATACCCGGCAATGGGCGGAAACGAGCTGGAGACCCGTGGTTCGGCGACCTGCGGGCCGATCTCGGTGACAGTCGTCTGGCCGTCACCGTTCTGCGACGGTGCGATCGCTTGACCCAAGTCAGCCTGGCGGGCTTTTCTGGCCACTTTCGTCCTTACCGAGAGGATATGACGATGGCCCGCCGTATGCGGTCGAAAACCTGCTCCGGCGTGCCCGTGCCGTTGATCCGCTCGAGCGCCACCCCCTGCCGGGCGTAGTGATCGAGCACGGCTTCGGTCAGCTTGTGGTACTCGTGCATGCGCTCGGTGATCGCCTTCCGGGTATCGTCGGCGCGGCCCTCGACTTTGGCGCGATGCAGCAGCCGCTCGATCAGATCCCCTTCGGGAACCTCGAGTGCGATGACCAGATCCACCCGGTGACCCTCCTCGGCGAGCATGGCGTCCAGGGCCTGGGCCTGGCGCACCGTGCGCGGGAAGCCGTCGAGCAGGACGCCTGCTCCGGCCTCCGCCTCCGGCAGACGCCCCCGGACGATGTCCACGATCAGCTTGTCCGGCACGAGGTCGCCCGCGGCCATGATCCGGCCGGCCTCCTTGCCGATCGGCGTACCCCTTGCGACCTCGGCCCGCAGGATCTCGCCGGTCGACAGGTGTTTCAGGTTGAACTCGGCCTCGATGCGGGCCGCCTGGGTGCCCTTCCCGCTGCCGGGCGGGCCGAAGATGATCCCGATCAATCGTGCAGCTGTATCTTGCGGCGGCGGCCCCACCATGTCCGAGCGTTTTCCGCGAGCAGGGCATGGATCGCCGGGTCTGGACCGGCGGGCTCACCTTCCTGGCTCAGGGCGAGCCAGCGCCTCGTGATCTCGACGTAGAGGTCGGCCTCGGTCCAGCCCGGCAGCTGCTCCAGGACGTTGTGCTTGCGGATGGCGTCAGCGATTGGTCGGTAGACGTGGTCGTACCAGCTCGCCGCCCCTTCCTGCAGGGGCACCTCGCGGTGCTGCTCGAGGCTGAGGAAGTAGCGATGGCCCGCGATGTGCTGGAGGATCTCGTCGTACCGTCCCAGGCGGCTGCACTCGAGGCGCGCCTCGGGCCGCGTGCGGTGGAGCTGCGTCACGTCGAGAAAAGCGGCGTACTCGGCGGCGCGGAGAAGGGAGGCTGCATCCGTCCCTTTCCCGAGCGGCGCGCGAGTCTTGACCTCGATCACGCGCGCGTTGAGGGTTGGCCGGCCCAGGTTGCGGGCGACCGAGACTCGGTGATGGCCATCGATCACGTAATAGCGATCGTCGACCTTGTACACGTCGATGGGCGGCAGCTCATCGCCCTCGACCATCGCCTGGTAGATGCGGGCCCAGCGATCGCGCATCCTGCGGTTGACGGGAAGGAACATCGCGTCGAAATCCCCCGTCTTGGCATCGGGCGCGACCGAGCCGGCGATCTTGTCGACCGGGATCTCGTGCACCCCGCCGAAGGCGCGGCCCTCCAATCCCGCTGCACGCAGCACCGGCTCGATCGACCGCAGTCGACCCGCGCGTCCGGTCAGGACCGAGCGCACGTTGCGCCAGAACGCGCGGGCGCGCGCGGAGTCGAAATCCTCGATGGCGCGGAAGCGCTCTAGGCCCAAAAGGGGAGGAGCCTAGCGGGGATTCGAACTAGAGAAGGGCCTGCTCGCTTTCGCCGTCGAAGAAGTGCAACCCTCGTGTGTCGAGGCCGAGGCGGACACGGTCACCAGGCGCCACCGCCATGCGGGGATCCACACGCGCGGTGAGCTGGTCGCCGCCGACCGAGCCGTAAAGGTACTGGTCGGAGCCAAGGCGCTCCACCACGTCGACCTTCATGTCGAGAGTCGTCCCGCCGTCCGTGGTGCGGTCCGTGACCGCTTCGGGACGGAATCCAAGAGTGCCCTTGGAACCAGCAGGTAGCGCCTTCGGCAGCTTGACCTCGAAGCCCGAGGCTTTGGCCGAGCCGTTGGTCACGTTGGCCGGGATGAAGTTCATGGTCGGCGTGCCGATGAAGCCGGCGACGAAGAGGTTGGCCGGGTGGTCATAGATCTCACCCGGGGTGCCCACCTGCTGCAGGATGCCCGCGTTCATGATCGCGATCCGGTCGCCCATCGTCATGGCTTCGACCTGGTCGTGGGTGACGTAGATGAACGTCGTCTGGAGGTCGCGGTGCAGCTTCTGCAGCTCGACGCGCGTCTGGCCACGCAGCTTGGCGTCCAGGTTCGACAAAGGCTCATCGAGCAGGAACACCTTAGGGCTGCGCACGATGGCCCGACCCAAGGCGACGCGCTGGCGCTGGCCGCCCGACAGGGCTCGAGGCTTGCGCTTGAGGAAGTTGTCGAGTCCGAGAATGCGCGACGCGTTGCGCACCCGCTTGTCGATCTCCGACTTCTTCATGTGCGCCATCTGAAGCGGAAAAGCCATGTTGTCGTACACGCTCATATGCGGGTACAGGGCGTACGACTGGAAGACCATGGCGATGTCGCGGTCCTTGGCGGCGACATTGTTGACGACGCGGTCGCCGATGAGGATCTTGCCTTCGGTGATCGCCTCCAACCCGGCGAGCATCCGGAGCGCGGTCGATTTGCCGCAGCCGGAAGGACCGACAAGGACCATGAACTCCTTGTCCTTGATGTCGACGTTGAAGTCCTTGACGACGGTGACATCGGCCGTGTAGCGCTTGACGACGTGGTCATAAGTTACTGATGCCATCTCTCTATCCCTTCACAGAACCGGCAAGAATGCCGCGGACGAAGTAACGCTGGAGGCTGAGGAACACGATCAGCGGCACGATCATCGAGAAGAAAGCCGCGGCCGTCAACAGGTTGGAACCGGCGCCCAGCGAAGTCGTCAGGTTCGCAAGGTTCACCGTCATCGGCGCCACCTCGGCCGAGCTCCCGACGTAGATCAGGGCCACCAGCAGGTCGTTCCACACCCACAGGAACTGGAAGATCACCAGCGAGGCGATCGCCGGCACTGAAAGGGGCATCACCAGCCGGAAGAAGACCGTCAGGGTGCCCGCGCCGTCGATCTCCGCCGACTCGAAGAGGTCGCTGGGAAGCGCCCTGAAGAAGTTGGCCAGCAGATAGATCGAGAACGGCAGCCCGTAGCCGGCGTGGGCAAGCCACAGCGGCACCCAGGGCAGGCCGGGGATTCCTGTTGCCTCCAGGTTATCGGTCGTCCAGTGGAGGTTCTGGACGTAGAAGTGGAGGACCGGGATAAAGGTCAGCTGAAGCGGTACGGCAAGCAGACCGACCAGCGCAAGAAAGATGTAGTTGCGGCCCGGAAAGTTCATCCATGCGAATGCGTAGGCGGCGAACGCGCCAATCGTCACCGGGAGGACCGTGGCTGGGATCGCGATCATGAAACTGTTGAAGAAGGCCTGGCCAAGGTTGCTCTGCTCGAGCATCGCCGTGTAGTTGTCGATCGTGAACTGGGTCGGATTCGAGAACGCGCTCCACCAACCCGTGGTCACCTGGAGGAACTGGGGCCGAAACGAGCTGATCAGCAAGCCCACCGTGGGGACCAGCCAGGCAATGGTCAGCCCGATGACGGCGATGTGCAGCGTGTACGCGGACAGACGGTCCGCGATCCAGCGGGGCGAGAAGGTTGTCGGCACGGGCCGCGCGGCGGCCGCGACGGTCATCGGCGCGCCTCCACGGCGCGGAACTGTCTCAGGTTGAAGATCAACACCGGAACCACCGCGATGAGCAAGATGATAGCCACAGCGCTTGCGCCTCCTGAGTTGCCCGCAGTGTACAGCTGGTTGTACATGCGGTAGGCGAGTACATCGGTGCCATAGTTGCCGGCCGTCATCACGTACACGACGTCGAAGGCCTTGAGCGCAAAGATCACAAGCGTGGTACCCACGACGACGATCGTCGGCATCATCAGCGGAAAGATCACGCGCCGGAATATGGTCAGCTCCCCGGCGCCATCAACGCGCGCGGCTTCCAACAGGTCGGCGGGGATGCCTTTCAGCGCCGCTGAGAGGATGACCAACGCAAAGCCCGTGATGCCCCACGTCGCGGCGCCGATCAACGCCAGGTTGTTCAGAATGTTGAACGTCGGCGTGGGCCATTGGTCTTGGAGCCAGGACACAGGGTCGTGATGCAGGACGAACGTGACCAGGGCGTTCATCGTGCCCAGCTGCGATTCACCTGGGGACTGGTACTGGTACATGAAGTTCCAGATCACGCCCAGGGCTACCGATGAGATCGCCATCGGCATAAAGATCAGCGACTTCACGATGTTCTCGTACAGGACGCGGTCAAACAGAACGGCGAGGATTAGGCCAAACGCAAGTGTGAACAGCGTGTAAAAGATCAGCCAGAAAAAGACGTTGTTGCGGATGGCGACCCAAGCACCGCCGGTTGGGAAATTCGCGAACTGTGACTCGTAGTTCCCGAGCCCGATGAAGTTACCGTTGTTGTTCTCGAAGCTCTGGAACACCGTGCCGATCGCCGGCAACAGAAGATATGCCGCAACCAGGAAAAGGGCAGGCCCGACCCAGAACCAGGGCCGGACCTGCGGTCGACGTTTATCGGACAAGCGGCGTACGAGGAACTCGCTGCCGACGATGTAGGCCCCGATCAGCGCCGGTACGCCGAGGATGACCACCACGAGCGTCGGTAGGTCGGTCAGCAGTACGCCGAAGTCCACGCTTTCTTCTCCTACACCTCAGGACGATTTATAGGCGGTGGCCTGAACCTGATCCAGGGTCGCCAGGATGCTGTCGAGCTTGCCCTGGTTGGTGACGAAGTCGAGGCAAGCCTTCCATGCGGCCGATCGCATATCGGCCGGCATCAAGTCGGTCGCGTCGTACTTGCCGATCTTGGTGTCGACCAGGATCTGGGCGCTCTCCTTGGAGATCGGGTCCGGGTATGAGTCGAGCGGTGTCTGCTTGTTCGGCGAGATCTTGCCGCCCTTCTTCACCCAGATAACCTGCGCGTTGGCCGTGGTCAGATAGTTGAGCAGCTTGCGGGTCTGAGGCGAGTCGTGGAACATCGACCATGCATCACCCGAGACGACGTGGGCGCCCGCATAGGAAGCGGTGATATCGGGAAGCGGGAAGAAGTTGAAATCGGTCACAGGCTGGAGGTTCGGATTCGCCTCCTGGAAGAACGTCGTGATGAACGACGCCTGGTTGTGCAAGTAGCACTTCGGCGGGTTAGTGAACAAGGGGTTGCCTCCCGTCTTGAAGCTCGTATTGGTGATCCCCTTGCTGCCGCCAAACACGTTGCTGTCGTCGCCCGGCCCAAGGACCTTGCCCCAGGTCGTGAACGCTGCCTTGATCTCAGGCGAGGACCACTTCTGGGTGCCCGCGACCCACTTGTCGTAGACATCGGGACCGGACTGGCTGAGCACGATCTCCTTGAGCCAGTCGCTTCCTGGCCATCCATCGTCCGCACCACCACTCTTCAGGGCGACGCACCACGGGGTGGTGCCCGTGCCCTTGATCTGGCTTTGCAGCGTCACCATGTCGTCAAACGTCTTGGGCACGGTGTAGCTCTTGGCCTGGAATGCCTTGACGTTGTACCAGATGAGTCCCTTTAGCGAGACCCACGAGTAAACCTGGTACAGCTTGCCGTTGATGGTGCCCAGGTCGATCCAGCTCTGCGAGTAGTTCTGCTTCAGCTGGCTCATATCGATCTTGTCATCGAGCGCGATGACCTTGCCCTGCTGCGCGAACTGGGTCAGCAGCTGTGGGTTGGGAGCGGCCGCAAGGTCAGGCGGATTGCCAGCCGCAACACGCGTTCTCAGGACCGCGGAAAGGTCCCGGGTCGACTCGTACTGGACCTTGATGCCAGTCGAGTCTTCGAATGGTTTCAGCACTGACAAGAAATTGGCCTGCTCAGTGCTGGCCCATTCCGCTATGACCTTCACCGAGCCTGCGTTTTGCGTCGAGCCTCCCGCGCAGCCGACGGTCACGAAGAGTGCCATCAACGGCACAATCAGGCTGCGCCTATACCACTTAGCGCGCATGGTTTTTCCCCCAATCCGATACGAGGTGGACGGCGTGGGTCTGCCCTAGTGACAATTCTATTTACCTCCCCTGAATGCTGCCGGAAGCTAGGTCTGGCGGCTGACCACCTCCTTGCCTTTGGAGGTCGAGCCACGAACGACGAGGCTCGTCGTCAGCGGCTGCGGCGACTCGACCTTACGGCCGTTCATGCGGTCGATCAGCAACCGTGCGGCGAGGCGACCTTTCTCGACGATCGGCTGGTGGACCGTGGTCAGCGGCGGGTATGTCCAGGCCGCCATGGGCAGGTCGTCGAACCCGACGACCGAGAGATCGGCAGGTACCCGGAGCCCAGATGCACGCGCCGCGGACATGACCCCGATCGCGGCCATGTCGCTCATCGCGAGCACCGCTGTGGGACGGCGAACGCCCTCTCGGAGCTGGTGAAACGCGCGGGCACCTGCCTCGACGGAGATGCCCGCCGTGACGCACTCCGGTGCGGGCGCCCCGGCGCCCGCGATCGCTGCCTCGTAGCCCGCCATCCGCCGTGCCGCGGTCGGTGTCGTCTCGAGCTGCGAGCGTGTGGGCGGCAGCACGATGATCGCCAGCTGCGTGTGGCCGAGCTCGAGCAGGTGCCTGGCCGCCTCCTCCGCCCCACCCCTGTCATCGACGTTGACCACGGGATGCTCGGGCGACGGATCCGAGTCGACGAGCACCGTGGGGATGCCGTTGCGGTCCAGCAATCTGAGGGCCTTGTCGTCGGGGCTGAGGCCGAGGCTGATGAAGCCGTCGACGGACGCCTGCCTGATCGCGCTCTCCAGTGATCCGTCCAGCGGCGGCACCAACAGCAAAGTCAGGTCGTGCTCCTCGCACTGTTCGCCAAGGCCCTGCATCAGCTCGCTCAGGAAAGGGTTCGCGAAGACCGTGGACAGCCGCTGCGGGATCAAGACGCCCATGGTTCCGCTGCGCCGCATCGAAAGGGCGCGTGCGGCCGGGTGCGGCGCGTAGCCGAGGTCGCGGGCGACGCGCAGCACGCGCTCGAGGGTCGCCTGGCTCAGGTTTTCGGGGTTGTTGAACGCGAACGACACGGCCGTCTTCGAGACGCCCGCCGCGATCGCGACGTCAGCGATTGTGACCCGGGAAACCGGCGTTCCTGTCATGGGCTCGCCCCCCAGCGATTAAACCGCTTTACTAAAGCGGTTTAGAGGCGATCCTATGTCGTACCAGGCGATCTGTCAAGCAGCGAGTTGGGGCGGCGTTTGGTCGCTTGTGTGAGCAGGCGAAGCAGCGCTGGGTCCACCTTCGGCACGCGCTCTGCCGTCAGCAGCCCGTTCTGTTCTTGCTCCACGTCGGAAAGCTGCGTGTAGCAAAAACCCACCACCGGCCCGGCGCCCATCAGCGCATCGATGAGCGCGCCATACGCCCCGACGAATGCGTTCTCGTCCGAGACCTCGAGCCAGCCCCATCCGCCCGATCCCGCAACGCGCAGACCCCCAAACTCGCTGACGATCACGGGCTCGCCGCGGTAGCCGTAGCCGGGGCCGTAGACGACGTGGCCGCTGGCGCTGCCGTCAAGGGCGGCATCGAGGTCGCGGTAGCGCCGCGCGAGCTGGGCCGGCTGCGTGTAGTCGTGAATCGTGCACATGTCGCTCAGCGTGTGCTCCCAGCCATCGTTGGAGATCACCGGTCGCGTGCCATCGAGGGCGTGCGTCCGGTGGTACAGGTCGTCCAGGAACCGAGCACGGACAGAGGGATCGATGTGGTCGAGGCCGAAGCTCTCGTTGGCGACCACCCAGGCCACGATCGACGGATGGTCGCGGTCGCGTCTCACCAGCTCGCTCCATTCGGCCGCCAGGCGGCGCTCGGCCTCCAGTGAATGCTCATGAAAGCTCGGCATCTCGGACCACACGAGGAACCCGAGCCGGTCCGCCCAGTAGAGCCAGCGTGGATCTTCCGCCTTCTGGTGCTTGCGAGCCCCGTTGAACCCAAAGGCCTTGGCGAGCTCGACGTCGCGTCGCAGGTCTTCATCGCGCGCCGCGGTCATCCCGCCGCCCGGGAAATAGCCCTGGTCGAGGACGAGGCGCTGGACGTAGGGCTGTCCGTTCAGCAGGAACTGCCCGTCCCTCGTCTCGATCTTGCGCATTCCGAAATAGCTTTCGACGCGGTCTGCCTCCACGCCGTCCAGGCCCAGCAATCGGATCTCGAGGTCGTAGAGGACAGGCGAATCGGGCGACCACGGGGCGACCGCATCCAGCTGCATACGACCGTCGCCGGGCCGCCCGGACCAGGTTCCGACGACTTCCCCATCCAGCCTCGCGACCAGCTCGATGCCGCCTTCCCCGCCAACCCCGAAGAGGACAGCACCTTCGGAAAAGTCCGGGCTGACCCGGATGCCCGTGATGCGGCGGTCGGGCAGCGGCTCGAGCCACACCGACTGCCAGATTCCTGTCGTGGGTGTGTAGAAGATTCCCTCCGGCCCGGGGCCCCAGTACTGCTTGCCGCGCGGAATGGTTTTGTCGGTGAGCGGGTCCTCCGCGCGGACGACCAGCTGGTTGTCGCGCGCGCGCGACATCTCTGTGATGTCGGCGGTGAATGGGACATGACCGCCCTCATGACGCGCGACCTCGACGTCGTTGACCCAGATGGTCGTGCGGTAGTCGACCGCCCCGAAGTGGAGCACCAGGCGGTCGGCCGCCGGTGCGTCGAACCGGCGCCGGTACCAGACGACATCGCCGGGGAGCTCATGCAGCCCGGACAGCTCGGACTCTGGGCAGAAAGGAACGACGATCTGGCGGTCGAAGCTCGGCCTGGTACCGGTGCCAAACTCCCATTCGCCGTTCAAAGTCATCCACCGGGACCGGCGAAAGTTGGGCCGAGGATATTCGGCTCGAATCATCGCGTAAGGGAGATGAAACGGCGTTGCAAGGCGACATCATTGTCGGCCGTGACGGCGCTGCGACTGATGCAAGTTGGCCTCGGAGGTCACGGCCGCAACTGGGCCAGGCGCATCGTCCCAGACGTCGACGAGGTCGAGCTTGTCGCGTACGTCGACTCCGATCCGTACACGCTGGACATCGCCCGCGAAGAGCTGCGCGCGCCCGCCGGCATGTACTTCGAATCGATCAGGGAGGCGATCACGGCCACCCGGCCGGAAGCGGTCCTCAACACCACCGCGCTGGCGGGTCATGCGCCCGTGACGCGCGCGGCCCTCGACGCCGGACTGCACGTCCTGGTCGAGAAGCCGTTCGCGGCGACCCTCGGCGCTGCGCACCAGCTGGTCGACGTCGCCGCCAAAGCCGGCCTCGTCCTGATGGTCAGCCAGAACTACCGCTACTTCCCCGCACCGAGGGCCATCGCCGAATTCGTCCGGGCGGCGCCCCTGGGCAAGCTGCACGAGGTCTCGATCGACTTCCGCCGTTACTCGATGGCCGGGCCGTCGGGACGCGGCCGTCACCACCTCGAGGAGCAGCCTCTGTTGGTCGACATGTCGATCCACCACTTCGACCTCCTTCGCCTGATCCTCGGCTCCGAGCCGGAGCGCATCTACTGCGAAGCGTGGAATCCGAGCTGGACGGACTTCAGCGGCCCGTCTGTCACGGTCGCCTCGATCCTGTTTCCGGGCGTCGTGGTCAGCTACCGCGCCAGCTGGGTCACCGCCGGACATCTGACTCCATGGGCCGGCGAGTGGCACCTCGAGTTCGAGCGCGGCGAGGTCGTCTGGGCGAGCCGCGACGATGACATGAACGAGGACCGCGTGATGATCCGTCCGCGCGGCGGCAGGTCGCGAACCGCGACGCTGCGCCCGATGGCGAGGACAGGTCCGGCTGGGACTCTGACCGAGTTTGCGCATGCGGTGCAGTCGGGCTGCGAGCCGGAGACCTCAGGCCGTGACAACCTGGGCACGGTCGCGTTCGTCGCGGCCGCGGTCGAGTCCGCGTCTGTCCACGAGCCTGTATCGATCTACCGGACCGGCGAAGCGCTTCCCATCTGATGCTGGCTCGTCGCCAGCTTCGCGTCACGATCTGGAACGAGTACGTCCATGAGCGGCGCGAGCCTTCTGTCCAGACCGATCTACCGGACCGGCGAAGCGCTTCCCATCTGATGCTGGCTCGTCGCCAGCTTCGCGTCACGATCTGGAACGAGTACGTCCATGAGCGGCGCGAGCCTTCTGTCCAGGCGATCTATCCGGACGGAATGCACGCGCCGATCGCCGAAGGCATCCGCCGCGAGCTGGGCGACGCCGTCACCGTGCGCATCGCGACGCTCGAGGAGCCAGAGCATGGTTTGACCGAGGCCGCCCTCGCCGAGACCGACGTCCTGACCTGGTGGGGTCACGCCGCGCACGACCAGGTTGCGGACGAAGTCGTGGAGCGCGTGCACGCTCGCGTGCTGGACGGCATGGGCATCGTCGTTCTGCATTCGGGGCATTACTCGAAGATCTTCAAGCGCGTCATGGGTACGTCCTGCTCGCTGCGCTGGCGCTCCGAGGAGGGCGGCGAGCGCGAGGTCATCTGGACCGTCAATCCCGCCCACCCGATCGCGGCCGGCGTCCCGCAGCCGATCGTCGTCGCGCACGACGAGATGTACGGCGAGTACTTCGACATCCCGCCTCCCGATGAGCTCGTCTTCATCAGCTCTTATGAAGGCGGCGAAGTTTTTCGCAGCGGGTGTTGCTTTTACCGCGGCGCCGGCCGCCTCGCGTACTTCAGCCCCGGCGACCAGGAGTTTCCGGTTTATCACCAGCCCGAGATCCAGCGCGTCATCGCCAACTGCGTCGCGTGGTGCGGCGGCGCGAGCCAGCCGAACGACGGTCCATCCGCACGAGAGGGCAACTCGAAGCGAAACTGGTACCTGTGAGGTCGTTCGCCGAAATCGGGGCGGCTGTGGTGGGGACCGGGTTTATCGGCGCCGTCCACGTCGAAGCGTTGCGCCGTCTGGGCGTGCAGGTGCATGGCGTGGTCGGATCCACGCGCGAGCGGGCCGCCGCGAGGGCGGTGGAGATTGGCCTGCCCCAGGCCTATGGCAGCTTCCAGGCGATGCTCGACGACCCGCGCGTCGATGTCGTGCACGTCACCTCGCCCAATCATTTGCACCACGAGCACTCGAGGGCCGCCCTTCGCGCCGGCAAGCATGTCGTGTGCGAGAAGCCGCTCGCCATGACGCCGGCCGAGTCAGCCGACCTGCTCCAGATCGCCGAGCACAGTGGGCTGGTGCACGCGACCAACTTCAACCTGCGCTTCTACCCGGTCGTCCAGCACGTGCATGGCATGGTCCGCGAGGGCGCGCTGGGCGAGGTGCGACTGGTGTCCGGCCATTACCTGCAGGACTGGCTGCTGCTCGACACCGACTGGAACTGGCGGCTCGAGCCCGAACTGGGCGGCGTCCTCCGCGCCGTGTCCGACATCGGTTCGCACTGGATGGACCTGACCACGTTCCTGACGGGCAAGCGGATCGTCGCCGTGATGGCGGACCTCGCGACGTTCATCAAGAAGCGACGGCAGCCGTCGGGCCCCATGGAGACGTTCGCCACCGGCCGCGGAGTGAAGACCGTGGAGCGCGATATCTCGACCGAGGACTGCGCGACGATCCTGCTTCGCTACGAGGACGGCACGCGCGGCGCCGTGACGGTCTCTCAGATCAGCGCCGGCCGCAAGAACTCGCTGCTGTTCGAGGTCGACGGCTCGACCTCCGCCGTAGGCTGGAACTCGGAACGGCCCGACGAGCTCTGGATCGGGCATCGCGGGCGCCCCAACGAGCTCCTGCTGCGCGACCCCGCGATCCTCAACGAAGAGGGGCGTCGCGCCGCGAGCCTTCCCGGTGGCCACGCCGAGGGATTCGCCGACACCTTTCGCGCGCTGTACGCCGCGGTGTATCGAGCCGTAAGCGCAGGCAAGCCGTCGGAGGGCTACCCCACCTTTGCCGACGGCCACGACGAGATGCTCGTCTGCGACGCGGTGGCACGCAGCCATCGCGAGCAGAGGTGGGTCGAGGTCGAGCGCGCCGTGAGGTCGGCGGCCAGGTGAAGCTCGGACTGCTGACCGCCGCGTTTCCGGATCTCACCCTCGAAGAGATCGCGATCTGGGCGCACGACAACGGCTTCGAGGCGCTCGAGATCGCCTGCTGGCCGTCGAGCGGGAGCGAGCATCGCCGCTACGCGGGCGTCGCCCACGTCGATGTCCACGATTTCAACGCGAAAGAGGTGCGGAAGCTCCTGGGTCGTTACGACCTGGAGATCTCATCGCTCGCGTACTACCCGAACAACCTCGACCCCGACGCGGACGCCAGGCAGGCCGCCAACGATCACCTTCGTCGCGTAGTCGAGGCGGCCCAGCTGCTCGGGGTGGAGACGGTCGGCACCTTCGTCGGTCGCGATCAGCGGCGCTCGGTCGCCGAGAACCTCGAAGACTTCAAGCGTGTATGGCCGCCTCTCGTGCGGCATGCGCGCGAGCATGGTGTCCGGATCGCGATCGAGAACTGCCCGATGATCTTCTCGGCTGACGAGTGGCCCGGCGGGCGCAATCTCGCGTACTCCCCCGCGCTCTGGCGCCAGATGTTCGAGATCATCCCCGACGAGAACTTCGGCCTCAACTTCGACCCCTCTCACCTCGTATGGCAGTTCATCGATTACACGCGCGCGGTCCGCGAGTTCGCGCCGCGCATCTTTCACGTCCACGCCAAGGACATGGAGATCGACCGCGACGGGCTCTACGACGAAGGCGTGATGTCCCTCGGCCTCGGTTGGCAGGTGCCACGCCTTCCGGGCCTGGGTGAGGTTCGCTGGGATCGCTTCATCAGCGCCCTGTACGCGATCGGCTACGACTGGGTCGTATCGATCGAGCACGAGGACCGCGACTTCGAAGGCGAGCTGGAGCTCGTGCAGCGCGGCTTTCTCCTCGCTCGCAACACGCTCCGTCCCCTCGTCGTCTAGCCGCGGCGCTACTGCGCCGCGGTACGTCGTGCCGCGACGAAGAACGTGATCGACATACCGATCGCGACCACGGCCAGCACCGCCGGCGCCCAGCTCACTCCGGCCTGCGCGATCACGATCCCGATCGCACCCGGGCCGGCGATGCCGCCGATCGACGCCGCGGGAAAAAGCCACGACGTCGCCCGCGAATCGCCAGGGCGCAGCTTTGCCAGCCAAACGATGCCGGTCGGAAAGATGGGGGCGAGCGCGAGACCCGTCACTAGGTAGGCCCACGGCGCCAGGATGCCGGCGGTCGCGGCGAGCAGCCCGACCGCGGCCATGCCCGCACCGGTGAGCACGATCGTGCCCTCGGGGACAGAACGTGGAACAAGCGTGATGAGCAGGCGGCCTGTGACCAGGGCCAGCCAGAAGCCTGATGTCACGGTCGCGGCCTGGGTCGAACGAAGGCCGACCGACTCGAGGTGTGAGGTCATCCAGCCTCCGGTGCCGTTCTCGATCGCGACGTAGAGCACGAAAGCGAGGATGAAAATCCACACAAGGCTACCCGGGCGCACGCGCGAGCCGGCGGAGACCGGAAGGCGGCCCGTGATGCCAATCGCGGCTGGAATCAACGCGAGCCACACCGCGGCGAAGACCAGGTAGAGCGGCGAAAAGTGCTCGCCGGCGAACGTGGCGACGAGGATTGGGCCGCCGACCGCACCGGCCGAATACGCGCCGTTCAACGCGTTGAGAAGCGCCGTTCGCCGCCTGCTCTCGCTGTAAGCGACGAGCTGGTTCAACCCAAGGACGAGGGCGCCGAAGCCGAGGCCGACGATGAAGACTCCAAGCAGGAATGCCGGCCAGACGAAAGCGATCGCGATGATCACCAGCCCAAAGCCCACGGTGGCCGTGGCGATCATCACGGTGACGCGGCCGGGAAGCCTTTCGAACGAACGCATCGCGATGAAGACCCCAGGCAGGGAGCCGGCGAAATGCACACTGATCGTCGCGCCCGCAACGGGGAGGCTCACGCCGAACCGGCGGATGAGGTGCTCGAGGAGCGGGCCGTAGCCGGCGACGATCATCCCCATCAGCAAGAACGTCGTCGCGATGCCGGCGATCGACGCCCGGGAAAGGACGACTCGAGTGGTTGGGACCTCAGTGATCGGATGCAATGCGGCCGGCCGATTGTCGGCGAAAGGAGGACTTAGACTCCGCCAGATGACTGACTCCCCGCGGTTTCCTGACAGCTTTCTCTTCGGCGCTGCGATCTCCGCCTACCAGACGGAGGGCGGCAACGTGAACACCGATTGGTGGTGGTGGGAGCACATCGAGTCCACACCATGCCAGGAGCCGTCCGGCGACGCATGCGATTTCTACCACCGCTACGCCGACGACGTTGCGATGCTCGCGAGCTCCGGGCTCAACTGCTTCCGCTTCGGCATCGAGTGGGCGCGCATCGAGCCGGCTGAGGGCGAGTTCTCCCGTGCGGAGCTAGCCCACTACCGCCGCATGCTCGACACCTGCGACGAGCATGGAGTGGCCCCGATCGTCACCTTCCACCACTTCACGGTCCCGAGATGGCTGCACGAGCAGGGAGGGATCGCCTCGGAGAAGTTCCCTGCCCTGTTCGAGCGCTACTGCGATCGCGCGGCGCAGGCGCTCGGCGACCGGATCGCCTACGCCTGCACGATCAACGAGCCGCAAGGCTTAGGTTCGAGCGGATGGCTGCTCGGGGTCAACCCGCCCGGGCACACCGACGACCGCGATGGCGCCCAGCGCGCGGTTGACAACCTGCTCGAGGCGCACCGGCGCGGCGCCGCCGCGATCCGCTCCCACGCGGGCGTTCCGGCCGGCGTGACACTCGCCATCCCCGACATCCAGTACGAGGATGGCGCCCAGCCGGGTTCGAGCTCGCTCGAGCTGGAATCCCGCATCAACGACTGGTTCTTGCAGCTGGCGAGTCAGGATGACTTCATCGGGGTTCAGACTTACACGCGATTCCGATACGGGCCGGAAGGTGCGCGCAGCCCCGGCCACGACTGGAGCGACACCACGCGCGAGCTGGCGGAAACCGACCAGACAACGCAGATGGGCTATGAGTACTACCCGCGGGCGCTGGGCGGCGCGATCCGCCGCGCTCAGCGCGCCTGCCCCGGCGTACCCATCCTGGTCACCGAGAACGGGATCGCCACCGGCAACGACGACAAGCGGATCGCGTACATCGACTCCGCGATGCGAGAGGTCCTCGCATGCCTTGCCGAAGGGATCGACGTCCGCTCCTACATCTACTGGTCGCTGCTGGACAACTTTGAGTGGGCGCTGGGCTACGCGCCGAAGTTCGGCCTGGTGGCCGTGGACCGGCAGACATTCGCGCGGCACCCGAGGCCAAGCCTGGCGTGGCTGGGCCAGGTCGCACGAGCCAAACTCCTCCCCACTCGTGGGGAGGTGGAACTCTCCCCCGTTCATGGGGAAGTACCCGGCGCAGCCGGGGGCCGGGGCAGCGCCGGTGGGGCATCCGTGTGATGATCGCCCTGCATTGATCCGCCCGCCGGTCGAAGCCAACTCCGGTCTGGCCGCGGTCCTCCGCGGTGTGATCGCCGACTTCCAGCACGCCTCGGGGGCGGAGATCGTGTCCGTCTTCCTTTATGACGAGTCGACCCACACCTACTACGCCCCGTTCGCGACCGGCCAGCCACAGGAGAGCCTGCTCGACTCGCTGACCGACATGCGCGAGCAGCTGGCCCGATACCTGAACGACGAGAGGCAGGGCAAGGCGCCTGACGAGCTGGGGGTCCACCAGTACGGCTCGACGGTCTGGCTGACCGTCACCCGGCAGCGGCTCGTGGCCCGAGACGCGCCGGCGGAGATCGATTCGACGTTCATCCGCCGTTACCAGGTGCAGTCGACGATCGGGCTGCCCCTGCTTGCCGGCGAGAGGTTCCTCGGCCTGGTCTACCTGAACTACCGAAGCAAGGAGCGCGCGCCGGACGACAACAAGCTGCGCGAGCTCGAGCGCCGGGCCGGGACCGCGGCGGCGCTCATCCAGAGCGCGCTCGAGGGCGCCGAGCGCACGGCGCTCGAGGGCTTGTCGCGCCTTACGTCGCTCCTCACGACGCCGGTCGGCGACGCCCGCACCGACGCCAAGGAGCTGCGTCGACTGCTGTCGATTGCGCTCGCCGACCTGCTGATGGCGAGCAACCTCGACGGCGCTGCGATCTACCAGTTCGGCCACCAGCGCTCGCACCTCGAGCTGGTCACCGCGCACCTCCGGGTGGCTGCACCGGCGCGCGTCGAGCGGGGCGACCCATCGACCGCGTGGGAGGCAGCCCTCAGCAAGACAGTCGGCGAGACCACGGCCGAATCCGACCTACATCCCGTCGCCACGTACGCGCTCGGCCAGCCCGACGAGCCTCACGGCTACCTGATCGTCGTGAGCCGCGACAGTCTTGCCACCGTCAGGCGCGCGCATGCCACCGACGAGATGCTCAAGGCGGGAGCCCAGCTGATCGGAAGCGCGCTCGCGTCACAGCGCTTGATCGCCGAGCTGGAGAACAGCAACAGGCTGCTCAGCGCGCTGGGCGACATGACGGCCGCGATGCTGAAGCCTGGCGCGAGCCGCCACGAGGTCATCGACGCGGTGGTCGGCCACCTCACCGATTCCGAAGTCCCGGAGTTCGACTTCAACTTCGCCACCGTCTATCTGCTCGACCAACGGGAGGACGACGCCACCGTGGTGCGCATGGCGGCCGGCGCCGCCACCGCGGCGTCGATCGAGGGAACAGCACCCCACGCCGGCAAGAAAGTCCCGCGATGGGCTCTGGAGGAGGACCGCCTGCTCGCCGAGAGCGACGTCCTCGTCTACGTAGCGCGCACCTGGCAGACCGTCATCGTCGGGCCGCTGCCCGCGGGCGATCACGGGGACGTGATCTCGGGCGGCGTGCCCGTGCAGTCGACCTGGACTGAGGTGCCGGTCGTCTACACGAACGGCATGGTGCTGGGCAACGTGCTCGCGTCCCTGATCGGCGAGAAAGAGCGCGCCCGAGGCGAGGAGCCGGCGCCATTCACGCTCGCGGGCGAGGTCTTCGATCGAGGCGGGCACAAGGACCTCATCCGCGTCTTCGTGCCATTCGGGAGCGACGCCACGGGGCGGGCGACGGGCGTGCTCGAGGTCGGTTATCACCGTTCGGACCAGCGCCGCCCGGACTGGGGCCAGGTCGAAGCACTCCGCGCGGCCGCCGGACAGCTCGCGGTCGCCGTCGAGACGGCGCGCCTGTATGAAGATGCGCAGCGCCACGCCGAGCAGCTCGAGCTCGTCGCCGACGTCAGCAAGGCGATCGCCAGCTCGATCGACCTCGAGCAAACGCTGACGCTCGTCGCCCAGAACCTGGCCCGTCTGGTCGACGCCTCGCTGTGCCAGATCGCGCTCTATGAAGAGGACCACGAAGGCTGGTACGGCGCCGCAGCCTCGGACCTCCAGGACCTCTGGCACCGGGAGCATGCAGAACGGTCGGAAACGACATTCCTGTTCGATGTGCTGGACCGCGAGCAGCCGATCGTGGTCGACGACACGTCCACCAGCTCGCAGGTCGATCCCAACTACGTGCGCACGTTTGGCGTGAAGTCGCTGATGGCGCTCCCCCTCATCGCCGACGAGCAGGCGATCGGCGCGGCGATCCTGGCGGAACGCACCCGCCATCGCCGCTTCACGCCTGAAGAGGTGCAGCGCGCGCAGGCGCTGGCGGTGCAGGCGGCTGTGGCGATCAAGAACGCGCGGTTGCACGCGCTGGCCGAAGAGGAGCGACACCTGCAGAAGGACTTCGTCCTGATCGGCTTCGGCCAGTGGGGCCAGAAGGCGTACCAGCACCTGCTCACGCTCAAGCAGTTCTTCAACTTCCGCACACACGTGGTCGAGCAGGACTCGCCCGGATCGCGCGACCGCCTCGGCGTGAAAGAGGAGGAGGTGCGCACCCACGGCGACACGTTCTACTGGGACAGCCACGGCTCCCCCGCGCGCGACCAGCTGGAGCGCGAGCTGGAGTCGAGCTCGTACGTGATCACTTACATCGCCACGCCGGCGGCCACCCACCTGCCGACGCTGGCGCGCTACTACGACCTGAGCGACGTGGTCCTGATCGAGAAGCCACTCGGCGCACCGCCGGACGACTACCGCAAGTTTCTGGACACGGCGCCAGGAGGCGTCGAGATCGTGGCCGCCGACCATTACTACTTCAAGCTCGAGGTTCGGCTGCTCGCGATGCTGCTCACCGAGGAGCGCACGCTGCGGAACTTCCTCGACAGCGTCGAGGAGATACGGATCGAGATCCTCGAGGAACAGCCGCTGACCGGCGCCGCGGCGGACATCGGCGTCATCGCCGACCTGATCCCCCACGCCTTCGCGATCATCTCGCTGCTGACGCCGATCGACCGGATCAAGCTCGACGCGACAGCTCCCCTCCTCATCGGCCGCCACGAAGGACTGGTGGGGCAACGCGAGAGCTACGCGCGCATGAACGCCACCTTCGAATATCACGGCCGGTCGGTGCGGCTTGTCGCCGACGTCGGCAAGGGTGCGGAGAACGCGAAATGGATCAAGCTCAGCGGCGAGAAGCGCGCGGCCGGACGCAGCCCCAGCTACAAGTTCGACTTCGGCAAGGGGGAGGCCATCGACGGCACGCAGGCGACCGTGCGCGCCGCCGTGCGGAGGATCCGCGAGCCTGGAGTGCCCGACAACGCGCACCTCAACATGCTTCGTCACGTCATCGAGAAGCGCCACCCCGCGGTCGGCATCCTGTCGATCCGCGAGGCGATTCGCGCCAACCAGCGGGTGCGCGAGCTCGAGGCGATGGCTTCTGAGCTGCTGGCGCGCAAGGAGTGGACGGACTACCCGCTGGGCAGCCGGCCGGTGTTCGAATCCGCCGGGGTGCGCGTCAGCTGAGCGGCTGCTCGCTGTACCGCGACTGCTCGATCGCGCGCTCGTAGATGCTCTCGTAGCCGTCCGCCATCCTGGCCGGACCGAATCGCTTGGCCGCCA
>Ga0209690_1000112_pt1 | contig 36050 bp, 32 predicted proteins | sample GraSoiAngelo_150_FD_186164 | JGI IMG/M metagenome (GOLD analysis project Ga0209690, IMG submission 186164) | Grasslands soil microbial communities from the Angelo Coastal Reserve, California, USA - 14_1009_09_40cm (SPAdes) (version 2) | ecosystem: Environmental > Terrestrial > Soil > Grasslands ... | reverse complement strand
TGTCGATCTGGAATGGAAAGAAACTCCAAAGGCAAACGCGATAAAACCAGCGCGCGAAAGGTGGTGCGCATTCCGCCGGACACAAAATCCGTGGTGCTCGGCGTCACGGGATCAATCGCCGCTCACAAATCCGCGGAGCTCGCCAGCCTGCTCGTCAAACAGGGTCACGAAGTTTTTGTCGTGATGACGCAGGATGCCACTGAATTTATTTCCCCCCTTACGTTGCAAACGCTTTCCAAAAACCCGGTGACAACCAGTTTCTTTGACGAAAAGGAAAATTGGCGGCCCGGCCACATCGAGCTCGCTGATCACGCGAACCTGCTTCTCATTGCACCGGCCACCGCGCATATTATTGCGGAACTTGCTCATGGTTTGGCCGGTCATCCTCTCGCGGCGATCGCACTCGCGACGCGCGCGCCGATTCTACTGGCGCCCGCAATGAATGGAAAAATGTGGGAGCACCGCGCGACACAGGAGAACGTCGAAAAATTGAGGGCGTGCGGCGTCGAGTTCATCGGGCCAGAAGAAGGAATGCTCGCGTGCGGTTACGAAGGGCTCGGCCGGCTGTGGAAAGTCAATGACATCGCATTTCGCGCCGAGTTCATGCTGGCACGCCAGGATAACTTGATCGCGTGAGATTTCTTATTACGGCCGGCCCGACACGCGAGCCGATCGATCCTGTTCGTTATATTTCGAACCGATCTTCAGGGAAAATGGGCTACGCCATCGCCGAAGCGGCCCTCGCAGCCGGACACGACGTCACATTGATTTCCGGTCCGGTGAATCTCGATCGGCCGCCTGGCGCGCATTTTATTTCGATCTCGACCAGTGACGAAATGCATGACGCCGTCCATCGACATCTGCGCGATTGTGACATGCTCGTGATGTGCGCGGCAGTTGCCGATTACAAGCCGGCAAACGTTTCCGCACAAAAAATCAAAAAGCGCAACGAAACTCTCTCGCTCGAATTGGTTCCCACACGCGATATTCTCGCGTCGCTTCCTAAACAAGATCGACAGTTTCTCGTCGTGGGGTTCGCCGCGGAGACAGATGACCTCGAAGAAAACGCGCAAAGAAAACTGCGCGAAAAAAATTGCGACGTCATCGTGGCTAACGATGTGAGTCGGGCAGATTCGGGAATGGAGAGCGATGCAAATGAAGTCACCATTTTCTTTCGAAATGGCGGAAAAGAAAATATTTCTCGCGCGCCAAAAAAAAATATCGCGCGCGCCCTCGTAAAAATATTTTCAAAATTCGCGAGAAAAACGTTTGACAAAAAAAATGTGACGATTACTGAACTTGATTAAGTGAAGTCATTCCCAACTCTTCACCAACTTCCGCACGTTGCGGATTGAAAGGGGGGAATAGTCGATGGCAAAGAAAAAGAAAGCAGCAAAGAAAAAATCAGCGAAGAAAAAGAGGCACTAAGCCCAACGCTCGATAACGGTCCCGAATTCCTTCGGGGTCACAACCCCTAACTTCAACCCGGGAGGAGAATTTATTTTCCTCCCGGTTTTTTCTGCCCTTTGATTTCTGTAGCGGCTTCGCTCTGTGAAGCGCGAGGCTAATGTGTTTAACCCCAACGTATGACGCCGTCCACAGGGCGGCGACTACAGCGGAAGAAGTTATTTTTCCTCCGGGTTTTTCTCGATCCGCGCACGATTAACGATGTCGATCTTGCGTCAATTTCGATTTCCGCTGTGCACTCTGTGCCCTTTGTGCGAGGTAGTCCTGTGATGAAGCATTATCTCGATGCGGCGGAGAAAGCTGCGCGCACTGCAGGCGAACTGCTTCGTAGAAATTTTCAACAACCGCTTCGCGTCAGTTCCGCCGAAGCGCACGATATCAAGCTGGAGATTGATGTTGAAGTGCAGGAATTAATTACAAAATTGCTTCTGAAAGAATTTCCTGAGCACGCGCTTTACGGCGAAGAAGGGATCATTGGCGATCAATCCAGCGAGCATCAATGGGTCGTCGATCCACTTGATGGCACCGTCAATTATTTCTACGGCATTCCACATTTTTGCGTGTCGATTGCGTTGCGTCTCCGCAGCGAGATCATGGTTGGCGTCATCTACGATCCAATCCGAGAGGAAATGTGGGCAGGGCAAAAAGGCGAGCGCCCAAAATTGAATGGCCATCACTTTCATGTGAGCGACCGGGCGGACCTGGCTGACGCCATCGTCTCGGTCGGACTTTCCAAGACCGGCGTAACGATTGAAGCTGGCCTGCCGTTATTGCAGCGGATGATCTATCGCGTTCGCAAATGCCGCTTGCTCGGCAGCGCCGCGCTCGACATGGCTTACGTCGCTTGCGGACGTCTAGACGCTTACATTGAACAGGGAATCAGTCTCTGGGACATTGCTGCAGGCTGGCTTCTAATTGAAACTGCCGGCGGAACTGTCGACCTGCGTCCGCGCGAAGACATGAAAGACAAATACAGCGTTGTCGCCTCCAATGGCGTCATCGATTTAAAACTCTGACCCCGATGATTCGGTGCGGAATCGGCTACGACGTGCATCGTCTTGCGACAGGACGAAAACTGATTCTCGGCGGCGTGGAGATCGCGCACTCGCGCGGGCTTAAAGGACACTCGGACGCGGACGTCTTGTCCCACGCGATCGCAGATGCGCTGCTGGGCGCGATTGGCGCGGGCGACATCGGCCAACACTTCCCAAACACCGACGAATCAATTCGCGGCATGAGCAGCATCGAGATTTTGCGAGACGTAAACGCGCTACTGACAAAGAACAAAGCGCGCGCAATCAATGTCGATGCAACAATTCTGGCCGAAGCGCCGAAAATTGCGCCGCATATTCCGGCGATGCGAAAAATAATCGCGCAAGCAATCAGCCTGGACGAATCGCGCATCGGCATTAAAGCAACGACAAACGAGGGGCTCGGCGCGATCGGCCGCAGTGAAGGTATCGCCGCAATGGCAATTGCAACGGTGGAAATGGTAGGACGCGACCGCCGGGTGCGCCCCAAAACCAACGGACGGCCCAGCGGTCCGTCCCTACCCAGTTAATGGCACTGCACTTTTTTAATAGCTATTCGCGCGAGATCGAAGAATTTCAGCCGCGCGATCCCGCCCAACGCAAGATTAGCATCTACACTTGCGGGCCAACTGTGTACAGTCGCGCACACATCGGAAATTTTCGCGCGTATATCTTCGAAGATTTGCTCCAGCGGCACCTTGAGCTGCGCGGCTACAAGGTGCATCGCGTCATGAACATCACCGACGTGGACGACAAAACTATCCGAGGAACCCGTGAAGCGAAAATTCCGCTCTCGAAATTCACTGCCCAATTCAAAGAAGCGTTTTTTGAAGATATCGAAACGCTGCGGATCAAACGCGCCGACGACTTCCCTGCCGCGACCGATCAGCGCTACATCGACAAAATGATTGAGATGATCGCCGCGCTCATTTCACGCGGTCTTGCTTATCAAGCGGACGACAAATCGGTTTATTTTCGGATCAATAAATTCCCGGACTATGGCAAGCTCGCGCACTTCGATCTCACACAGTTGCAATCGACTGGGCGGGTCAAGCACGACGAATACGACAAGGAACACATTGGCGATTTTGCGCTTTGGAAAGCGTGGGATGAAGAAGATGGCGATATAGGTTGGGAAAGTCCGTGGGGTCGCGGCCGTCCCGGCTGGCACATTGAATGCAGCGCGATGTCGACTGCATTACTCAGCGATCAGATCGACATCCACTGCGGTGGAGTGGATAACATTTTCCCGCATCACGAGGCGGAGATCGCGCAGAGCGAAGGCGTCACTGGGAAAAAATTCGTGCGCTACTGGCTGCATTGCGCGCATTTGCTGGTCGACGGACAAAAGATGTCCAAATCGCTCGGCAATTTTTATACGCTGCCGAATCTTTTGGAAAAAGGATACACCGGCCGGGAGATTCGTTACGCGCTGATGCGCGTGCATTATCGTGCGCCGCTTAATTTTACATGGGAAGGGATGGAGGAAGCGAGGCAAGCGCTCGCACGCATCAATGAGTGGCTGGTGCGACTTCGCGAAGCCGCTGCCAAGAACATCGACAAGGGAAAAAACAAGACGCAACCGGGTTCGCTATTCGAAGAAGCCCTCGACGATGATCTAAACATTTCCGCGGCGCTTGGATTTTTGTTTGAATCAATTCGGGAAACGAACCGCACGATGGATCGAAACAAACTCGACGCCAGCTCAGCGAGGGCATGGTTAAATTGGTGGGAGCGCGTCAACAACGTTCTGGATCTCGAAACTGAAAACGAAGTCGTGCTCTCAGCGGAAGTCGCGCAGCTCACAAAAGACCGCGAGAACGCGAGGCGTGAGAAAAATTGGAAACAAAGCGACGAATTGCGAGATCGCATTTCTGCGCTCGGCTGGGAAGTGCGCGACACGAACGACGGGCAAAAACTCACACCGCGCATGGGCTCCGGGTAGCGCACGCGTCTCGCGGTGCTGGTTTCGGCGTCGCGCCGAAACGAACTTTTCTTCAGAACCGGATTTGAGAGCTGACGGCACATAAGGGACAACGTGAATTTGCGCTGGCAGGACGCGCCATGTTTCGACCATGCTAGATAATCACGAGGATACTCATGTTTGCACCTGCTGAATTTCTCGATCTCGAACACACAGCCCATCCGAAGTTGTTCGAAAACCAGAATTACGTTTGGGATGCACTCAAACAGATCGCCAGTTACCTGCAATTTCGTTTGAAGCCCGGAGTGCTGGGCGAACTAGTGGGGAAACCTTTCATCAGCAACCACGTTTTCATCGGCAGAGGAACGATCGTCGAGCAAGGCGCGGTGTTGAAAGGCCCGGCATGGATCGGTGAGAATTGCCAAATCCGAAGTGGATGTTACATCCGCGAGAATGTGGTCGTCGGTAATCGCGTGGTGATGGGGAACTCGTGCGAATTCAAAAATTGTATCCTCTTCGACGAAGCGCAGGTGCCTCATTTTAATTACGTGGGTGATTCAATCCTCGGTTACCACGCTCATCTTGGCGCGGGCGTGATTCTTTCAAACGTGAAGCTCGATCATGGCGAAATCGCGGTCGTTACGCCCGATGGCAACATCTCTACTGGCCTAACAAAATTCGGCGCGATCATCGGCGACCGCACGGAAATCGGTTGCAACGCCGTTATTAACCCCGGCTCGGTCATCGGACGCGACTGCATGATTTATCCGCTCACAAACTTCCGAGGCGTGCTCGCCAGCAACAGTATTGTGAAAACGCAGCAGACCACGCAGGTGCTGAGCCGGCGCAATATCGGCCTCGCCTAATTGATAGCGTCGATCGTATTACGGAACGTCGAATCCGAACGCGATTTGATGAGCGCGATATCTACAGTCACGTCCGTGCGCGATCCCTTCAGCTCATCCGTCAGTATTTGCGGGTCGACCCATATAGATTATCGTTAATTAGCGTGGATGCGCAGAGATACTTTGTACTCGCTTCGGATCCAGCCGAGCGATTCATACAGGATCTCAATAACGTTCACCGAGGCCGTGTTCCGACAGAGTTTCTCGGCAAGGCTGAAGTGCACCTATGGGTTGTGCCCTTGGTCATATCTGCGGAGAAATCTTCATACTTCAAATCCATTCTCTCCCTCGACGAACAAGAACGTGCCGGACGCTTCCGGAAAATCGGAGACGCACAGCGTTATATCGCCGCCCGGGGTTTGTTGCGACGGCTTTTAGGATCCTACGTCGCACGCGCGCCGGATCGGCTGCAGTTTACATACGATGCGTTTGGGAAACCAAGTTTGGCTGGCCAAACATCGGAAGCAGTTATTAACTTCAGCGTTTCACATTCTGAGGATCAAGCTTTGTTCGGATTTGCACGCGGGCGAAGAATCGGCGTCGACCTCGAATATGTTCGTCCGGACATTGATGTGCTCGGATTGGCCAAAGGCGATTTTTCACCAAACGAATTTCGGCGATTGCGTCGCCTGCCGGCGAGTGAGCAATGCGAGGCCTTTTACTGCCTATGGACTCGCAAGGAGGCCTATCTCAAAGCTTGCGGCGAAGGTCTTTCATTCGGCCTGGAGCGCGTGGAAGTCAGTTCAAGTCCTGCTGAGCCAGCGATGATCCGGAAGGTTGGCGGCGCGAGCAACGCTTCCGAACATTGGACTCTGAAACATTTGTCGCCCGCTCCGAACTACCTCGGCGCCGCCGCCGTGGAAGGCAGAAGCGTCACATTTAAATTTCTCGATTGGCAGCTCACTTAGCTCGCCAGAAGCCGATTTAAGAGAAGGCACCGGGGAGTTCTTTGTGGTCGCAGTGCACGCGCGCGATGCAAAATCGCAACTTTTCGGCTAGTGCCCCGATAATGTCCGCATGCAAAAACAAAAGATTGTCTCCCGCGACAGGATAAATCTCGATTCCTTCCGCTGCCAAATCGCCCCAGCCACGTGCTGGATCAATCGCGTACCTGGAGCCGACCTCTTCAGTCAAAAAGAGAATAATTCGGCCGGCGTAAGGCGCGGGATAATAGGCTTTGGCAGCCAAAATGTTGAGGTTGGCGACGCTGCGCAATCGCCGTGCTTCCTTACCTGCGCCTGCATCTGAGGATTGCGGCAGAGCCCGCCAAAGCGCCCGTTGGAAACTTTCATGCAGGAGCCTAGTCAACCCGGCCACTTGGTGACCGAACACCGCCACCTTTTCCTTTGTTCGGAGGGTGCGGAGTTTTCGGAATTCGTACGCAATTCTCTTTGTCAGGCAGATTCGGCCAAATGGCCATCCCTTCAATGCACCGGGAGAAGGCGTATTGAACAACGCTAACAAGGCAACTTCTTCTCCCTGTGTCTTGAGGAGTCTGGCAATTTCGTATGCGACCATGCCTCCGAAGCAGAGGCCACTGAGAAAATACGGTCCTCTCGATTGTATCGTCCGGATCTCTCGCAAGTAATGAGCCGCCATATCTTCGACGGTTTTATTCGGCTCTTCTCCGCTATGACCTTGGGCCGTCAGTCCGAAAAAGGGCTGGTCCGTGCCCAAGGAGCGCGACAAGTACCGGAGGTTAACGATTTCCCCATCATGCCCGGGGACGCAAAAAAGAGGTAGCTTTGTTCCGCGGGGTTGGACCGCCACAAGCGACGAACGTAACGAGTGGACTATTGGTGCGCTGACGATGCCTGCCAGTTGCCTGATTGTCGGCGCCTCAAGGAGCACCGCCAAAGGCAATTCCGTTTGGAAGGCCTTCTCAATTTGGATGAATAGCCGCGCTGCCAGCAGGGAATCTCCACCCAGTTCGAAGAAGTTTTCGTCGACACCAATCGGCATCCCGAAAGCTGCTTTCCAAAGCTCCACCAAACGCGATTGCACGTCATCCTTTGACGCAGCGCGATCCTTTGCCGCAACGATCTCTTTCGCGCCGGTGGGCGTACGTTGCACCGGAGTAGGTCTGGGCTGACTCGAAATCAGAAGGTTGCTCACCCGCTCCCCGGGATCTTTCACCATCGTTCGCAAGACTGTCTGGTAGTCCTCCAGGACCCGTTTCATTGTCGCGGCTCGGAACAGATCCGTTCGGTACTCGAGAATCACTTCCAGGGTCGGCTCGATTTTGAGCCAGACGTTCAGATCGTACTTTGCAGTTCCTGCGTAGAGCGGGAACCACTTTATGCTCAATCCTGGAATCTGCCGATTTTCACGGGGTGCATTTTGGAGAATGAACATCACCTGGAATGGCGGGTTCCGATTCACATCGGTCCTATTCGTGACCTCTTTAAACACTTGTCCAAAAGGCAGACTCTGGTTCGAGTAGGCGTTGAGAGCGACCTCGCGCACACGCATGAGCAACTCGCGGAATGTTGGATTGCCGGACAAGCTAGTGCGAAGAAGCATGTCGTTGCCGAAGCGGCCAATCACTCCTTCGACTTCCGCCAAGGGACGGTTTGCCGCGCAGGAAGCAACGCCGATTTCTTCATCGTTTGAGCAGCGATGCAACAATGCTTGAAAACCTGCCAGTAACACCATGAACAAGCTGACACGCTCCTGACGACTTAAGTCTTTCAGTGAATTAGCTAAATCGGTCGGCAACACCCTGCCTTCGCGCGCGCCGCGGTTGGCCGCGGCGGATTTTGCTGGCAGCGCGAAGTCTATCGCCAAGTGCTGAAAGCCTGTAGCGCTGGCTAGTTGTTCTTTCCAATAAGATAGCTTGGATCGCAAGGAGTTTCTCTGGAGTTGTTCTTGTAGCCACCGTACATAGTCACCGTATTGGAAAGCCAGGTCGTGCAGTGGCGATTCGGTGCCGGCCGCGAAAGCCTGATAAAGCTCGGATAACTCACGGCAGAGAATGCCCGTGGACCAGTCGTCATGGACAATGTGATGGGTTGTAAGTTGCAGAATGTGATCGTCGGCCCCGATCCGTATCAGCGCGCTCCGAAGCAAAGGGCCGCGGGCTAGATCGAATGGCTCGTGGCCCTCCTCCAGTGCGACTCGCTGGGCTCTGGCGTCTCGCTGAGCTGCGGGATACTCGCTCAAATCTATCATGTGAAGGGTTTGCTTCTGCGGTGAAACAACGATTTGAACCAGTTCTCCATCCCTCATTCGGAAGACGGATCGAAGCACTCCGTGGCGTCGAACAATCTCGTGTAGACTCTGTTGTAAGGCGCCTTCGTCGAGCGGCCCGCGAATACGGAAAAGAAGTGGATAGTTATATACCGCGCTGTCTGAGTTTGAAGGATCTTCCAGCCACGTTGTTTGCTGGACAAACCAGGACGGCACGACAAAAGCATCCTCCAACAGCAATCCAGGACTTTCGTTCTGAAGCTGAAATAATAACTCGCTAGGCTCGCACGAAGTTTTGAACCCGTCCGTAGCCTGAGTGGTCAACTGCGATTGCTTGAGACCGCTGTTCATGAAGCGTTCTAGCAGGGCAACTCTGAAAGGCGCAATTCGGGGTTTGAAGCACCGGCTTCCAGTAACACCTGCCATTCTTGAAGCGTTCGCCCAATGGTGGTCGCCTCGAACAGATCCGGGTTATATTGAGCTCGACCGAGCAGGCCGTTGGGCCGGTCGCCCAACTCCAGATACAAACCCCACCTTGCCCCGCCACTTTCCACGTCCATGAAAGTCTGGCTCCAACCAGGTCCAAGATCCGGGGTCGCGGGGGCAAGGGAGATAACAACCTCAAACAGCGGACGCCGGTTTGGGTCCGACGAAAGCCCCGCTTTTGCCATCACGTACTCGAACGGCACATCATCATTGGCAATCGCTCCCAGAACGACATCCCGCGCCTGCCGCAGGAGTTCACGGAACGTCGGGTTGCCACAGAGATTCATGCGTAAAGGGACTGGATTAAGGAAATATCCCATCAAATTCTGGACCTCGGACCGTTTGCGGCCGGAGGGCGCAAGAGTACCGATCACCATGTCTTCTTGATTAGTGTAGCGATAAAGAAGCGCCGAGAAACCGGCTAGCAAACTCATGAACAATGTAACGCTTTCCCCCCGGCTCATCGCGTTAAGTCTTTGCACCAATTGATTCGAAATTGTGAACGGGCGGATTGCTCCGCGGTAAGTTGACGAAGCGGGTGGCGGACGGTCGGTGGGCCATTGGAGCGCGGGTGGTTCTGGCATTAATCGATCCCGCCAGTACGCCAACTGGCTCGCAAATGCCTCGGTCTGCATCCATTGTCGCTGCCAGTAAGCATAATCTGCATACTGGATCGGCAAGTTGGCCATAGCAGCTGGCTTGCCTGCAGAGAAGGCCTCATAGAAAGTGATTAATTCTTTCGGGAATAAAACATTGACCGTTACACCATCGGCCACGCTCTGGTGCATTGTCAGCACGAGCTGGTGCTTATCGGCTGACAAGACAATCAATTCGGCCCGCACTAGCGGACCCTTCTGCAAGTCGAATCGCCTTTGGGCCTCTTCAGTCGCCAGCCGAAGCGCCTCTGGTTGTCGCTTCTCGGCGGGCAATTTTCGGAGGTCCACGACAGGAAGCGGCACAGTGGCCAGTGCCGAATGGATGACCTGAACTGGTTGACCACCTAAGGTGTCGAAGGTTGTTCGCCATGCCTCATGACGACGGATGATTTCGCTCAAGCTTTGTTCGAGGATTCGGGCATCGAGCGGGCCAGACCGATGAATGATGATGGATTCATTATAAAAAGGCGGCATATCCACGGCCTTCTGCGCTCGCAGCCAAACCTGTTCCTGCCAGAGCGAGAGCGGCGCCGGCTGACCCGGAAGTCGACGAGTGATTCGAGCAGGATCGCCCGCAGTTTTCGAAACATGGCCGCGCAGGTACTTCCTCAACAGACGACGCTTGGCTTCGGACAAGCCCGCTGCTACTGGAATTGATTCAGCGTTACTCATGTTGACTAAGGTTGATGAGCAGCTGAACTATGAGTGTCTCCATCTGTCGTGAACTTGATCGGCAAATACGTCAGGCCACGCAGACCCAGGTTTGTCCGCCAGACCAGTGGGCCAGGTTCCAAAGACCATCTGGGAAGCTGACGAACCATTTCCTCGAAGGCAATCTGGCCCTCGAGTCGCCCTAACGGGGCGCCAAAGCAGAAGTGACCGCCATGTCCAAACGCAACGTGACGGTTATCTGGCCGCGTGATGTCGAGCCGATCCGGATCCGGGAAACGCTGAGGATCGCGGTTCGCCGCCGCCATGACGGCCCTGACCACCTGATCCTTTCGAATCCGCTTTCCGCCCAATTCAGTGTCCTCCGGAGCCACTCGCGCTGTCTGCTGGCTGGGACTTTCATACCGAAGCAACTCCTCCACCGCCGATGGGATAAGAGAGAGATTGGCGCGGAGCTTTTCGAGCTGATCAGGATTGTGGAGCAATGCAAGGACGCCATTGCCAATCAGATTCGGAGTGGTTTCCTGTCCACCAACCATCGTTATTATAGAGTTAGCGATCACTTCGTCTTCCGTCAGCCGATCGCCCGCAATCTCCGCATTCATGAGCGAACTGACCAGACTGTCCGGCCTCAAATTCTCCTTGCGCATGGCGGAACGAAAATATGCCGTCATTTCTTCCGTGGTCTTCAGAAGCTTCGAGACTCGGTCGGGATTGTGCTGAAAGTTTCCCAATACTTCGGCGAAGTCCTGTGACCACAATTTCAATTGGCGATGATCTGCAACCGGCAAACCGAGCATCTCTGCGGTGACGATGGATGGCAGCGGCTCGGCCAAATCGGCGATCACGTCCATGCGCCCGTTCGGCTTGACCTTGGCGAGCAACGTTCTGACGACATCGCGGATGTGTGATCGCAGAACCTCAACCCGCTGCGGGGTGAAGGCCGCAGCAGCCAGGCTGCGGATTCGGGTGTGCGCCGGAGGATCCAGAAAAAGCATCTGCCTCACCATGACTTTGGCGACAGGGTTTAGTGCGGAGAGCCCAATCGTAGTAAGATGCTCCGACGACGGCGTGCATTGTGCCGAAAAATCGCGCAGCACACGAATTACATCCCAGTAGCGAGTGACGACCCAACAGTGCAAGAACGGGTCCCAATGCACTGGATCCTCACGCCGAAGCTGGTGGAAGAGTGGATAGGGATCCGCCAACACGTCCGGGTCGAGCAAACGAATCAAGCTCAGTTCCGCGTCTCTGTTGTTTCCCTTAGTCGCGACACTGAATTTAGTCATTACTTTGGAAGGATTTTCGAAGAAGTCTCGGGCATCGAGTTCAGGAGACGCTGGACCTCCTTTTCGCTCATCGCTTCGACTTTGGCGACAAGAAGTCGGTCGATTTCAGAAGATAACTCCGCCACACTGGGCGCCTCAAAGATGACGCGCAGGGGCATCTCAATTCCGAAAGTGTCGCGCAATCGGGCAACGAGTTGTGCTCCCAAGAGCGAGTGTCCTCCGAGCGAGAAGAAGTTCTCTTCCACATCAACATGCTCCAATCCCAGAACGCGTTCCAGTATGCCGGCAACCGTCTTCTCCATATCCGTCCGCGGAGCGGTATAAGCGCTGTCGCGCAGGGTGTTGGTGTCTTCCGGCGCTGGTAGAGACATTCGGTCTACCTTTCCATTCGCGGTCAGCGGCAGTTTTTCCAGTCTTACGAATGTCGCTGGCACCATGAAATCGGGCAGGCGAGCTCCGAGGAAATCGCGCAACTCGCCCAACGTGGGATGGGATTGTGGCACCGCAACGAAATAGGCAATTAAACGTGTGTCTCCCGGCGCTACTTCGCGGGCCACGACCACACTTTGCTGAATATGTGGATGCTCATTGAGCGTTGCCGTTACTTCATTCGGCTCGACGCGAAAGCCGCGCACCTTGACCTGCTCGTCAATGCGCCCGAGAAAGGCGATCTGGCCGTCCGATAAAAGCCTGGCCAGGTCTCCCGTCTTGAAAAGCCGTTCACCCGGTTTGGCACCGAACGGATTCGGAATGAACCTCTGTGCCGTCAGCTCCGGCCGGTTCCGATAACCGCGTGCCACACCCATACCGCCGATGTGAAGTTCACCGGCTGTTTCCATCGGGACTTGTTTGCCTGATTCATCCAAAATGTAAACCTGCGTATTGACGATGGGGCAGCCAATCGGCGGCAGTTCATGCGTTGAGTCGTTCGAATGAACCGGACCCGACGTCGCCACCACCGTGCATTCCGTTGGGCCATAATTGTTGACCAACAGGAATGGGAGTCCGACGGGCAGATAACCGTGGAGTGTATCCGCTCCGGTGAGCATCGTACGCAAAGCAGTTTCGGATGGCCATGGAAGCTTCAAGAGATGTTCCGCAATCGGTGTCGGGATGAAACTGATTGTGATCCTCTGCGCGACGAGCCAATCTCGCAGAGATTCCGGATCGCTAACCGTTTCGTCCTCGGCGAAGTACAGGCTCGCGCCGGTCGCCAGGTACGGCCACATTTCCCACACCGCCGCGTCGAAACCCACGTTGGCGACTTGGCTCGCGCGATCGGCGGATTTCACGCCAAAGGCCTGCTGATGCCAGTGCACTAGGTTCAACAGGCTCTCGTGTGCGATCTCGACACCTTTGGGTTGGCCGGTCGAGCCTGAAGTGTAGATCACATAGGCTAGGTTCTTAGGCGTTGCTGCGGCCTTCGCGGGAGCGGACTGCGCAAGAGGCGGGAAGTCAGCCACTCGCCCGAGATCGTCTAGAAGAATTGTTTGGTAAACGCCTTTTGGCACTCGCTCCTTTATGCGCTGTCCCGCTACCACCACGGGAACTTGGCCATCGTCTAAGAAAAACGTGAGCCACGCCGCAGGATAGGTTGGATCCAGAGGCAGATAGGCGCCTCCGGCTTTCAGAATCCCCAGCGCGCCCACTACCATTTCCGGCGAACGCGGCATACATAATCCAACTACCACCTCAGGGCCGACGCCCAAAGTCCGCAGGATATCCGCAAGCCCACTCGCTCTCTCGTCCACTTCCCTGTAGCTCCAGACGCGCTTTGTAGACGCTAAAGCAATTGCGTCAGGCGTCGCGGCTGCCTGGAAAGTTACCAACTCAGCGACGGTCCCAACTTGGGGGAACGGAGCCGGGGCCATGTCAATCTTGCGGATTGCCCTGGCGGGAGACATGACATTTAAACCAGCAGAACAGATTTACTAAAGCAAGCGTAAAAGCCGTGCCTATCACTGATTTGGCAACCTGGCGGATGGGCGGGGATTCGAACCCCGGGTGCCTTCCGGCACACACGCTTTCCAGGCGTGCACAATAGACCGCTCTGTCACCCATCCATAAGATTGGCGGTCAAAGTTGCAATCGTCGGAACAATTCGTCGAGCGGCAATTGAATGCCGATGTAAAATTCGCCAAAGTCTGCGTACTCCGCGCTGACTGGATCGAAACGCATTTGATAGACGATTGCCTTGATCTGAAATGTATCGCACGCAAACAGAGTCACACCCCATTCCACGTCATCGAGACCGGTCGAGCCTGTAATGAGCTGTTTTACTTTGCCGGCGAATTCGCGACCAACTGCGGCGTGTCCTTTCATCAATTTGCGGCGCTCGTCATACGGAAGCGCGTACCAATTGCGCTGCTCGCCGCGTCGTTTGCTCATATTATAGAAGCATACTACCGGCCAATCGGGCAACGTGGGATAAACGCGTTCCTGCCGATAACGTTTCATCCGCTCGCGAAACGCATTCATCGCTTCAGCGAACTTCTCTGAATCCGGCTTGATGTTTTGCTCTTTTACCAGCGTCTCCGCGTAATCCTTCTCTGTCGTGATGTATTCACTTTCCTCAGTGAGCGACAGATAACTGTAAATCGGCGTCAGCACATCGGCCCCTAACGAAAGCGAAAGTTGTTTTTCGATCCTGTTCGCGCTGTGTAGATCGGGAGTGATCAGCATGAATCCGAGATCTGCTTTCGGGGTCACGATGCTGAGCGTGAGCAATTGCGTCGAATCCATCGCGCGGACTTCCTGCACGAGCGATGAAAGATTCGTTTTCGCGGCGTTCTGCTCTTCGCGGCTAAGCAATTGCCACTGGCCGTGCTCGATCCGGTAAAACAAATGCAGACAATGCCAGCCTTCTTCGGCGACGAGCGCGATGTTCTTGTCCATCTCGTGCTAGTCTCCGCCGAGCCATTCACTGGTCAAGAAGGTACGGGCGGTTCACCCGAACCGCCCGGGCGATTGAGGTCAATCGCCCGGACCTTTTCGAATGTTATCGCGTCACTACCGCGCCGGCGTTTCCGCGCACGGCAAGTGCGCCATGCAATATTCCTCGCCGTCGCGTGCGACACGGAAGTCGAGATTCGGATCGCTCAATTCGGTCGCTCCGCAGACTGCGCATTTATGAAGTGGTTCAGCCTCGCTGCGAGATTGCTGTGCAAAACGCTTGCGCCGCGCCGAGACTTCCCCACGGTGCCGCGCCTCGTAAATGATCTCCGGGCCAAAAAAGATCAGATAATTCATGAATGCTGCCACCAGCGCCATGCGATAGGAATTTGGGTTCACAAAAAATCCAAATAGCAAAAAGGCGGCTGAAACCCAGGCGAGCCATTTGATTTTTACCGGCAGGATAAACAAAATGTAAATCACCTGATCGGGATAAAACCGCGCAAACGCGAAAAACAAGGACGCGAACAACATTGAATTGGAAAATCTCGCGCCGAAGAAAAATGCAGCGGCCGTCGTGCCGATCACTCCGACAAAAAAATAGAGCGTCAGCCGAAAAGCCCCCCACGCCTGTTCGAGTCCGTCGCCAATAAACCAGAGAAACCAAAGGAAAAGAATGATCCATAAAAAGCCGGCGGTTTGCGGGAGAAAAATGTAAGTGACCAGCCGCCAGACTTCCCCATGGAGAACACGCGCCGGATCCAAATCGAGCACGAAACGAAAATCCGGATTCAGCCGCACCAGCATGAACACCAGCGCGGTGAGGCCCACGACGATACGCATCAGTCCCGGGACTGAAAGAAAACCGAGGCGTCGTTCGAGTTTGTCCAGCCAAGCCATTGTGTTGCGGCATGGTAAAGGAGCGCGGCGCAGCTTCAAGGTGGATCGCCACTCTGCCGGACGATGCTAATCAAAATGCGCCTCCGCGGCCAAATTTTAACATCGAGCATGGGACTGCTCGATCCACCTTTGACTGCGTAGACGCGACGCTTAGTTTCACCGCGTGAGCGAGGCCGCACAAAAATGTACTCCACTATACGACGAGCACGTGCGGCTGGGAGCGAAAATCATTCTGTTCGGCGGCTGGCTCATGCCGGTGCAATACACGAGCATCGTCGAGGAACATCACGCCGTGCGGAAGAATGTCGGCATTTTCGATATTTCGCACATGGGACAGTTGATTGCCGAGGGAAGCGGAGCTCGCGCATGGCTCAACTTCATGCTCACAAATAATGTCGACAAGCTCCAAATCAGGCAGGGCCAATACACTTTCCTCCTTAACGAACATGGTGGAATCATTGATGATCTGATCGTTTACCGGATCGACGACGAAAAATTTCTGCTGGTCGTAAATGCATCGCGAACTGGTGAAGATTTTGACTGGTTGAAGAAACATTTACCCGGCCACGTTGAGCTCGAGAACCGCAGCGCGGATTTTGGCGGAGTCGCCATTCAAGGGCCACGCATTCGGCAATTATGTCACGCCCTCTTCGGTAAGGATGTCGATCTTCCGACGCGAAATCACATTGTCGATCTTCCGTTTGAGGGAACGAATGTATCGGTCGCCCGGACCGGTTACACCGGAGAAGACGGCGTCGAGGTTTTCTTTCGCGCGAAAGATGCCACGAAGTTTTGGAATGCTGCGCTTGAACAAGGCACACCGATGGGGATCAAATCTTGCGGTCTCGGCGCGCGCGACACATTGCGCCTCGAAATGTGTTACCCGCTCAACGGCTCCGATTTGTCGCCAGAACGAAATCCAATCGAGGCTGGACTCGGGTTTTTTGTCGATCTAACTAAGCCGAACTTCATCGGTCGCGATATGTTGCTGCGAACAAAAGAACGCGGTCCACGCGAAAAGCTCGTTCCGTTTCGCATGAAAGAGAAAGGGCCGCCGCCGCGCCCGCATTACGCGGTTTTTGAAAACAGCGAACGCATCGGCGAAGTAACCAGTGGCACAATTTCTCCGAGCTTGAACTGGGGCGTCGGCATGGCGTATGTCTCGGCACCGCACGCGAAAATCGGCGCGCAGATCGACATCGAAATTCGTGGGCAAAAATTTCCCGCCACCATCGAGAAGAAACCGCTCTACAGAAAATAATGAACGTTCCAGAGGATTTGCTTTACACCGAGACCCACGAATGGATTAAACGCGAAGGCGAGAATATTCGCGTTGGGATCACCGATCATGCGCAATCTGAATTGACCGACGTGGTTTATGTCGAGCTGCCGAAAATGGATCGTCAAGCAAATGCGAAGGAAGCGATCGCGGTCGTCGAGTCAGTGAAAGCGGCGAGCGACATCTATGCGCCAGTGAAGGGAACCATTGTCGAAATAAACAAAGCCCTGGAAGCAGATCCGGGCCTAATCAACCGCGAACCCTACGGCCAAGGCTGGATTTTCGTTCTCAAGATCGACAACGCAGACGATCTTAAGCAATTGAAAGACGCGGCGGGGTACAAGAACCAGATCGGCTAGCTTTCCTCTCTGTGTTTCCCCCTGTATGGCTAACCTTGATGAAGTTTACGACGTTGACGATCGTTCAGCTGCCTTTAAGAAGCATGAGCACGGCATTCTCGTATGCCTCGCTGGACCTGGAACCGGCAAGACATATTCACTCCTAGAAAGAACTACCGCGTTAACTGATCGAAAATTCGAACCCGATTCCATTTGCTATCTGACGTTCATTAAGGAGATCAGCAATGCCTTTATAGACGATTATGTCGAAAAGTTCGGATTGGAGTCTTATAAAACGTCGGCGCCTCGCATATCAACCCTCCACAGCTTTGCTTGCCGATCAATTCGAAACCAAGGATTTCGAATTGGCTATGAAGGAGAATTATATTTCGCAAACGTAGCCGACCGCGGAGAAGTTGCTGGGCAAACGTTCCTTTCTGATCTCTTTGGCATCATCAATCACGATGATTGTCTCAGTCTTGCTGCGCTACGCGATCAACTTGATTTGATAAAGGACGCGTGGCGCAACGGCGAAGCGCCAGCCGAACTTCCGCTGTCCGGCGACGCGATATTCGCGGCTGCAAGTGACCTGTTACGTTCTTTCCGATTGGTCGACTGGGATCAGACAATACCTCTAGCGTTCGACCTTTTGAATGACCCGGATGCGCGGCCAGAATGGATCAAAAAGATCAGGCACTATTTTGTCGACGAGTACCAAGATTTTAATCGCGCTGAGCAAACCCTTATACGCCTAATTGCTGGAGACTCCGAGTCCACTGTAATTGTCGGAGACGACGATCAAAGCGTCTACAGTCAGCGTGGCGGCTCGCCCGAGGGAATGCGTGTTCTCTACGAGAATCCCGAATACGATCGTGTCTCATTGATCAAATGTCGCCGCTGTAAGGAGAACCTCGTAGTCCGAGCGAACACGTTCCAAGCAAAAATGAGTAAGCATCCGCGGCCAATGGTCGCAGCGTACGGTGGGGGTTCAGTTGTATGTTACCGATTTAAGAGCAGCAAGGCAGAGGTAGCGTTTCTAACAGACTACCTGCTGTCGCGCCTCGCGGAGCTCTCCGAAGAACCGAAACCGAAAGAAGGAATAGCGTGCCTCTTTCCGTCGCATCGTGTGCTGGAAAACCATTATGAAATGCTCTCTCCGAAAGTGCCCTGCCTGCAGCGGAATGTCTTTGCGCCGCCTAAGCGCTTTTGGTTAGACCGACTGTTACAGCTGATCAAAAAGCCACAGCAGCGCTTTTTGCAGCGTCTCTTGCTAAACGATTACGTCGAACTCAAGCCGCGCCACAAACGCATCATTGTTCGTCGAATATTGGACCGAGACCTTGCGCCCCCGGACGCCTGCACATCTCTGTTGTTGGACGGCTTACTAGAAGGCAAAGCTGCTGACGCAGCTAGAGCCTTTTGTGACGCTTATGATGCTATCGCATCGCAAGATGTCGGACGAATCGCATCAGTGATTTCTCGAGTAATTGATATCAAGAATGATTTGGTCGTCGATCAGTTGCAAACGCTCCTCGAGATAAAAGATGATCAGCGGCAGGAGGATGCTGTGGCGACTATTTGCGATGTTCTTCTTCCGGACACAGCCATACCACCCGCAGATTTGAAAGCTGTTCTCTTTCTCACCATGCATGGCTCAAAAGGACTTACAAAGAAAACCGTGATCATTCCGGGCCTGGAACAAGCTTGGATGCCTGGAAATGCCAAAGGTAATGCGCTCGCAGAGCGACAAAGACTCTTCTACGTCGCGATGACTCGCGCGACAGACAACGTCGTGATTACTTTTCCGCACAACCGTGGTGGCAACGACAGTCTCAACTTCCCAATAGAAGGCCGCGGATCCGCAAGTTCCTTTATCGCCTGCACTGGTCTTTCGGTCCAGTACCACGAATGATCTTCAAATCGCGTTTAACAATGACTTCGCCTCCCGTGCGGTCATTGAGTTTAAATTTCTAAAACGTGCGTCGCCCTATTGTGAGGTTTCGGCGTGGGTGGTGCCGGAACCGGCACGCGAGAAGGGTGCGCTCCCCAATCCGTTTTATCCGCGTAATTCCGCGCGGTTACATCTCAGCGATTAACTTTCTTAATCGCAAAACCGATGTAGCCCCAGCGGCCCCATTCGTAATGCGACGTGCGCTCCGCGTCGCAGCGGCCGGTTTTTCCATCGTGCGCGTATGTCTTCGCAACAAATTCCGGGAAAGCCGCGTTCATCTGCACGTCGTGCGACACCAGCAATCCGCCGTCGCGCAGCCGTGGCCAAAATTCTTGGAACTCCCAAAACATGTGCCGGTAGCTATGCGAGCTATCGTGCAGAAACATATCGATGGATGACGGCAGTTGGTCGCGCCTAAGGAAGTCTTCCACCTTGCCGCGGAGCGGCACGAATCCGCCTGAGGCGGACCGCAATTCGTCCGGGATCAAAGCGCCTTGCTCGCAATTTTCGCTCCATTCGATGCTGTACAGCCTGGCAGTGGTGAGCTTTTCATCCGCGAGCGCTTTCAAGATAAAGGCTGACGACATCCCAATAAATCCACCCGACTCGACCACCACCGCCGGCCGAAGCCACCGCGTCAATCCGTAGAGCGTTGCGCAATCGAGCGCTCCCATCACTCCTTCGCTGCCGTATGCGTCGCGGCGCCGGATCATCTCCGCCATGAAATTGCTCGCTCGGATTTCGGCGGCAAAACGGGCCACGCTGTCCCAGATGACGTAAAACGGCGTTGCAGATGACTCCTTCTGACTCGCTTTCTTTGATCGACGCCGCCATGGCAGCGAAAATGCCGGCACTTTTTTCATCAATTCGAGAGCGAAAACATTCGCCGCACTTTCGATCAGCGCGAGAGTTATTTACTGACTTGGATGCTATGAAACCCAGCCTTTTCTCGGCAGCGAATTGTGCTTAATTCCCCGTTTGCCCGTGAGCAGCAAACCGAAGCAGCGCGAGACAGAGCTTAACTTTGAGGGCGCAATGGATCGCCTCGAAAAGATCGTCGAGCAAATGGAGTCTGGGAAACTCCCGCTGGAAGATCTGATCGTGCGTTACGAGGAGGGAATGAATCTAGTGAAAATTTGTCAGGAGCGACTTGCCAATGCCGAGCGAAAGATCGAAATCATTGCGCGCAATAACGCGGGCAAAACCGTAGTTAAGGATTTTGAGCCAGCGCCTGAACCGGCCGCTCCGGCCAAAGTGGTCGATGAATCCGAAAGCACAAATGATGAAATCAAACTCTTCTGAGTCCGCCAAGCCGGCCGTCGCGCCTGCACGCTTGCTCGATGGGATCCGCTCGCCCGCGGATGTAAAAGCGCTGCGCGAACAAGATCTGCCGCAGCTCGCGCAGGAAGTACGCGATGAGCTGATCAAAGTCCTTTCACAAACAGGAGGACATCTGGGTCCAAATCTTGGCGTAGTTGAATTGACAATCGCGTTGCATCGCGTTTTCGACACGCCGCGTGACCGGTTCGTTATGGACGTCAGCCATCAAGGCTACGTCCACAAAATGTTTACTGGGCGACTCGATCGTTTTTCCACGATGCGGCAGTACGGCGGCCTCAATGGTTTTCTTTTGCGAACAGAAAGTGAACACGATTGCTACGGTGCCGGTCACGCGGGTACTGCGCTTTCCGCTGGGCTCGGCATGGCAGTCGGCCGCGATTTGCGCGGCGGTGACGAGCATATCGTGGTCGTGGCGGGCGATGCCGCGCTCACCTGCGGGATCAGCTACGAAGCGCTTAACAATGTGAAAGCGCACACCAAGCGCTTCATCGTTGTGCTCAACGATAACGAATGGTCGATCGCGAAGAATGTCGGCGCGATCGCAAATTATCTAAACAGCATCGTGGCAAGCCCCACTTTTGCTCACCTCCACGACAAAGCGCGCGATTTCGTGCGGGCGATCGCCGGAAAATCCGTCGTTCAGTTCGCACATAAAGTCGAAGAAAGCGTGAAGGGTTTGATTGTTCCCAGCGTCATCTTCGAGGAGCTCGGACTGCGTTACTACGGGCCGATCGATGGGCACGATATCCCGTTATTGATCCGGACATTTGAGTTTTTGAAAACGCAGGAAGAACCGGTTCTGCTGCACATTCTCACAAAGAAAGGCAAAGGGTATGAACCGGCCATCAAGCAGCCCGACAAGTTCCACGGACTCGGCAAATACAAATTGGAGACCGGCGAGACCGCGCCAGCGCCGACGCCTACCTATTCGGAAATTATCGGTAAAACGCTCGCGAAATTCGCGGAAACCAACCAAAAGATCGTCGCGATCACGGCGGCGATGCCGAGCGGGACCGGCCTCTCGCATTTTGCCAAGGCGCATCCGGATCGGTATTTCGACGTCGGGATTGCGGAAGAGCACGCCACACTTTTCGCCTGCGGGCTTGCGACGCAGGGCTTGACGCCGTTTCTCACGATCTATTCCACGTTCTTTCAGCGCGCCTACGACATGGCGATTCACGACATCGCGATCCAGAAACTAAGCGTCAGGCTCTGCATGGACCGCGCCGGATTAAGCGGGGACGACGGCCCAACGCACCATGGTCTGTTCGACATCGGTTACCTGCGGCACATACCGAACTGGGTGCACATGCAGCCGAAGAACGAAGACGAATTTGTCGATATGCTCTGGACGATGGCACACTACAACTCCGGTCCAATCGCCATCCGCTACCCGCGAGGTTCAGGGACGGGCGCGCAAATCAAAGCCGAACCGAGACTTCTCGAGATCGGCAAGGCGGAAGTCGCGCAACATGGGCGCGACGTGGCGATCTTCGGATTGGGCAACATGTTCGAAGTTGCCGAAGAAGCCGCGGCCAAACTTGAAGAGAAAGGAATTTCCGTTGCGCTCATCAATCCGCGCTGGATCAAGCCGCTCGACACTGGCACGCTCGAATTCTTCGCGCGCAGCGTCGAAGTCGTCTGCACCATCGAAGATCACGTTTTGCACAACGGTTTTGGCTGCGCGGTGATGGAGCAGTTGCATTCGCAAATGATCAAAACGCCTGTGGTGCGTATCGGTTGGCCCGATCAATTCATCGAGCACGGCAGCATCCCGATCCTGCGAAAAAAGCATGGCCTCACTGCGGACGTGCTCGTGGAAAAGGTGCTGCCGCTCTTGAGCAAGAAATCCACCGTCCGGCCGACTGCGGCCTGAGTTTGGGTCAGCAACAGGAGCGACGAAACCGAGAAACGTTGCTTATCTGGTGGTCGCTCTAGATGACATATTGACCCACACAAGGAAAAACGGTTAGAGTGTCGGTTCGCACCGATCGGAGCGAACTGTGAGCATCGCTGAACGTGATTACATGCGGCGAGACGACGAAGCGCCACAGATTAAGTGGAAATATGTCTTGATCATTCTGACCGGTGTAATCCTCCTGATCACGTTCGGCGTACAACATTGTTCAACAACGGCCGAGAAAGACCGTTGTTGATGCAAATCGCTCCCTATTGAAGACAACCGGCAAGAACGAGCGAACAGCGGGTCAGCATTGATTAAAAAGCGAGGGGCACCTTCGTTTTGCGAACGCGCCCTTCATATTTCGATGGCGATAAGCCGAATTCTGTCGGCGTGATTGCTCACGCGGATGATTCATTTATCTCATCCAGCTCCAGTTTTGCTGGCGATGCGCCAAGATCGACATCTTCGCTCGCAAAACCGGGATTAGACGTCCGGCGAATTTTCACTCGCCATGATGCGACGATACCCGAGGATCAAACGGGCTTCATACAGGCAGGCGGTGCCAAGGCAGGAGCGACGCGAGTATTCCCCGATGTATTTCCGCTGGCTCTCCGCGGAAAGAATGGGCAATCATTCGCGAGCATGAACATCCGACCCCTCCTTTTCGCCGTCTCTTTCGCCATGTTTGGGTTTGCCGCCGCGCAGTCGGCCACAACGGATGATGCGATATCGCAGGACGAACTTGTTCGCCGCACACAAGAACTTTTCGATGCCGTCGTCCCAGGCAACTCAGAACCATGGAAAAAATATTTCGCCGATGACTGCATCTTTTCCGATGAGAAAGGACGCACCATGAACAAGGCCGCGTTGGTCGCAGACATCAAGCCGCTGCCAAGTGGTTATTCTGGCACGATCAAGATCGCCAAAGTGCAAAGCATAATCCACGAGGAGACCGCGATCCTGAGTTACGATCTCGATGAGACGGAAACGGTCTTCGGCCAAAAACTCGCTGCTCGCTATCACGGCACAGACACCTGGCTGCGACGTAACGGCACGTGGCAGATCGCGGCCAGTCAGGCAATGCGCTATTATGAAGATCCCGCCGTCGGCCAAGCCGATCCAAAAAAGTTTGCGGACTTTATTGGCACCTACGAGCTGGCGCCCGGACAAACCAAAACCGTTTCCATTGAGGGCGAAAAGTTGTACGTCGAGAGAAAAGGCAAACGCGAGCAACTCCTTCCGGAGACTTCCGATATCTTTTTCCGCAAACGTGTAGAGGGCCGCGTTCTGTTTCGCTACGCCGATTACGGAAAAGTCGATGCGCTCATCGATCGCCGAAACAACGAAGATATCATCTGGCGCAAAACGAAGTAAATCCCCGCGCGGACATGCCGCCGCTGACAAGTGGTTTAAGCGGGCGGCTAGGGCAAAATCCGAGGTTAGGGCCTTCCCTCCCTCGGACATGGGCGACGAAACCGAAGAGTTCGCAAGAAAGGCGAAGGGCGCCTTCGTTTCCGAAAGCACCTTTTGTATGAGATCTGGGTAAGCCGAATTCCTGTCGGCCCAATGAACGCTAGATCCAACGCCGGACACGGCGTTTGTAGTTGAGATATTCCTCTCCGAACTTGCGCTCGAGATATCGTTCTTCGCGCGCGATGACGACGCGATCCATAAGAACGAGGCCGATCGGGACGGCGAGCAGCATCCACGCGGAATCGACCAGCATCGCGATTCCAAGCGTGCACAAAGCGAAACCGACATACACCGGATTGCGGGTGAAGCGATAAACGCCGTGCACGACGATGCGCGTACTCGGATTGAATGGAATTGGATCGGTGCCGGCGCGTTTCTGCGTGATAAATCCGCCAACGGTCAACGCGATTCCGGCGAAAACTAGCAGTGCGCCAAGTATCCATCGAAACGCCCCGTGCACAAAGCTGGTCGGAACGAACCATTCGAGCGCGAGCGACGCGAGGATCGGCAGGACGAATAGAAGCGGCGGCGGGATTGGAATGCCGGGACGATCTTGTTCAGGCGGCAGTTCGGAAGGCATCGGAAGTAAAATCTAATCACGTCTTCGAGCGCGATACGAATCGAAAAAGAGAAGGGCGCCTTCGTTTCCGAAAGCGCCCTTCATATTTCGATGGCGGTAAGCCGAATTCTGTCGGCGTGTTTGCTCACGCGGATGATCATTTATCTCATCCCGCTTTCGCGGGACGTCCGATCCCGCAGTTGCGGGACCGAGATGCGACGATACCCGAGGATCAACGGGCCGGCTGCCCTCCCTCTGTTTGTCTTGCACCGCATGGGGTTTTTCATGCCTCGCGAATTACTCCGCGAGCGGTGAGCTCTTACCTCGCCTTTTCACCCTTGCCTGTGCCTTTGTTGCCAAAGAACCGGCGGTGTCTTTTCTGTGACACTCTCCGTCGCCGCAGTTTTTCAAGTGCGGCGCCCGCGTGTTCTACGCGGCATGCTGCCGTATGGTGTTCGGACTTTCCTCCAGCAAGCCAAACGGCTCACCAGCGATCATCTGCCATCGGCGAGCAATTTAGCACAAGATCGAAAAGCTGGAAGCCATGAATCCAAGAGGAATCAGGACCGCAGAAAAAAGGGTTAACAATTAATTTCGTGGTTTCCTGGTTTCCTGATTCGCTCCATCTAAATTCAAAATGGCGGCGGCACGGTCATGAGGAAAATCGTGATCATCGCCAGCGCGATTATCAATTTGCCGACCATTCCGCCGAGATTCCCCAATAAGCTCCCCCAGCCTGCCCGGCCGGCATCAATCATTCTTTTTCCAGCGATGAATTCTCCGACGATCGCGCCAATCACCGGCCAAACCAATAAACCGAGGATCCCGAAAAACACGCCGATGAGCGCGCCCAGGATAGCTCCGAACATCCCCCATTTTGTCGCTCCAAAATATTTTGCGCCGACGTAACCGCTCAGAAAATCGAGCGCATAAGTTGCGACTGTCAGTAGAACGAGAAGGACAATGCTACGCCAACCGACGCTTTTCTCCGGACCAAGCATCATCCGGTGAATGACCGCGCCGGCGAGGATGATGGTGGTTCCCGGAAACACCGGCAGGACCGTGCCGATAAGACCGACGGCGAACAGTACGGTCGTGAACAACCACCAAAAAAGTTCCATAGCCGGAAATCATAAGCCAGGGATGAACACAGATGAAACACGGATATTCAATTGGAAGAGCCTCTCCTCCTATTCGTCAGAATAATCTGTGTTAATCCGTGTTAATCTGTGGCGGAAATTCCCCGTAAACTTTTTGACCGATTACATGCCGATCTTATACTGAAAGGCCCCTTTTTAACTCGAACCCGGAGGATTCATTTATGCCACTTGCAGTTGGAACCAAAGCGCCAGATTTCACATTATCGACCAAGACCGCCGATGGACCGAAGCAGGTCAAGCTGAGCAACAATTTCGGGAAGAAGAACACGCTGCTTCTTTTTTTTCCCATGGCCTTCACGGGCACCTGCACGACAGAAATGTGCGACGTGAGTAGCGGTCTGTCGGCTTACAGCAATATGAACGCCGCCGTTTACGGAATCAGCGGCGACAATCCGTTCGCGCAGGAAGCGTGGGCGCAAAAGGAGAAGATCACGGTGCCGCTGCTTAGCGATTACGAACACAGGGTCGCGAAAACTTATGACGTAATGTACGACTCCTTCCTGCCGCAACTAAATCTCGGTATGGCGGGCGTTGCCAAACGATCGGCGTTCATTATCGATAAGGACGGCGTAATCCAATACGCGGACAGCAACGACGACGCGAAGCAGCTGCCAGATTTCGATAAGATCAAAGCGAAGCTGGCGGAACTAAAATGATAAAGTTCATATGAGCGACCTTTGCCATGCTGAGCGAAGCGCAGCGCAGTCGAACGATCTCTCACTTCATTCCGACGTTATTTTGGAGAATAGTAAGCTTTCCGAAAAACGATGAGAAATTCCTCGACTCCGCTCGGAATGACACGGGTTGAATGAAGGACGAATTTAATACGCTGACGAAATTCGACGCCGGTAACGGCCGCGAAGGATTTCTGTATTCGCTGCCGGCGTTGGAAGAACAGGGCATTGAGAAAATTTCCCGATTGCCAGTGAGCATTCGCATCGTGCTCGAATCGGTACTGCGAAATTGCGATGGGAAAAAAGTCCGGCGCAAAGATGTCGAGACACTGGCGAACTGGAACGCGAAATCGCCGGCGAACGCGGAAATTCCCTTCGTCGTCGCGCGCATCGTACTTCAGGATTTCACCGGCGTGCCGCTGGTTGTCGACCTTGCAGCGATGCGCAACGCGGTGAAACGACTTGGCGGCGACCCGAAGATCATTGAGCCGCTGGTGCCGGTTGACCTTGTGGTCGATCACTCGGTGCAAGTGGATTTCTTTGGGTCAGCGAAAGCGCTCCAACTCAATTTGGAAATGGAATTCAAACGCAATCGCGAGCGCTATCAGTTTTTGAAGTGGGGACAGCAGGCGTTTAAGACTTTTCAGCTCATTCCGCCAGGCATCGGCATCGTTCACCAGGTTAATCTGGAATACCTGGCAAAAGGAGTGCTGAGTCAGAAGTCAGAGGTCAGAGGGCAAAGGTCGGAAATATTCTATCCTGACACACTGGTCGGCACTGATTCGCACACGACGATGATCAACGGTCTCGGCGTGGTTGGCTGGGGCGTGGGTGGAATTGAAGCGGAAGCTGGCATGCTCGGACAGCCGGTTTATTTTCTCACGCCGGAAGTGGTGGGTGTGCACATGAGCGGACAATTGCGCGAAGGTGTAACCGCGACGGATCTCGTTTTACGCATCACGGAATTGCTGCGCGCACAAAAAGTCGTGGGTAAATTTGTCGAATTTTATGGCGAAGGTGCAGCCTCGCTGCCGGTCCCCGATCGCGCGACGATTGGAAACATGTCGCCCGAGTACGGCGCGACCATGGGCTATTTTCCAATCGATCAGGAGTCAGTGGATTACTTGCGTGCTACCGGACGCAGCAATGAACAGTGCCTCGCGTTCGAAAATTATTTTCGCGCACAAGAAATGTTCGGAATGCCCCGGAAAGGCGAAATCGTTTACGGCGTCGATATTGATTTGGATCTCGCGGAGGTGCAGCCGAGCGTCGCCGGTCCAAAACGACCGCAGGACCGAATCAATTTGCCGGAGCTGGGGAAGACATTTCGCGCGTTGCTCGAGAAGCCGGTAAGAGACGGCGGTTACGGAAAAGTAAATGTCGATCTTCGCGAAAAACATGTCGTGGAACTGAACGGGAGCGCGCCGCGCAACGGCGACATGGCTTCGACCGATAAAAAAGAAGATCAGGGGATCAATCCGGGTGACGAGCTTAATAAGATCGAGATGATCGCGAATCGGCCGACGCCCGATCCCGGGAGAGAAATTGAAGCTGAATCCAGCGACGTGTTTGCACATGGGCATAGCCGCATCGGTCATGGCAGCGTCCTGATCGCGGCAATTACGAGCTGCACGAACACCAGCAACCCGAGTGTGATGATCGCAGCCGGTTTACTCGCAAAAAAAGCGGTCGAGCGCGGGCTGCGCATCGATCCTGCGGTGAAAACTTCGCTCGCGCCCGGGTCGCGCGTCGTTTCCGATTATCTGGAAAAAACGGGACTGCAAAAATATCTCGATCAGCTCGGATTTAATCTCGTCGGATATGGTTGCACCACCTGCATCGGCAACTCCGGGCCACTGCATCCAAACATCGAGAAGGCGATCCATGAATTTGACCTGGTTGCAGCTTCCGTGCTCTCGGGGAACCGAAACTTCGAAGCGCGCGTGCATCAACATATCAAGGCAAATTTCCTGATGTCGCCGCCGTTGGTAGTCGCCTTTGCGCTGGCTGGCCGAGTACATATCGATCTGTCCCGCGAACCGCTCGGAAAAGACAAGCAGGGCAAAGAAACTTTCCTGCGTGATCTTTGGCCGACTCTCAGCGAAATCCGGCACACGATGCAATCAGCCCTCGCGCCAGAGACGTTTCGCAAATTTTATCGCGATTTTGCAGGTCAAAATCCAAAGTGGAACGAAATTCCATCGAGCACGGGCGACATCTACCAGTGGGACGAGAAGAGCGATTACATTCACGAGCCGCCCTTTTTCGACAATTTCTCGATGGAGCCCGGACATATCGAGGAAATCCGTGGCGCACGCGCCTTGGGCATTTTCGGCGATTCCGTCACGACCGATCACATTTCGCCCGCCGGCGCAATCAAGGCCACGTCGCCAGCCGGGCAATATCTGATTTCGCGCGGGATCGACCACTCTGATTTTAACAGCTACGGCAGCCGGCGCGGGAACGATTTGGTGATGACTCGTGGGACATTCGCGAATGTGCGGATTAAGAATTTGATGGCGCCTAGAACGGAAGGCGGAATCACGCTGCATCAGCCAAGCGGCGAGCAGATGTCAATCTTCGACGCAGCGATGAAATACGCTGAAACAAAGACGCCGTTGATCATCCTGGCTGGTCACGAGTACGGCACTGGTTCATCACGCGACTGGGCGGCGAAAGGAACGCGTTTATTGGGCGTTAAGGCGGTGATCGCGGCGAGTTTCGAACGGATTCATCGCTCCAACCTTGTCGGTATGGGCGTGTTGCCGTTGCAATTTCCCGATGGAACAACTGCGCAATCGCTTGGACTCGACGGTTCGGAAATCTTTTCGATTACCGGATTGTCTAGCGAAATAAAGCCTAGCAAAAATGTAGGGCTCGAGATCCTAAGCAAAAACAGCGAGAAGCGCTCTGTGCCGGTGAGACTTCGGATCGATACGCCGATTGAAATCGATTATTACCTCCACGGGGGAATTCTTCCATTTGTGCTGAGACAATTGCTGGCGAAAAATAAATAACCGCGATTCTCAAACACCCGCGGCTGTTACAGAAGGATCGATCGGCGTTCGATCGTGATTGCTGAACCCTGGGCGATGAATGCAGAGCGCGGCGGGCGCGCCAACGTTTCAGCGAATTGCTCACCGTAAAGAGTCGCCACGTCAGCGCGAAGCGCGGATGTAGCTGCATTCCGAACTTTCCAGCGCGGGTGTTCCACTCGATATTCGCTACAGCCCGTCCCTGCGCAGGTGTAACCCCAATAGTGTTCGGTGATGAATTCGGCGTGCGAACCTGCCGGAATTGATTGCGGCTCTCCGGTGGCGCTCACCTCGAGCGATTCCCATTTCTTCCCGCGTCGCCAGCTGTACTCCGCGGAGACGTGCGCGCCGTCATCGATGATCGCATGTCGCATCGGTAACGCGACGTAGCGTTCACCATAAAATGCGCGGGCGACGAGAGCGATGGCGCGGCGCGGCACAAGCTCACGGATAAAAACAACGCCGCGCCGCCATGTATCAGCAGATCTTTTCCGAACATAGAAGCGCAAGTTCACTTCTTCGAAGTTCCGATGCAGCGGAATCGGAAGGACGAGCAAGCGCGTGTCAAGAAAGAGAAAGCCAACGATACTCAGAAACGTTTCGCCATTTTCGTAATCGATCTCGGTGCCCGGAGGGACGAGCGGCGTCAGAATACGAGGATCAACAACGAAATTCAGCATGGCCAGATAACGCCAGTTGGCGGTGAGAAAGGGTTGCACGATGGGATTCGGCGCTCACAGGCGCCGCTACAGAATCAACGGTCAACCGGTTGAACGCGATAGCGGATTGCGAACCGTTCCAGTTTGGGAACGGGAGTAAGATCGGCACGTTGAGTTGCGCTTATCCAATCGGACCATGTTTCATCTTCCTTGCGCGGACTGGGCAGAAGTTTTAGCTCGATGAACTGCGACGCTTCCTCCGCATTACCGATCGATGCGAGGAGCGATCGGCTCTTGCTATGCGTGAGTAAGGCAATACGTCCCGGGATTGTGACCTGTTCGGCATTTTCTGTGATGGCGTCCCAGTCGATGAATGCGAATTCGGATTGCCGATTGTCGAGGTACAGACTTGCCCGAATGCTGTAACCATCAGGCTGATCCGGAATCTTAACAGTCGATGGCGCGCGAAATTCGAACTGCAACTCAAGTTGTTTGCCATCGATGCGTGGAGTTTTGTCCGATAACAGGTACGGAACGCCAAACAACAGACCAGCGAGGCTGCAGACGACCGAAGCGACCAACCCTGCGCAATGAGAAAGCCGGAAAACCCCTCCCGCCGAACTAAGATGGCCGAGGCGATTCCGATAACCAAACCCGCCAGGATGCCAAGCGGCACGCACAGAAAAATGATGGTCATCCCCCGCTGCCCTTCCATTTCCGGGACATGGGCGAGCCGCGCCAAATAATCGCCGACAAAAAATGCAAGAATGCAGCCGACAAGAGCCGTGCATAGCGCAATGAAAGAAGCGCGGAGAAAGCGCACGTTGGCCGAGAGACTAAATTCGTTTGTTACCAACGCAAGATCGATTGTCGATCCTGTGGTCACTGCAGCAATTTCTCAAGTGACGGATCGGGCCGGGTGCCGAGCGCAGTGGCCTTGGTGTAGTGCCGCTTGGCTAACTCTTTTGAAGCAGGTTGTGTCGTGACGAGAATCACCGCCAGATTAAAGTGGGCGTCCGCGTAATCAGGATTGTTCGCGATGGCCTGAAGTATTTCCTTCTCTGCTTCTTTCTGCCGCCCTTTTTGGCTCGCGGTAATGCCGAGATAATTATGAGCAGTGGCGCTCTTGGGATTGATCTCGACCGCCTGGCCTAATTCGGCCAGCGCATTGTCGAATTTGGATTGCCGATAATAGACAATTCCGAGTGTGGTGTGCAAAAACTCTTCGTTGGGCGAAATCTTCAGAGCCTTCATCAGGGTCGATTCGGCCGACCGAAACTTGCCGCTGCGAAGATAGACCACGCCGAGATTGGAAAGCGCATAAAGGTTATTAGGGCTTTTGGTTAGGATCTCCTGATATTGTTCTTCGGCCGTCCCATATTCGCCCTGCTCAAAGTTCTCTTTGGCGGCGCGGGCAACATTTTGCAGATCATCTGGCACTTCCGGTTTGACGTCGCTGGGTGGGGCGTCGTTGGAGTTATCGGTTGTCGCTCCAGCGCTGTCAGACGGCGATTTTTCTTTGGCATCTGGCTCAGCGAGCTCGACCGAGTCTGCCGGCGATTTCTTGGCAAAAATAAAACTCGCTTTCAACGTACCAGAGTTCTCGTCTGAAATGGAGACCACTGGCTGCCGCAGTAAAGCGAGCTCCTCGCTGCTTAATTTTGTGACCGGCTGCGCAAGGAATTCGATCTGCTTGTTTAAAGCATCAGACTTGATCTTTAGTTTATCCAGCTCCGCAAGCATCAATTTCTTTGCCTGGTAACGATGCGCTTCCTCCTGGCGTTCCCGAACAATGACGTTTCGCAGGAGTTCGTTTTCTTTGGCCAGCTGCGCGGTGTCCTCTCTGTTTGCGCCCATGAGCTTGGCGTTCTGCACCGCTGAGCTAGCCTCATCCAGTTGGACGCCAAGCTCCGCAACCCGCGCCTCGAAATATTGATTTTGTTTCTGAGTTTCAGCTAATTGCTGTTGAAGTTCCGTCACTTGCTGCTTCACCTTGGCAAATTCCTCCGCGTTTTTCGGTGCATCCTCGGCAAGTTCCCGCACGTCTTTCTCTGCATTTGCGAGTCGTTGTTTCAAATCGCTATTCTCGCTCAGAAGCGCCTGAACCCGTTGCTCCGCTTCCTTCATCCCTTTCAACTGAGCGAGCGCCTCATCCCGTTCCTGCATCAGCGTTGCGATTTGCTTATTTGCCTCGGCGAATTTTGTGTTGGCCTGATCCCTTTGCTTTTCCGTCGTAACGCGAGCCTCTTCAGCGGCGGCAACGGCATCTTTCAAGCGGGCGACCTCTGCACGCAATTGCTGTTGCTCTTTGGTACTACTGTCTCGCGACGATTGGAGCGCTTTTAACGACTCTTGAACCTGCGCGAGTTGATCGCGAACCTGCCCCTCTGATTTCTTGGATGTCTCGATTTCGTTTTGTGCTTTCTCCAGCTTGGAAGCGGTTTCCTTCAAGCGAGTGTTTACGAGTTCCTTTTCCTTTCGCGCGGTCTCGAGATCGGCGCGCGATTTTTCCAGCGCTGTCTGTAGTTGATCGACCTTGCTACGCATTTTCCTGGTTGCCTCCTTGATCGCGGCGTCACTGGGGACTTGAGCAATCCGTTCGGCTCCCTGCGGCGCCACAACTTCGGGGCCGGGCTCGGACCATGCGTCACTCTCGGGCAGCGAGGGGGCAACTTCCGGCAAACGACTTGCGTCCGTCGCCAAATCATTTTGCCTCGACATCCTATCCTGAATTCGCAGGATGCCCTCGCTGATTTTACGGCCGCGATACTCGACGATGGCAGGCTGCCAGTCAGCGTGCGATTTGCGCATTTCCTCGATCAAGCTTCCCGCAAATCGATATTTGGCCAAGGCCGTCTTAAGCCGGTTCTCGTGCTCCAGTTTTTCGCCCTGCTGGGCCGACAGGTAGGCTTTAAGAAAAATTTCGCTCGGATCGTCCTGCTGCCCTCGAAGATAACCCGCCGCCAGGAGAAAAAAGAAACCGGCGAGTAAAACCGAACCGATTTCCTTCATGCGACGACGAGGCGCAATGATAATCGAGCTGGGGGAACTTGCAATCCGGCCTTGCACGTGCCCCGAGAATGAGGGAAGCAAATCAAAAAAGCGAGCCCTTTTCTTTGCAAAACGAGATGCGAATCTTAAACTTGCCCTTGGGCAGCGAATCGATGGTGGCCGTAGCTCAATGGTAGAGCCCCAGATTGTGGTTCTGGTTGTTGCGGGTTCGAGTCCCGTCGGCCACCCCACATCGATTTTCGATTCCCGATTGCCGATTTTGTATGTGGATTCGTCCTTCAAATCTAAAATCGACAATCTAAAACCTAAAATGTCGCTGTGTCTGTAGCTCAATCGGATAGAGCATCTGACTTCGGATCAGAAGGTTGTGGGTTCGAGTCCCTCCAGGCACGATCTAACCGGAGAAATTATCACTTGTGTTTCGCGAAAAGCAGGCGACAATAGCGACCTATTGGATCAAGTTCTGTTCTGTTCGTAGCGTGGTAGATCGTCAGTTGAGATTTTCTCAGTGGTGATTTGAAACCCGATTCCCGGGAACGGCTCTGTAGCTGGCAGTTATTTTCCAAAACCAAGTCACAATGAAACTATATGTAGGAAATCTCTCCTTTGAGACCACCGAGAACGATCTTCAGGATCTTTTCGAACAACACGGCAAAGTCGCCGAAGTAGCGCTGATGATGGATCGCATGACGGGCAAGTCCCGCGGCTTCGCATTCGTCACGATGAACGACACGGCTGAAGCCAATGCCGCCAAGGCGGCAATCAACGGCAAGGAACTCGGCGGCCGCGCTTTGGCGGTCAACGAAGCGCGCCCGCGCGAAGAGCGCCCGCGCCCGTCCGGCAATAACCGTCGTCCGTACGCCAGTTTTCGCCGGTAAAGCATCGTGCAGCCGGCCCCCGGAAACATTTCGAGGGCCGGCTTGCCCAATCAAACATGGGTCTAGAAAAAGCTATCGAAGTGGAAGGGACAATCCTGTCCGTTCTTCCAGGCACAATGTTTCGCGTCGCGCTGGCGAACGAACATCTCGTGCTCGCGCATATTTCGGGAAAAATGCGCAAACGTTTTATTCGCCTTACGATTGGCGACCGCGTGAAACTCGAAATGTCTCCTTACGATATCGACAAGGCGCGCATCGTTTATCGACTCGCATAGAAAGAAATTAAGATGAAATTTTTCGCAACCGCTTCGCCACGGAAAGTAAAAAACGGACCGGTCATTAAACGGCTGCTCGTGCGGTGTCCTTCCACCGCGAAACTCACCGCGACCGGTCAAACCATCGAAGAACAACTCTGGGCCGCAGCCAAAGTCAAGACGCCTAAATTCACCTGCCCCCATTGCCGCCAGGTCCACAGCTGGACAAAAAAAGACGTCGTTCTGGCCCGCTGAGGCGAACGTCGCACCGCACTTCGCGCAGCTCCTGCGCAGCGGGCAGCAACGGGGTCATAGCCTCGTGTAGCAACCAGCCTGTGGCCGCTATGGCCCCTGAAGCGATTTGGTTGGCTTCTGACCGACAGCTTGACACCTTGATTATCGAGCGATTAGCAATCCCCTCGTGAATCCGTCAAGCGAGAGCCGCCGTGAACTCGATTCGACGGTGATAAACATTGAGCTCACGCTCGTCAGCATCATCCAAGGTGTTGCGCTCTTTTTCTTAACTGACAATGCCCGCGCGTCAATGTCGGTGCGGCATTGGGAGAATTTTCTCTATGTTGCCGCCGGTCTGTGCGTGATCTTTGTCTTTTGGTCACGGTCAATCATTCACACGCTTACTTTGATCAAATGGCCTCTCGAGTTTGGGCACAACTTTTTTTACATCGCTTGCGCACTTGGCGAGGCGATTCTTTTCAGCCGGCTCGACAGTCCTCTGGCGTGGTTTCAACTGAGCGCCGCTTATGCAGCAGTCGTTTGGCTGCTTTTCATCTACGACATGCGGCTGATCCGCGCGCGCATCACCGAATCGACCAGCCTTGCCGATCAGACCCTTTACGCCCGGGCCAGGGCTGATCAGTTGCTCAACATTTGGATCCTTGTTCCCCTGCTTTTTCTTCTGAATCTCGGCTGCGCCTTTGCCATTCGCAGCCAACCTGATTTGTTCATCTCTCGTGCCCGTCACGTTTGGCTGATCAACGTTCAGCTCGCTTCATTTATTGGCTATCTCATCTACATTGGCAATTACTTTAAGGCTATTGCACCGCTGCTCCTGCGGAACCGCGAACGGGCTGGCGAACAGTGAAATAGCCTGAGGTCTCGAAAGGCGCGTCGCTCTTCAGAGCCGTTGTCTGCAGCGCACTTGTTAGGTTGTTCATAGTCACTACAACAAACGCCGGGACAAAAAGCCGAGCAAAACTCCGAGCAGAGCCGATAAACTGATGAACACGTACATCAAAAACTCAAAAGGAACAGATTGTGACTCGTAGCATCATGCGTCCAGTCGTGCAGGATGTTGACTGCGAGCAAGACCAAAGGCGATAAAATCGCCACCCCGCCAGCCACAGCCACCACCTGTTATCACCCGGGCCATCCTGCCAGCCTCGGCGCGCAAGTAGCGATGGCAATACGGCGTAACGGTTTCAAATTCAAAGGCGGCTTCGGAGAGCAATGCGACCCGTCTTGGCAAGCACGATGCCAGCACTAGTGAAGCGCCCGGGCGCACAACAGTCAGAGGCTAGCGTTACGGATTCGGCGAACCGAACGGAGCCGCACTCCTTTTGTTAAAAATGTCCGGCAGCTTCGTTTCTTTAAAACCATTTGGCACGATAAACTCGCTATCGCTGATCGGCTCCTGGCTCACGGAGGTGATGGTGCTCGTGATTTCCGTAGCGTGATCGGAAGAGCTCGAGCTGGACTTGTCTGCCTGAGCTTCTTTACCGATGATCATGCGTGTGCGGATCGGCAGCCCGGGGAAATCGCGAAAGTCAGGCATTCTTGTATTGGCCGCATCCCAGAATTCGGATTTGATAGATTGAAGTTGCGCCAGAATGGCAGCGCCGTTGGGATAATGAGGCGCGATCCAGTAGATCGCTTTGAAATCCGGCGCGTCGTAAGTGTATTGCTCGGTTTCGTAACCGTTCACTGTTTCCTTCTGACCCGTCGGCGTCAGCTTGGGTTTTTCAGGAGCCGCTTTCTTGCTACCAAACTTGTTTAACATATCGGTGACGGCCTTCATTTTGTCGGATGAAATACGGACGATCGTCTTTTGGTCGTTCAACAGAGTGATCACCTCGCCCGTTTTCCCGTCGAAAATTGTAGTGACTTGT
>Ga0209690_1000111_pt1 | contig 36327 bp, 32 predicted proteins | sample GraSoiAngelo_150_FD_186164 | JGI IMG/M metagenome (GOLD analysis project Ga0209690, IMG submission 186164) | Grasslands soil microbial communities from the Angelo Coastal Reserve, California, USA - 14_1009_09_40cm (SPAdes) (version 2) | ecosystem: Environmental > Terrestrial > Soil > Grasslands ... | reverse complement strand
TGCTGGATAAACCGGAGGTTCCGCCCCCCTGAGCGCCAATCTGGACCGCCATTTGGGACGGGAGGCCGGTGCCCAACGAGATGGACTTGGCCACCGTGGCGCCTCCCCCGCTCGTTCCGATGGTTGCCTGTGAATACGCGCTGCCGGTGAGGTAGAACAAGGCGTACAGGTTGCCGTTCCCGGATGCGATGCAAATGTCATTGACCGGGATGAAGGTGGTGAAGAACACGGTCCCGCCCAGGAGGGTCGGGTTGCTGAGGGCGCGCTCTCCCGCGGTCGGATACGTCACGAACCAGCCCTGCTTGTTGGCGACGACCCCAGCGAGCGAGGTGGTGCCGGTGCCACTGAACGTGCTGACGCCCGCAAGGCCGGTCACCTGATTAGACGTATCGCAGGATCCCACGCCCACCACGCAGACCGTCACGTTGGAAACGTCCAGGAGGTCGTTTCGCTGACAACTGGTGGGGCTGCTCTCGAAGCATGAGGTCGTGTTGGCCACTGGGTCCTTGACTCCGAAGAAGAACTGGGCGTCGGTACTGCCCTTGTCGGCCTGGGTGAAGAACCGTCCGGTCCCGAAAAACACCCAGATACTGTTGGTATCGTCGGCGCTGACCGTGGAGCCTGCGGTGATCGGCCCCACGTTCGTCGTGCCTGTGCACGGAGTGGGCGTGCAGGGGAAGGTGGCCAGCAGCACCGTCGGGACCTGGCTGGACCCGCTCGCGAGACCCCAATTGCTGAAGGTGTGGGGGCTATTCCCGCTGGCGGGGCTGGTGGTCAGCCGGTACATCTTGCCGATGAAGGTCGGCGGGCTGGCGCTGTTCGTCATGACCGTGCCCGCGTACATCACGTCCACGCGGTAGTCGAGGTTCGAATCCAGCGAGATGACATCCGCCAAGAAGGAGTTACTGGCGCCAGTGGGGTACGCCGGACTGTTCCCCGTGTACGCCGTATTCAGGTTGGCCTTGTCGCACGGGACGGCCGACGTGCAGGCCACGCTGTGCAACGAGCCATTCGTCGGATTGGTAATGGTATAGCTGGGGCCCGTGGCAAGGTTCACCACGATGAATTGCGCGGTCTGGGTGCTCGCGCCGATATAACTCGTGGGGCCCGTGCCGAAGACCGCAACCCACTTGGCATTCGTGTTGTCGGTCTTCGCGTCCGTCTTCGGGCTGACCCGCACGACGGCCGGAAAGCTCGTGGTCAGCCCCAAGTTAGAATCGGTCAAGGTCCAGAGCAGCACGGGATCCTGCTCCGGGTCCGTGATGTCGAACACATAATAGGCTGAGTAGAAGGCCCGCGTGCTCTTCCCGCTGCCGGTGAAGTCCGCCGTCACGGTCATCGGCGGCCCGCCGCCGTTGGTCAGGTTCCCGGCGGCATCCACGGCCGACGTCGCGCAGACCCCGCAACTGCCGCCCAACCGCATGCCAGCGATCAGGATCGTGCCCCAGCCCCCTGGATGGGTCCCTGGCGCCGCCTGGCCGTCCGAGCACGTGGTACTAGGATTGCCGGAATCGCAGAAGATCCGCACATCGGTGACTTTGGGCTTCAAGTCCATGTAGGCGACGTGCGTGTAGTCCTGTGCCGCAGACCATTTCAAATGGGGGAGCAGCTCCTGCGGCACAAAGGCCCAGAGCTCGGCGCCCCGAGGCAGGCACCCCGCGCTGGACCCGGTTGCACATTCCCCGGTGCTGCGTGTCGTCGTGATCCCGCTCGGGGGCGCGGTGGCGAAGCGCCCGCGCTCGACGACGGTGGGGGTCGAGGGGTTGTCTCCCTGAATGAAGAACCCGGCATTGAAGGCGTGGAGCATGCCATCATTGGCACCCACGTAAGCCACCTGCCGGCGGCCCTTGTACTGCTGGAAAAACTGCGCGTAGGCCGCGTCTCCGTAAATGATGTCGAACCGCTCCCTGGGGGCTCCCACCACCGTGGGCGTGGAGTCCACGATGTCCCCCAGCTTCCAGACTTGGAGCGCGGTGGTCGTCCCGTCATCGGGGTTGCGGACCGTGATCGAGCGGTCCCGCAGGCATCCCGAGCCCGCGATACAGAGCGTCTTGCCATCTAGTCCACGCGTGAAGTTGACGATATTGGCCGCCTCGGTCTGCGCCGTCGTCTTGTCGGCGGGCACGGTGCTGTTACAGTCGGCGGCTCTCCGCGCTCCGAGGTAGGGGCAGAGCGTCCCTTTGTTGGCATCAATCAGCTCGATCACTTCCGACGACGCCACCGTCTTGTCGAAGTTGGCGTCCACCCAGGTGAGAATCCGCCGGCAGGAGGCGCCGGCGTTGGGCAGGGCACAGCTCACCGTGCCCGGAGTGGCATAGGCCAGCCGCGCCCCTGCTTCCCAGATCGGCTTGATGTCCTTGAGACTGACCGTCTCGAAGGGCGTGGTCGTATCCGCCACCCCGTCCCCGGCCACACTCCCAGGAGCCGACCCATCATCTTTGAAGCGGTCGACCTTCACCTCGTTGGTCGTGGGGTCGAACCGGGTTTTGATGATGCAGTCATGCTCCAGGACGAGCTTGCCGTCCGGCGGGCCCGTGCAGCCTGGTCCCGAGGAGTCCTCCCGGATGTTCCCCAAACTGTCCACGAACAGGCCCTGGGCAAATCCGGTCCACTTGATCTCATTGAGGCCCTCGAATTGCGAGGGGAAGAAATACGCCTGGTAGAGCGCGCCCTCGCCGGTGGACGAGGTCGCCAGCACCGAGACCGAGGTTCCGGAGGCCGCCCGCTTCAGGATATCAGCGATGCTCTTGTTGACCTGGTCCTGAAGGTCCCCGCCTTCCGACGCATCAAAATAGGTGTCCGGGGTGCAGTCCCCGTCCACATCCCATTCGAGGCTGCTCGTGCTGGTCCCGCTTCCCAGGTTAGAACCGGCCGGAAAGGTGCAGGTGTTCGTGCCAGCGTCCGGAAACCGGTTGTTGTTGCGGTCGACGAACCCCCCGTACTTCGCCGCCGAAGCCAGCAGGGCGGACCCTGCGGAGCCGCCCATGGCGTTCACCGCGTAGAACGTGACCGTCTGGGTGCCGGTGACGCACGAGGCGCCCGGACACGTCTGGTCGCGAACATCGTGGGTCTGTCCATAGTAGGCGATGTTGTCGAGCCAACTGGTGGTCACCCCCAGCGTGTCCGCCCCGCACCCACCGAGCCCAAACAGACAGACGCTTGGCGCGGCAGCGTTCGGAAACGGGGTCGCCAGCTGCGGCGTCGAGCCGTCGCCCTCCGGGACGCCAGGCGAGATCATCAGGACGAAGTTCTTGCAACAGGATACGGTCTGGGGGATCGGGAAGTTGGCAAACCAGAACGCATCGCCTTGCGTCTGCACGGCGCTTGTATAGGAGGCGGGGGTGTTATCGTAACAGAGCCCTTGAGACTTGCGGATGTAGCAGAGCCCCTCGTAGAGGGCTTCCGCCAGCGGCGAGTGACTCTGGACTGGCTGGTTGCGGATGTTGGTGACGGATGACGAGATGAAGGGGGCATCGAACAGGAATTGCAGGTTGCCGGCGTTGCCGCCGCCCGCGTCCACGAACATGATGGCGACCCGCATGGCGTCGAGCCGCAGCTTCTGGAAGAGCCCGAGCGACCGGTCCCGCTTGTAGCAGACCAGATGGCCGGCGAAGTTGGGGTCCAGCTCGTCGCAGGTGCCGGACATCGAGCCGGTCCCTGAAGGGACGTCAGGCTCGGTCGTCAGGTCCACCTGGAGGATGTATTGATTGGCTGTTGCTGTGTTGAACGGGTCGGACGTGGCGTCGTCATTCACATAGAGTTTGCCTTCGCCGTTCCCCAAGAAGCGGCCGAGCGCCCCACCGGCCGCATCGGGCGCAAGGGTTGTGGGCACGCGGCCGGCAAGCGCCGCGGTCGGCACGAACTTGACGAATCGCCAGCAGGACTTGCTGTTGCCGGAGCAGTCGTTAGCGCTCGACCCGCTCTCACCGGTCTTGTTCTGGCCTGCCAGGCTGTTGGCGGTGCCGTCCACGTTGGCCTGAGCCGGCTTCGGGGCGCCGCCCACCAGGGCCTGGTAGATCACGTCCGTCTTCCGCATGGTGAGCCAATTCAGGAAGTTCCCGTCCCAGAAGGTGCTCGCGCAGGGATCGTTGAGGTTGGTCTTGGTCGAGCCGTAGGTGAAGCTGTTCGAGTTGGTCGTGTAACAGCGGAAGGGGTCGAACATCCCGTAATAGTTATGGGTGGGATCGAAGGTGTCAGCGGGAGCCGCAGTCGTGGGCGCCGGGGCGATCGCCACGCCGTTCTTATTGACCGCGATTAAATTGTCCAGAGTCACGTTCGACGCGTACAGGTTGGAAGTGACCGTGGACGTAGGGTTCGTGGTGCAATTGCTACAGAAGGAAATCGGATACTGGTGGTTTGTCCCGGAATAGGCGGCAGGGAGGGTGTGGTTGCCAAGGTCCACGATGAAGAGGATGTTCGGCGGCACGGTCTGGCCGGCGAAGACGGGCATCCAGGTGTAGTCCGTCATCGAGACAGCGCTCGCTGGCGAGGGCACCAAGAGCGCGAGGCCGATCAGGCCGACGAGCGCCCCTGCCGTGAGAAACCCCACGATCGGCTTTTTGATCCACATGGCTCGCATAAGCACTCCTTCCTCACCGAACTCTAATTTTCCGAGTCGGCACCACTGCGTTGCTCCTCCGGACAATTCCTCGCTTTTTTCCTCCTGGCCATATGCCGCTTCATCTGTCCTTGTAGTAGGAGCATAGTTGATGCCACTTGATGCCTCACCGAGCCTGGCTGAAAGATGGTCGGGAGTCAGATCCGTAACTATTTAAAAAGGTTCAATTTTTTCGGCGTAGTGTAAACACCGGTTCTTCTCGCACCATCCATGGTTGTAGGAGAAAGCATGCACTGCTATGAAAACAGATAGCTAGGTTAGAGAATCGGCTTGAAAAGGATTGTCAGCATTACCTCTAGGGATTCGGCGGGAAGATAATGGATAAGATCATGAATGCGTTCAATTTTGTTCAAGTCTAATCATGAATCCCTTGCTGGGCGCGCGCTTGACGTGTTACAGTTTGGCGTACTGCGGAATGGGTAGAATTACTCACATAGTTCCTGCGAGCCGCTGGTTTCCGAAAGCGTGCTGACTCGTGCTCGCGAAATCGCTTTCAGCCTGTGGGGAGATCCTGGCCGGAGATAAGACGATCCTCCGCGAGCTGCTCCACCCGTCCCGCGATCCGGCGACCATCCGGTACAGTCTCGCGCACGCGAAGCTCTTGCCGCACACTGCCTCGCTCCAGCATCGCTTGAAGACGTCGGAGGTCTACTACTTCATCAGCGGGCGCGGCCGGATGCACGTCAACGGCGACACGAACGCGGTCGGGCCGGACCAGGCCGTCTACGTCCCGCCCGGCGCGGACCAGCACGTGGAAAATACCGGACCCGACGACCCCGTTTTCTTGTGTATCGTAGACCCAGCCTGGAGAGCCGAAGACGAAGAAGTATTCTGAGGGAGCATGCAAGACCTAATTAAAGGCAAAGCCTACGTCATCGGGGACAACATCGACACCGACCAGATCATCCCCGCGAAACACCTGGTCTACAGCCTGAGCGATCCCGAAGAACGCAAGCTCTACGGAAAGTACGCGTTCTCGGGCGTGCCGGATGCCGCGGCCGGGCTTCCGCAGGGGAACGTCAAGTTCGTACCCGAGAACGACTACCGCTCGCCCTATCGGATCGTGATCGGCGGGAAGAACTTCGGCTGCGGCTCCTCGCGCGAGCATGCCGCCGAGGCGCTGCAGATCGCAGGCATCCAGGCGGTCGTCGCCGAATCTTACGCGAGGATCTTCTACCGGAACATCGTGGACGGCGCCTTCTGTATGCCGTTCGAATCCACCCAACGCCTCATCACCGAGGTCAAGACCGGCGATGAGCTGGAGATCGACATCCCGGCGGGCGCGTTGAAGGACCTGAGCAGCGGGAAGACCTACCGCCTGCGCCCGCTCGGCGACGTGCTGGACATCATCAAGGCCGGGGGCGTGTTCGCGTACGCCCGCCAGGCCGGACTGCTGAAGACATGAAGGCGCGCATCGCTGTCCTGCCCGGCGACGGCATCGGTCCCGAAATCGTGCCGCAGGCCGTGCAAATCCTCGAAGCAGTCGCCGCGCAGTACGGCCACACCTTTGAGTTCCACGCGGCCGACGTGGGCGGCGCCGCCATCGACAAGACCGGCCGGCCGCTGCCCGAGGAGACGCTCAAGCTCGCGCAGGCGAGCGACGCGATTCTCTTCGGCGCCGTGGGAGGCCCCAAGTGGGACGGCCTGGCCTACGAGGTCCGCCCCGAGCGCGCGCTGCTGGGGCTGCGGGAGCGGTTGGGCCTGTATGCGAACCTGCGCCCCGCGAAGCTGTACTCCATGCTGGCGGACGCCTCCACGCTGAAGCCGGAGGTCATCATCGGCGCAGACCTCCTGGTCGTCCGCGAGCTGACCGGCGGCATCTACTTCGGCAAGCCCAAGGGCATCAAGAAAACAGCCGACGGCGAGCGGGGCGTCAACACCGAGGTCTACACGACGGCGGAGATCGTCCGCATCGCCAAGGTCGCCTTCGAGTCGGCCCGCAAGCGGCGGAAAAAGGTCACCTCGGTGGACAAAGCGAACGTCCTCGAATCTTCGGCGCTCTGGCGCCGCGTAGTCCTCGATGTCGCCAAGGGCTATCCGGACGTCGAGCTAGCGCACCTTTACGTGGACAACTGCGCCATGCAGCTCATCCGCAACCCGAAGCAGTTCGACGTGCTCGTGACCACCAACCTGTTCGGCGACATCCTGAGCGATGAGGCCGCCATGCTGACCGGCTCGATTGGCATGCTCCCCTCGGCGAGCCTCGGGAGCCGCGTCGGCGCCGGAGGCCCGGTCGGAATGTACGAGCCGATCCACGGGAGCGCGCCCGACATCGCCGGCCGGGACCTCGCCAACCCGATCGGCACCATCGCTTCGGCGGCTATGATGCTGAGCTACTCGTTCAACCTGGACAAGGAGGCGGCGGCCATCGAGCGGGGGATCGTCCGGGTGCTCGAGCAGGGCTACCGGACGAAGGACATCCGGTCGCTGGGCACCAAGGTGGTCGGCACGAAGGAGATGGGGCGGCTCATCTGTCAGGCGCTCACCAAAGCCTAACCACCCATGATCAGCATCGCTCCCGGCACCATCACCACCATCGCCGGCACCGGCGAGCCGGGCTGTTCAGGCGACGGCGGCCCGGCGCTGAAAGCCCGCCTCAACGAGCCGAAGAGCATGACCATCGCCGGCCGTGCGCTCTACATCGCCGACTCCGAGAACCACCGCATCCGCAAGGTGGACCTCGCCACCGACCTCATCACAACCGTCGCTGGCGAAGGGACCGGCGGTCAGCCGGCGCCAGCAGCTTCATCCGCTCCTACAACCTCGACCACCGACGAACTCGACCACCTGGCCGACCCCGTCAAGGTGAAGGACGAAAAGGTCGTGCAGCTTGCCGACCAGAGCGGCACCGTCCGCTTCCTTGTCGGGTCGGCCGACAAGGGTCGCTTCAAGGGCGACGGCGAGCCAGCCGTCGGGGCGACGCTCAACTTCCCGTCCGCCGTGGTCGCGGACAGGCGCGGCAACCTTTACATCGCCGACACGTTCAATCATCGCGTGCGGCGCGTGGATGCCGCCACCGGCACGATCTGGACGCTGGCGGGCACCGGCGCGGCACGCTTCGCAGGCGACAGCGGGCCGGCCATCAAGGCGATGCTCAACGAGCCGGTGGCGCTGGCGCTCGACGAACAGCGAGATCTGTTATACATCGCCGATCTGGCGAACTACCGCGTCCGGGTGGTGGACCTCGAAACGGGACGGATCACGACCTACGCGGGCAACGGCGAGCGGGAGTACGACGGCGACGGGCACAACGCCGTGCACGCCGCTCTGTCCGGTCCGAGCGGGCTGGCCCTGGACGCCGAGGGGAATCTCTACATCGCGGACACATTTAGCGGGCGCATTCGCAGGGTGGACCTAGCCACGCGCGCCATCAGCACGGTTGCCGGCGACGGGACGGCATATCGCTACCAGGGGATGCCCAACGAGTTCTCGACGAGCCTGTCCAGGCCGGCGGGCATCGCGCTCGCCGCCGACGGGACCCTCTACATCACGGATTCCGACAATCACCTGATCCGCAAGTGGAACCCAAAGTCCAAGATCATCACGTCCATCGCCGGGAACGGGACCGCGCAATTCAGCGGCGACGGCGGGCCCGCGCACGCGTGCAGCCTGAAGTACCCGTTCGGCGTGGCCGTGGACCAGGCCGGCACCCTCTACATCGCGGACACCTTCAACCACCGCATCCGCATGGTCGCCACGACGGCGTAATCGCTTGCATTCCTTGACATAGACGAGGCACAATCCCACCCCGCAACTCGACATCCAGAGGGAGGGGGCCCATCCACCCGTTGCATCCTGCGGAGCAACGGGCACCCGCGCCCCTCCCGCGCCCACGGAGGGGCCGCCGTATGAGGCCACACACACCGCTCGCCCGATCCCTCATCGAAGCCCGTGCGCGCACTGACACCCTCTTCGGAATGGTCAAGCCCGATGCGTTTTACGAGCGGCCGATTCCGGAGCGCCACCGCATCATCTTCTACCTCGGCCACCTGGACGCGTTCGATTGGAACCAGATCGGCCAGGGCGCGCTGGGCCTGACGCCCTTTCAGACCTCGTTCGATCAGCTTTTCGCGTTCGGGATCGATCCGCCGGTGGGGCAGTTGCCGGACGACAAGCCGTCGGACTGGCCGACAGTGGACGAAGTCCTCAGCTACAATCAACGAGTCCGCCACGCCTTAGATGAGGTGCTGGATCAGGCGCCGGAGCAGAGCCTCCACGTGGCCGTCGAGCACCGGCTGATGCACGCCGAAACCTTCGCGTACATCCTGCACCGGGCGTCTCTCGACCGCAGACTGCCCCCGCAAACCCGCCTGCACCTGGTCGGGCCCGTGCAGGACCCTGCCATGATCGAGATCCCGGAAGGTCCTGTGACGCTGGGCCGCCCGTGCCACGACGGGGCCGGCCACAGCCCCGACGGATCGTTCGGATGGGACAACGAATTCGACGCACATGCCTTCTCTGTCGCCTCCTTCACGATCAGCAAGTACAAGGTCACCAACGGGGAGTACCTGGAGTTCGTGCGCGCCGGCGCTGGACCGCCTCCCTTCTGGACGCGACGCGGCGATCAGTGGTTCTGGCACGCGATGGCGGGCACCATCCCGCTGCCTCTGGATTGGCCGGTGTACGTGACGTACGAACAAGCGCTGGCCTATGCGCGGTGGGTGGGCAAGACCTTGCCGACCGAGGCCCAGTTCCATCGCGCGGCCTACGGCACGCCGAGCGGCGAGGAGCGCTTGTACCCGTGGGGCGACGAGCCGCCCGACGAGCGGCGCGGCAACTTCGACTTCCGGCACTGGGACCCCATCCCCGTCACCGCCACGCCGCTGGGAGACAGCGCCTTCGGCGTCTCCCAGCTCGTTGGCAACGGATGGGAGTGGACGACGACGCCCTTTCAGCCCTTTCCCGGCTTCCAACCCTTCCCGTTCTACCCCGGCTACTCGGCGCCCTTCTTCGACGGCGACCACTTCGTGCTGAAGGGGGCCTCGCCGCGGACTGCGGCGCGACTGCTGCGCCGGTCGTTCCGCAACTGGTTCCGGCCGAACTACCCCTACGTCTACGCCGGTTTCCGGTGCGTTGAAAATTAATGCTGGCGCTCCTCGACTTCGCCCGCGCGGTGCGCGACGGGCTCAGCAAGCCGGGCCAGCGGGAGCTGCCGTCCATCTATCTCTACGACGAGATCGGCACGGCGCTGTTCGAGGCTATCACTTTCCTGCCGGAATACGGCCTGACCCGTGCGGACGAGCGGCTGTTGCGACGGCACGCGCCAGCCATCCTGGAACATCTGCCGCCCCCGGTCGTCGTGGCCGAACTCGGCAGCGGGAGCGGCCGGAAGACGCGCTGGCTGCTGGAAACCCTCGCGCGGCGGGAACCCGTCAACTACTATCCCATCGACATCTCGCCGGCGGCGCTGGCCAAGTGTGAGCAAGAACTCGCCGTCCTGGGCGCCGTCAGCATCGTCGGCCTGGAGAAATCCTACCTGGACGGCCTGCAGCACGTGGCCGAACAGCGCCGGCCGGGCCAGACGCTGCTGGTCCTGTTCCTGGGGAGCACCGTGGGCAACTTCGACCGGGCCGCTGCCGAGCAGTTCCTGCGCGAGGTCCGCCGCAGCCTGCTGCCCGGCGACGCGCTGCTGCTGGGCACCGACCTGGAAAAGCCGGTGGCCGAGATGCTGCTTGCCTACGACGATCCGACCGGTGTCACCGCGGCGTTCAACCTGAACCTCCTGGCGCGCATCAACCGCGAGCTCGGCGGCGACTTCGCGCTGCGGCATTTCGTGCACGAGGCCAAGTATGACAAGAGGGAGCGCCGCATCGAAATGCACCTCCGCTCGTTACGAAAACAATCTGTGACGATTCGCGAGGCCGGCTTCACCTGCACGTTGGAAAAAGGCGAGACGATCTGGACGGAGGCCTGCCACAAGTACCGCGTCGAAGAGATCCCCGGCATGGGCGCGCGCACGGGCTTCGTGTGCGAAGGGCAATGGGTGGACGGCGAGTGGCCCTTCGCCGAGAACCTCTGGATCGCGGCGGCGCCGGCCGCGCCCTCATGACCCCCCTCGTGTCGTTCCGGAACGTCTCCTGCCGGCTCGGCGGGAAAGACGTCCTGCGCGAGCTGAGCCTGGACGTCGAGGCCGGTGAGACCCTCGTGCTCCTGGGACGCAGCGGCTCCGGCAAGACCACGGCGCTGAAGATGGTCAACGCGCTGCTCCTGCCGAGCGCGGGCGAAGTGCGGGTCGAGGGCACGCCCACCGCGGCGTGGGACGCGATCCGTCTCAGGCGGCGGATCGGCTACGTGATCCAGGAAGCCGGCCTGTTCCCGCACTTCACCGTCGAGCAGAACGTCGGCCTCGTGCCGCGCCTGGAAGCCTGGCCCGCCGAGAAGATCCGCGCCCGCGTGCGCGCTCTGCTCGAGCAGGTTGAGCTGCCGCCCGCGCAGTTCGCCGCCCGCTACCCGCGCGAGCTGTCCGGCGGCCAGCGCCAGCGGGTGGGCGTCGCCCGCGCGCTGGCGGCCGACCCGCCGCTCCTGCTGTTTGACGAGCCGTTCGGCGCGCTGGACCCCGTCACCCGCGTCGAGCTGCAGCGCCAGTTCCTCGCGCTGCGCCGGGAGATCGGCAAGACGGCGATCTTCGTGACGCACGACGTCCGCGAGGCGCTGCTGGTGGCCACGCGCATCGCCCTGCTGCACGACGGCCGGCTGGATGTCCTGGCCACGCCGGCCGAGTTTCTGCGGGCGCCGGGCGAGGAGGTCCGTGCGTTTCTCGCCTGCCTCGACACCCAGGGGATTCCTGCATGACACTCGCCCTTTGGAACGAGATAGTCGAGCTGACCGTCGAGCATGTGGTCCTCGTCGCAACGTCCATAGGGATCGCCGTCGCCGTCGCAATTCCGGCCGGCATCCTGCTCACCCGGCGCGCGCCCCTACAGCGGTGGGTGATGGGGTTTGCCAACATCATGCAGACCGTGCCGAGCCTCGCGCTCTTCGGGTTCCTGATCCCCGTCCCACTGCTGGGCGGCATCGGGAAGCACACGGCGATCGTCGCGCTGGTGCTCTACGCGCTCCTGCCCGTGTTGCGAAACACGCTCGCCGGCATCCTGGGCGTGGACCGGGCGGTCCGCGAGTCGGCGATCGCCATGGGGATGACCGGACGGCAACTCTTGTGGGAGGTGGAGCTGCCGCTGGCGGCGCGCACGATCCTCGCCGGCGTGCGGGTCGCGACCGTGACGACGATCGGGACGGCGACGATCGCAGCGGCCATCGGCGGCGGCGGCCTGGGCGTGTTCATCTTCCAGGGGCTGGCTTCTGTGGACACGGCGCAGATCCTCGCCGGTGCCGTGCCGGCCGCGCTCCTCGCCCTGCTGGCCGACGGAGGACTCGGATGGGCGGAGAAAAAATTGTCGCCGGCCTGATCGCCGCCGCCGGGGCCCACTGGCTGGCCGGCTGCGGGCAAGCCCGCCCGCTCACCGTGGGCTCCAAGAATTTCACGGAGCAGGTGATCCTGGGTGAGATCGTCGCCCAGCACGTGAGCCTTCGGCTGTCTCAGCGGGTGGACCGCAAGCTGAACCTGGGCGGCACGCTGCTCGCGCACCATGCGCTGGTCAAGGGCGACCTCGCTCTCTACCCCGAGTACACCGGCACCGCGCTGACCGCGATCCTCAAGCTGCCCCTTTCATCCGATCCGGACGCCGTGTTCGCCAAGGTGAAGGCCGAGTATCTTGCCCGCTTCAACGTTCACTGGCTGGATCCGCTGGGGTTCAACAATACCTTCGCGATGGTGATCCGCGGGGCGGACGCGCGCAAATACCAAATCGAATCCCTGAGCGATGCGGCCAGACACGCCAACGGGTGGACGCTCGGCGTGGGCTACGAGTTCCAGCGCCGGCGGGACGGGCTGGCCGGTCTGCTCAAGACTTACAAGCTACCCCTCAAGAGAAGACCCCACCCCATGGACCTGGGCCTGCTCTACAAGGCCCTCGAGCAGAAACAGGTGGACATGGTGGCCGCCAACGCGACGGACGGGCTGCTCTCCGTGCTGGACGTGAAGATCCTCAAGGACGACAAGCGGTATTTCCCGCCGTACCAGGCGTCGCTGGCCGTCCGGGCCGACGCGCTGGCGAAGCACCCGCCGCTCAAGCGCACGCTGGAGCAACTGTCGGGGTTGTTCTCGGATGAGATCATGCGGACGCTGAACTATCAGGTGGACGGCAAGCACCTCCCGGTGAGCGAAGTCGCCATCACGTTTCTGCGGGCCAGCAAACTCCTGGCTTAGCCCTCCTGCTGAGCCTTCTCGATCTTGGCCCAGGAGTCCCGCAACGCCACCGTCCGGTTGAAGACGAGTCGCCCCGCGGCCGAATCGGGGTCCACACAGAAGTAGCCCTGCCGCTCGAACTGATACCGGCTGCCGGTCCGCGCGCCTGCGAGGCCTGGCTCCACCTTGCACCCCGTCAGACGCTCCAGCGAGTGGGGATTCAGATTCACGGTGTAGTCCTGCCCCTCCGGGACTTCGCCCGCGTCGGCCTTGACGAACAGGTGCTCGTACAATCGGAGCTCCGCGTCCAGGGCGTGGGCGGCCGACACCCAGTGGATCGTGCCCTTCACCTTGCGGCCCGCCTGCGGCCCGCCGGTCCGCGTCTCCGGATCGTAGGTGCAGCGCAGCTCGATCACCTCTCCGGTGCGCTCGTCCTTCACGACTCCCACGCACTTGATGATGTAGGCGTAGCGGAGGCGGACTTCCTGGCCGGGCGCGAGACGGAAGAACTTCTTCGGCGGCACCTCTCGAAAGTCGTCCCGCTCGATGTAGAGGACGCGGGAGAAGGGCACCTTGCGCGTCCCCATGGTGGGATCCTCCGGATTGTTGACAGCCTCCACCTCCTCGACCCGGCCTTCCGCGTAGTTCTCGAGGACCACGCGCAGCGGCCGCAACACCGCCATCACGCGGGGCGCGCGCTTGTTCAGGTCCTCCCGGATGAAGTGCTCGAGCAGGGCCATCTCGACGACCCCGTCGCGCTTCTGCACGCCGATATGCTCGCAGAAGGCGCGGATCGCCTCCGGCGTGTAGCCCCGCCGCCGCAAGCCCTTGAGGGTCGGCAGGCGCGGATCGTCCCAGCCGCTCACGTGCCCCTTGCCGACCAGCTCCAGGAGGCGTCGCTTGCTCATGACCGTGTGGGTGAGGTTGAGCCGCGCGAACTCGATCTGCTGGGGATGGCACGGCACGCTGACGTTGTCCAGGAACCAGTCGTACAACGGGCGATGGTCCTCAAACTCCAGCGTGCAGATGGAATGGGTGATCCCCTCGATGGCGTCCGAGATCGGATGGGCATAGTCGTAGGTCGGGTAGATACACCACTGGTCGCCCCTCCGGTAATGGGCGACGTGCCGGATGCGGTACATGGTCGGGTCGCGCATATTCAAGTTGGGCGAGGCCATGTCGATCTTGGCGCGCAGCACGTGGGTCCCGTCCTTGAACTCGCCCGCCCGCATGCGCGCGAACAGGTCCAGGTTCTCCGCGACCGACCGGTTCCGGTAGGGGCTGTCCTGCCCCGGCTCGGTCAGCGTGCCCCGGTACTGCCGGATCTCCTCGGCGCTCAGGCTGTCCACGTAGGCCATCCCTTTCTGGATCAACTCCACGGCGTACTCGTAGAGCTGCTCGAAATAGCCCGAGGCGTAGAACAGCCGGTCGCCCCAATCGAAGCCCAGCCAGCGCACGTCGGCCTGGATCGCCTCCACGTACTCCACGCTCTCCGTGCTCGGATTCGTGTCGTCGAAGCGCAGGTGGGTAATGCCGCCGTGCTCGAGCGCGAGCCCGAAATTGAGACAGATGGACTTGGCGTGCCCGATGTGCAGGTAGCCGTTCGGCTCCGGAGGAAAGCGGGTCACGACGCGACGATGCTTGCCGCTCTTCAGGTCGCTTTCGACGATCTCGCGGATGAAGTTCCCGGCCGTCATACCCTCCATATCTACCACAGACGCCATAGTTGTTGAAGTTAGAAAGTTTCGGTCACTTCCCAGGCCTGACCTTTTACTTTTCCTGCACGCTGGTGTCTAATAGCCGCAAGGGATGCGGGATGATGAAGAGGACGAGGCTGATCGCAAGCACTCTTGGTCTGGTCCTGCTGGTGCATGGATTCCCGGTGGGGGCTGCAGACCTCTCAATCGGCGTCATCGAGCCTCAGAAAGTCTTGGATGCGACCAAGGCCGGGAAGAGGATCAAGGACGCGCTGGCGGACTATGTAAACACCCGACAACGGCTGATTGAATCGGAAGAGCAAGATATCAAGGCCATGGAGGAAGACCTCGTCAAACAAGGCGCTGACTTGAGTCCAGAAGCCAAACAGGAGAAGGAGGGGAACATTCGCCAAAAGCTAATGACCTATCGGCGCCATGTTGAAGAACTCGAAGGGGAGGTCCAGACCAAGAAACGTGAGTTGCTCAGCGACTTCACCACAAAAATCGAACACGTGGTGCGGGAAATCGCCGAGAAAGAGCAGATCACTCTGGTCGTGGAGAAAGGGGATGCCGGACCAGGCGCGCTGATCATGTACAGCACGCCCTCAATCAATCTCACAGATCGGGTGATCAAAGCCTTTGAGAGCAAAGGGGAGAAGTAAGGAGGCGCGTATGAAAGCAGTGGCATGGATCATGGCGGGCATGTTCTTCCTCGCGGGCTGCGCGTCCGGGCCGTTGTACTATCACGAACGGTCCGACGGCACCCGCTATTACCAGACCCGGACCGGACAACTGGTGGCCGTGGACAAGAATGGCGTGGTGCTGGAGGCGCCTGTCATGTACGGAGCAGGGTACCGGAAGCGGCTTCAGAAGAAGGGCACTGACTGGGATGTAACCGGCTACGATATCGTTCAGCCGCCCGGTCGCTGCATGGAGTTGCTGAGCAGGCGGGCGGAGTCCTGCCTGAATCGGATGTGGGAACCTCTCGCGCTGATTCTGATGACCCCGATCTTGACCCTGCCGTCTTGGCCCTGGCTTGGAGAGGACCCGCCGCTCCCCACCGTCCAGTTCCGCACGGCGCAGACACATCCGCAGTAGCCTGAAGATTCCCGCCTGCGGGGTGTGAGCCTATGGCCGAACTTTTCAAGGGCCTGGAGCGGATCGAGGAAGCCCGCGAGCGCCTGACGGGAGCGAGCTTTATGGCGGGCCTCTTCGTCGGCCAACCCGATTTCGCCCTGCTCCTCCCGCCACCGGAGCCGCCGGACGAACGTACCGCCGGCGAAGCCTTTTGCCGGAAGGTTGAAGCCTTCCTGAAAAGCCACGTGGACCCGGAGGAGATCGAGCGCACGGCGAAAATCCCTGAGGCCGTGCTCAAGGGCCTCTTCGAGCTCGGCGCGTTCGGGATGAAGATCCCCAAGGAGTACGGAGGCCTCGGGTTCTCCTTCACCAATTACGGTCGCGTCCTCACGCTCATCGCCAGTTGGAGCAACACCCTGTCGCTGACTGTGGCGGTCCCCCAGTCCATCGGCATCGCCATGCCGATCCTCCTCTTCGGCAATGAGGCGCAAAAACGGGCCTACCTCCCGCGCGTGGCCCGGGAGGCGATCTCCGCCTTCGCGCTCACGGAGCCGATCACGGGCTCCGACGCCGCCAACATCCAGACCGAAGCGCTGCTGGACCGATCCGGCGCGCACTTCCTCGTCAACGGGGAAAAGCTCTGGTGCACGAACGGGCCCATCGCGCGCTACATCACCTTGATCGCCCGGGTGCCGGCCAGGAAGGTGCTCCAGGACGGCAAGCCGGCCTGGGTGCCGACGCGGGAAGGGGAGAGCTCTGAGGACAAGGTGCATACCGCCTTCATCCTCCCCATGGAGACCCCCGGGGTGACGGTCCTTGAGCGGTGCCAATTCGAAGGGTGCCGGGGGATCGAGAACGCCTACATACGCCTCAAGGACGTGCGCATCCCCGCCGAGAACGTCATCGGCGAGATCGGCAAGGGACTCAAGTACGCCCTCACCATCCTCAACATCGGCCGCGCGATCAGCATCCCGGCCATCTGTCTCGGCATGGCGAAACAGGCGTGGCAGCCGACGCTGGACCGGGCCAACTCCCGCATCACCTTCGGCAAGCCCCTGGGCGAGCGGCAGACGCAGAGGATGCGCATCGGCCGCATGGCGACCGACCTCTTCGCGATGGAGGCGCTGGCGTCGCTCGTGTGGCACATGGCAGACCAGAAGTCGTACGACATCCGGATCGAGGCCGCCCTTGCCAAGACCTTCTGCTCGGAGAAGGCGATCCGCTTCCTGAAGGACGCCCAGATCATCTTCGGCGGGATGGGCTACGAGACGGCGGAGTCGCGGCAGGCCCGGGGCGAGCCGGGCTTCCCGATGGAGCAGCTCGTCCGCGACGCCGAGATGTACCGCATCGGCGAAGGGGCCACCGACATTCTGCGGCCGTTCGTGGCGCGCGAGGCGCTGAGCCCGCATCTCGAACGGGCGCGCGTCTACCTGGAGGGAGGATTGACCAGGGCCGCAAAGCGCCGCGAGTGGCTGAAGCTCCTGCGCGGCTACGTGCCCTGGTACCTCGGACTCTTGAGACGCAGGCCTCTGCCGGATCGCGTGGAGCTCCGGCATCGCAAGGTCTCGGAAAAACTCCTATTCGCCGAGCGCGCGAGCCGGTGCGTTGCCCGCACAATCCTGTACGCGATGGCGCGCTATGGTGAAGCGCTGCGCGACGATCAGGGCCGGCAGAACCGGATCGCGGAGATCGGCGAGGACCTCCTCACGATCGCCGCCACGGCCCTGCATGCCGAGGCGCTTCAGCAGGCGCAGGGAGACGGCCAGGTCTGGGACCTCGCCGACGAATTCTTCCGCGAGGCCGTCACGCGCATAGACGCCAACATCGCCGGCCTCGTCCGCAACGCCGATCACCAGCCCGCCGCCGTCGGACAGCGCACCCTCCGCAGCCAGTACCCGTCCCTCTCCAGCGGCATCATCCGTCGCGGCCTCCACGATTACATCCGGAAGGACTAGGGCGCCGGAACCTCGACAGATCCTGAAATCCTGAGACATCCAGTATAAACAGTCACGAACGTCTCGCATGGGATTTGCCTTCTTTCTGAAGGGTAGCCACGGAGGCCACGGGCACGAACGCCATGATGCATTCTCGATACGCCCCCAATCTGAAGGTTGTCGCGGGCCTGGCCGCCGTCTACCTGGTCGCGGCGAAGCTCGGGTTGATGCTCGCCTTCGTGCATGCGAGTGCCACGGCGGTGTGGCCGCCCACCGGAATCGCCCTCGCGGCGGTCCTGGTGTTCGGGTATCGCGTCTGGCTCGGTATCTTCGTCGGCGCATTCCTGGCGAACATCGCGACGGCGGGCTCGATCGCCATAGCGCTCGCTATCGCGGCGGGCAACACGCTGGAAGGAGTTACTGGGGCGTACCTGGTCACGAGGTTCGCCGGCGGCACTCGCGCCTTCGACCGGCCGCAAGATGTGTTCAGATTCGCGCTCCTCGCCGGAGCGATCAGCACGATGGTGGGCCCCACGGTCGGCCTGGCCAGCCTGGCGCTGGGCGGGTTCGCCGACTGGGCCGACTTTGCAGCTATCTGGTTGACCTGGTGGCTCGGGGATGCGGTGGGGGCTTTCCAGGTGGCCCCGCTGCTCGTGCTGTGGCTCACGAATCCCCGCGTGCGATGGCAGCGAGAGCAGATGGTCGAGGCGGCCTGCTTGCTGCTCTGTCTCTTTGTCGTCGGTCAAGTGGTGTTCGGCGGGTGGACGCCGTTCGAAGTCAAAGATTACCCGCTCGACTATCTCTGCGTGCCGATCTTCGTGTGGGCGGCGTTTCGGTTCGGGCAACGTGAAACGGCGACGGCCACCGTCCTGCTCTCGGGGATCGCGCTCTGGGGCACCCTGAGGGGGTTCGGCCCCTTTGCCAGGGAAACGCCGCACGAGTCCCTGCTGTTGTTGCAAGGGTTCGTGGGCTTCACCGCCCTCCTGGCCATGGCGTTTGCCGCGCTGGTGGCCGAGCGCAATCGGATTGAAGCGAAACGCGAGGCGCTCCTCCGGGAGCTGGATGACGCCTTCGTGCACATCAAGGCCCTACGGGGTTTGTTGCCCATGTGCGCCTCCTGCAAGAAGATCCGCGACGACCAGGGCTACTGGGACTACGTCGAGAACTATATCCAAACGCATTCGGAGGCAACGATTACCCACGGCCTCTGTCCGGACTGCATCAAGAAACTCTACCCACAATTGGAAAAGCAACCTCAGTAAGCGCGGCACCCGATGCTCCTCGCACTCATCCTAGCCTACCTGTTTCCTGCCGAGGAGCGCGTCAACCTCTTCTTCTTTGCCGGGCGGGTCCTCGTGTACGTCCTGCTGGTCTTCTGGGGCGTGAAATTCATCGTGACCCCCATGGAGACGAACTATGTGGGCGCGCACTTCATGCATCTCATCAACCTGCCGTTCCATGAAGCCGGGCATCTCGTCTTCAGCCCCCTCGGCCGGTTCATGACCGTGCTCGGCGGCAGCCTGGGGCAGCTCCTCATGCCGCTGATCTGCGCGGGAGCGTTCCTCTTCTACAACCAGAATCCCTTCGGCGCGTCGGTGGCGCTCTGGTGGTTCGCCGAAAGCCTGATGGATCTCGCGCCCTACATCAACGACGCGCGAGACCTCCAACTGACCTTGTTAGGCGGGGTCACCGGGCAGGAAGTCGAAGGGCATGATTGGGAATACCTGTTGACCAACCTCGGCTGGTTGAAATACGACCACACGCTCGCCCACGCGGCCTACAACATCGGCATCTTGGTCATGGCGCTCGCCTTCCTCTGGGGCGCCTACCTCCTATACCGCCAATACCAGAACCTCGACAGGGCCTGAACGGAAGCATCGACGGAACCTGCTGATTGGCAGAGGGCATGGCGACCATCCTAATCGTTGATGATGAACGGCTCCTCTGTGATCTGCTCCAGAATCAGTTGCGGAGCCATGGGCATGAGGCCCTCTCAGCGTACACCGGGCGAGAGGGGCTAGTGCTGTTTCGGCAACGACGCCCACGCTTTACCATCCTAGACCTTTACTTGCCGGATATAAGTGGACTTGAAGTGCTTCGCCAGATGCGCGAACTGGACCCGCACGCCGCCGTGATCATTTTGACGGGGCACCCGTCAAGCGATCTGGAACGGCAAGCGCGTGGCCTCGGGGCAACTGAATTCCTCACAAAGGGGCTCAAACTCGAGACAGTCGTGTTAATGATGCAAGAGGCGCTTGCACGGCCCCTGCCCTCTCCCGCGCCATCGCCACGGACTAGCGGCCGGAAGATCCCGGGAGCGTCCCAAGAACCGATTTCGCTTCTGTTCGTCGATGATGAGGACTCAGTTTGCGCGTTCTACTCCCAATACCTGATCCAGTGTGGTTATCAAGTCCGTACTGCGAAGAACGGACCGGCGGCCCTGGCTCTTGCTGAGCAACAGCCACCGCGTCTCATCATCGTTGACCTGACTATGCCGGATATGGCTGGTGTCGAGCTAGTGAGGAAACTTCGAGAGCGGCAGGTCCAGAGTGCCGTGATCGCGTTCACCAGCAGCCGGGACGAGCGATTACTCGAAGAGATTCTCGATCTCGGGGTCGTGGATGTCATGGAAAAGCCGGCTGATCCCGAGCGCCTTGCGATTGCAATCCAGGTAGGTTTGATCCTCACAAGCCGGTGACCAGATGTCATGACCGCTCTGACTACGCGTACAGGACAACGCAACCGACCCTATGTCTGGCTACCAACCCTCATCGTTGTGATGACGGTTGTCGCCATGGTTTTTCTGGCGCGGGGCTTTTACTCCTTTCAAGCCAATGTGATCGCCACGACGGGAGAAAGCCTCGCCCTCGCAGCGTCTGACATTGCGGAGATGGTAGACCGGGTCCTCTTTGAACGGTACAGCGACGTACTCATCGCTGCCAAGGCTGCGGCTTTCCAACAAAGGGACCGCAGAACGATGACGGAGCAGCTTGTGTCTTTGAAGAAGATCTACCCTGCTTATCTGTGGTTAGGTGTAACCGACTCCACCGGTCAAATCATCGCGGCCACCGACGCAGCCAGCGTCGGACAAGATCGGAGCGCGAGCGATTGGTTTCAATACGTCCGCAAACAAAAAGGGATCTATGCTCAGGATGCCCAAGTATTCAAGGAGTCGAGGGGGACCTTAGCCGTGGCGTTCTCGGCGCCCATTCAAGGCCCAGACGGTGAGTTCCTTGGAGTGCTGACTTCCCGTGTCGGAATTCCAGCGATGGAGGAAATTTTTCTGATAGCAGCGCGGAGTTTCCAAGTGCAGCGCGGGGCTGCAAGAATCCCTGAATACCAGTTTTTAACCAGGGACGGTGACGTAATCGCCGATTCGCTTTTGAGACAAGAAGGGCAAGTGAATCTCAAACTGCTTGGCTTACCCTCCGCGCTCTTCACCGGATCGGCCCAGTCCGGTTACGTGGAGGAGATGCACCTGCGCCGGCATGTGCGGGTCGTCAGTGGGTATGCCCAGACAAGGGGTTATGGTGATTTCTTGGGGTTCCACTGGGGGATTCTCGTACGGCTAGACCGCGACACGATCCTGGCCTCTCTCCGATCCGACTTGCTGAAGGTCGGAATTGCCGGGGTCTTGCTGTGGTTGCCGATGTTGGCCGTGCTCGTCTGGACGACAAATCGCTTGCTCAGAGAATGGAACCAGGCGCGGCAACTTAGTCGCGATAACGAACTTATTCTCAACTCGCTGGACGAGGGTATTTTTGGTCTCGACTTGGAGGGGAAGACCACCTTTGTGAACCCGGCGGTGGTGAAGATGATCGGCTGGGAGGCGAAGGAGCTGATTGGGAAGACCCAGCACGATATTCTCCACCACTCAAAACCGGATGGGACCCCCTATCCTCGGGAAGAATGTCCGATCTATGCGGCGTTTCAGGATGGCCGCGTACGCCATGTGGCGGACGAAGTGTTCTGGAAAAAGGATGGGACAAGTTTCCCGGTCGAGTACATCAGCAACCCCATTCGTAATGAGCAAGGGCAGGTGTTGGGCGCGGTGGTGACGTTTCGTGACATGACGGAGCGCAAGAAACTCGAAGACCAGTTCCGCCACGCTCAGAAAATGGAGGCCATCGGGCGGCTGGCCGGCGGCATCGCCCATGACTTTAACAACCTCCTCACGGTCATAAACGGCTATTGCTCAGAGCTGATCAGCCAATTTCAGGAAAACCAACAAGTGCGTAAGAGCCTAGAGGTGATCAGCAATGCTGCAGAGCGCGCAGCAACACTCACCCGACAACTGCTGGCGTTTAGCCGCAGACAGGTCCTGCAGCCCAAGATTCTCGACCTCAACACAATCGTGACGAACATGGGCATGATGCTTCAGCGGACGATCGGGGAGGACATCGATCTCGTCACCGTGCTACGGCCTGGAATTGGATGGATCAAATCCGATCCAGGACAACTCGAACAGGTCATCATGAATCTGGCCGTCAACGCTCGGGACGCCATGCCTACAGGCGGGAAACTGACTATTGAGACCTCAAGTGTGGATTTGGAGCATTCACACGTCACCCAAGCCGAAGGCCTAGAACCCGGTCGGTACGTCATGTTGGCAGTCATCGACACAGGGAGCGGCATGGACGAAACGGTGAAGGCCCATCTTTTCGAACCCTATTTTACGACTAAGTTGGAGGGTAAAGGGACGGGGTTGGGGCTCTCCACCGTGTACGGCATTGTCAAACAGAGCGGTGGCAACATCTCCGTGTACAGCGAACCGGGACATGGTACGACATTCAAGATCTACCTGCCCGCGGTCCAACAACCCAGCGAGACAGCCGAACCGAGTACCGGCAAAGCCAGGCCGCCAGGCGGCTCGGAGACGATCTTGTTGGCGGAAGACGAAGCGACCGTCAGAGAGTTGCTTGCCGACCTTCTCAGAGGAGGAGGTTACACCGTTCTCGTCGCGCGCGATAGCAAGGAGGCCTTCCAGCTCTCTGGTGATCATGCAGGGCCAATCCATCTGCTGCTCACCGATGTGGTGATGCCAGGAATAAGTGGATACGAGTTGTCTGAACGTCTGAAGTCCGCACGTCCACACATGAAGGTCCTGTATATGTCGGGCTATACCGACGTCGGCATTGTCCGCCAGGGGTTGTTGAAACCTGGCCTGGCTTTCCTCCAAAAGCCCTTTCTGCCTGACGCCTTATTCGCCAAAGTGCGGGCTGTGTTAGAAGCCCCCAGTCAACGCTAAGAAGGTCTGGGTGAAGAGAAAACCAGCCTATACCATTTTCTGTCTCTGATGCGAAGTGTGCTAAACTGCCAGCCAAAAGAAATGGGCGCTACCCTATGCCTTTCCTCAAACTGAACGAATATTACATCAACGTAGACTGTATCTACTACGTGCAGGAGCAAGGAGAGCAATATTTGGTGTGCTTTGACAGCGGCACGGACATGCCCAAGAAATCTTTTGTCAATAAACACTCGCCCGAAGCCAGCTCGCTCATGTCCGCACTCGGCATGGCTTCACCCCCTTCCTGACGCGTAGCAGCTGCGGTCCTCCCGTCCGCGCCACTCGCTTCTCTGTGATCCTTCGCTTCGCTCAAGGATGACACCCCTCACCCTAACCCTCTTCCTCAAGGGGCGAGGGGTAGCGGGATGCCAGTGGGCTTACGAGGAGCAGCTCACGATGAGGTGCTTGCCCCAGTCTGGGGGCGGGGCGGCGTAGCGGTCCATCTCCGGCTGCTCAGCGAAGGGATCGCGGAGCAACAGGCGCAGGCGCTCGATCTCGGAGAAATCTTTCTGCTCCGTCGCCATCTGAATGGCCGTGTGGGCGAGATAGTTGCGGAGCATGTACTTGGGATTGACCCGCCTCATCTGCGCCGCCCGCTCTGCCTCTCGGCCCCCTTCGTCGCGGCTCCCCTCGGCCCAGAGACGAGCCTTGTATCGCTCGGCCCACTTGTCGAAGGCCTCCCGGTCCACGAAATAATCTCTGATCGTCTCGTTCCGTGCCTCCGGCGCCTGCTTGAAGTCGCAGAAGGCACGGAAGACGTTGGTATAGTCGGCGCCGCTCTCCCGCATCAGCTCCAGCAGGCCGCGGAGCAACGGATCGTCCCCGGGCAGCGCCTCGCGGAGCCCCAGCTTCGCCCGCATCAACTCCCCATAGTGCTCCGCAAACACCGCCTCGTAGGCGTCGAGCCCGGCCTTGATCGCCTCGTCGGGCGCCAGCGGCGTGAGGGCCTGGGCCAGACAACGTAGATTGAAGTAGCCGATGTCCGGCTGGTTGTGGAACGCGTAGCGCCCCTGATGGTCGGAATGGTTGCAGATGAAGGCGGGATTGTACGCGTCTAGGAAGCCGAACGGGCCGTAGTCGAGGGTCATCCCCAGCACGGACATGTTGTCGCTGTTCATGACGCCGTGCGCGAAGCCCACCGCCTGCCACTTGGCGATCAGGCGCGCCGTGAGCACCGCCGCCTCGTGGTAGAAGCGCACGTAGGCGTCAGGACGGCCCACCAGCTCGGGAAAATGCTGCGCGAGCACGTAGTCCGCCAGGGTCTTGAGGTGGTCGAACTGCCGTCGCCAGTAGAAGAACTCGAAGTGGCCGAACCGGACATGAGAAGGCGCGAGGCGCAGCAGCGTGGCGCCGGTCTCGACCTGCTCGCGCAGGACCTCCTCCTCGCTCCCCACCACGCACAGGGCGCGCGTCGTGGGAATGCCCAGCCCATGCATGGCCTCGCCGCAGAGGTACTCCCGGACGCAGGAACGCAGGACGGCGCGGCCGTCGTCGTCGCGGGAGAAAGGCGTGAGGCCCGCGCCCTTGAGATGCAGGTCCCACTTCTCGCCCCGACCGTTGCGGACCTCGCCCAGCAGGGTCGCACGCCCGTCGCCGAGGCGGGAGACGTAGGCACCGAACTGATGGCCGGCATAGACCATCGCCAGCGGCTCGCTGCCCGGCGGCAGGTACTGGCCCGCAAAGCAGCCGGCGAACTCAGGCCGCCTGGCCTCCTCCGGGTCGAGATCGAGCAGGGCCGCCGCGTCCGGGTTGAAGGCCACCAGGCACGGATTCTTCAGCGGCGTCGGCGTGACCTTCGCGTAGAAGACCTCGGGCAGCCGTGCAAAGGTGTTGTCGAACTCGAGCGTCTCGAGCGTTCTCAACTCAGACATCGATACATTCTAGCCCACCCTCGCCCTCTCCCTGCAAGCACGCCATGCTTCGAGAGCCTCAGGGTCACTGACTTTGCCTCACCAGAAGCCATCCGGTACGATATCAACACGGGAGAACCATGGGAGCCGTTTCTTATTCGACCGTGTCGGAAGCGGTGCAAGGGCTGAATGCCCGGGGCTTCACGGCGAATTTCGAGGTTGCCGACGACGGCCTCCGAGCCGTGGACAGCGGAAAGACCTTCACAGCCCAACAGCTCACGATCGTCGAGCATCACCGGTTCGAAGGCGCGAGCGATCCCGACGACATGTCGGTCGTCTATGGGATCGAGGCTTCAGATGGAACACGAGGCGTCGTAGTGGATGCTTACGGAGTCTACGCCGATCCCCGGCTCAGCGAGGTCCTTAAGAACGTGACGATTCGAGAAGAACTTTAGCAGAGCGGGTGGCGCGGGGAAAAGAAAGGGGACAGGCACCACTCGGAAGTGGAGCCAGTCCCCTTGATTCAAGAGCGTCCGCGCAGGGCCGTTACTTGGTCACCTTTAACGTGGCGGCGACGTGCTTCGGGTGGAGCTGACAGTACACGCGGTGCTCCGAGACCGACTGGTCGATATTCTCCAGCGGCACGGTGATGGCCTTCGTCTCACCGGGCTTGATCACGTCCTTGACCTTCATGGTGTCGATGGCAAAACCATGCTCGGCAGCCAGCGGATTGCTCACTTTCAACGTCAGAGGCTTGGAGCGCCCCTTGAGATCAATGGTGCCGCCGCCTTTCCACGCTTTGGAGCCTTCCACTTCCGCCGTCATGAATTCGGCGTCCGCCTGGCCCATCTCTGCCGCCAGGGCGCCGCCCCCGGCCACCAGAAGGGCCAGAAGAAAGATCAGCCCTGTCCAACGAAATGTGCTCCGCTTGTCAGTCATCGCTCGTCTCCTTTCTGTTATGGTAGCCGTTGGCGGCGCACATACTAGACTATACGCGTTCACCCTTCAAGCAGGATCCGCGACCCTAGTCGGCTGTACGAGCGCCTGTCACTCGATCGTCGTGACCGCATCGGGGACCTGCGCATCCAGATCGAGGCCGTGGCCCTGCCAGGGCTGCAGCTTCGGGCCCTCATACCGATAGCCGCCTTTCACCGGATCGGTCGCCAGCAGGAGCGGAGTATCCAGGTCCAGCAGGTCGAACCCGCCACGTCCGAGGACGAGGCCGAACGAGCAACCCATCGCGATGCGGGTCTCGACCATGCCGCCGATCATCAGGCGGAGCCCGGCCGCGCGCGCGTAAGCTGCAATGTCCAGCGCGGCCAGCAGGCCGCTCTTCATGATCTTGATGTTGATGAAATCGGCGGCCTGCTTCTGCAAGACCTCCATCACATCGTGAAGCGATCGGACGGATTCGTCGGCGGCGACGGGGACGCCGGTGAGGTGGCGCACCGCGGCCAGGCCGTCCAGGTCTTCCCTCGCCACCGGCTGCTCCAAGAGCACGAGGCGTCCGCCGACCCGTTTGACCCCCTGCACAAATGCCAGGCAGTCCTCCCTCGTGAAGCCCTGATTCGCGTCCGCGATGAACGCCACGTCCGGCAACGCGCGGTGGACGGCTTCCAGGCGGCGGATGTCCTGCTCCACGTCCATGCCGACTTTCGTCTTGAACAGGCGGAAGCCTCGACTGTACCAGGCGCGGGCCAGCGCGACCGTGCGCTCGAGGTCGGCGATCGGGATGGTGATATCCGTTTCGCGCTCCCGCACGTCGAAGCCGCCCCAGAAGCCCCACAGGGGGACGCCGTTGTGCCGGCAGAGGGCGTCGAGCAGGGCGGTCTCCAGCCCGCAGCGCGCAGCCGGGTGAGCGGCGGCCATGTCGTGAAACAGGCGGGCGCTCTTTCTGTACTGAGCAGCCGGATGGCCCAGCAGGGCCAGCGCAAGCTGCGTGGCGATCTGAAGACACGTGGGACGATCGTCCCCGCCCACCTCGGGAAACGGCGCGATCTCGCCGTAGCCGCGCGCGCCGCTCTTCAGCGTGATCCGGACGAAGAGATTCTGCGCCGTCACTAGCCGCCCCGTCGCTACCACGAACGGTTCAGTGAGGGGCACGTCAACGGGCCAGATCTCGACTTTCGTGATGATGTCCTGCGCCGGCATCGCTTGCGCACTCTACAATGTCGAGGCGCAGCCTGTCACGCGAGAACGCGTGTAGTGTGCGGGTCCTGTCGGCTCGGCATCCTGCCGTCCCTTTGCCTGGAGCGGGTGGCGCCGCATGGGACCCTGGCGGAGCACAGCGCGACTTGCTTCCGCTTCGCGGAGCGCGAGCACGTCAGGGTAATGCGGCGACAGGACCCGCGACCATGTAAGTGTGAAACGTCCCTGCCAACTGGTAGACTAAGGGAAAGAGAGAGCGAGGGCAGGTCTCATGAACAAGCACGTCGTATTCGTTTTATTCTCCGCCAATCTGCTACTGGCCGGCGTTGCGGTGGCCGCAACGAAGGACGCGACGCCAGGCGCCGACAGCCGGCGACTGCAGAAGGCCACGTTCGCGGGCGGGTGTTTCTGGTGCATGGAAGAGGCGTTGGACAAGGTGGACGGCGTGGTTTCCACCACGTCCGGCTATACCGGCGGCATGAAGAAGAATCCGACCTACGAGGACGTGTCGGCCGGGGAGACCGGCCACGCGGAGTCGGTCGAGGTCCTCTTCGATCCCGCCAAGGTCAGCTACGCCAAGCTCTTGCAGGTCTTCTGGCACAACATTGATCCAACCACGCCGGACCGGCAGTTCTGCGACTATGGGGACCAGTATCGTCCGGCCATCTTCTACCACGACGAGACGCAGAAGCGGCTTGCCGAGGAATCGAAGAAGGCGCTGGTGAAGTCCAAGCCGTTCCAAGGGCCGATCGTCACCGAGATCGTGCCCGCCTCGGAGTTCTATCCCGCCGAGGAGTACCACCAGAACTTCTACGAGAAGAACCCGATCCGGTACCGGCTCTACAAGTTCAACTGCGGCCGGGCCCAGCGGCTCGAGCAGCTCTGGGGGAAAAAAGAATAAGCGGGTGGCGCCGATGGCGCCGGCGGCGGAGGGGGCGCCGAGCGGGCGCACGGGCGGAGCGCAGCGCGACTTGCTTGATTTACGGCCGGCCAGCCGCGTCGTAGGTGCGACTTGCTTCGCTTCGCGGAGCACCCAAGATGCGCTGGCCGGTCGGCGGAGCGCGAGCACGTCCGGGCTGCTCGGCGGAAGGATCCGCGCAGGTGGCGATCGAGTCCCCTTTAGGTTAGAATAGGCGGCCATGAAGGCGAAACCGACTTACACCGTCGCAGTCGTCGGAGCCACCGGCGCCGTCGGCACCGAGATGATCGAGATTCTGGAGGAACGCAAGTTCCCCGTGGAGGTGCTGCTGCCGCTAGCCTCGTACCGGTCGGCTGGAGAGCGCGTCACGTTCCACGATCAGGAGCTCGTCGTCCGGGAGCTGACCCAGGACTCTTTCGAGGGCGTAGATATCGCCCTCTTCTCGGCCGGCGCCGACATCAGCCGGGAGTACGCCCCGATCGCCGCTAAGGCCGGCGCGGTGGTGATCGACAACAGCTCCGCCTGGCGGATGGGAAAGGACGTGCCGCTGGTGGTGCCGGAGGTCAACCGCGCCGACATCGCCAAGCACAAGGGCATCATCGCCAATCCGAACTGCTCCACGGTCCAGATGGTGGTCGCGCTGAAGCCCTTGCACGACCGGGCGCGCATCAGGCGGATCGTCGTGACCACGTTCCAGTCCGTGTCCGGCACCGGCAAGGAGGCCATGGACGAGCTGCTGGAGCAGGCGCAAGACCTGCTGTCCTTCAAGGAGCTCGCGCCCAAGGTCTATCCATACCAGATCGCCTTCAACTGCCTGCCGCACATCGACGACTTCCTGCCGAGCGGGTACACGAAGGAAGAGATGAAGCTGCTGAACGAGACCCGCAAGATCATGGGCGACGACTCGATCCGGGTGACGGCGACGACCGTGCGGGTGCCGGTGTACGTCGGGCACTCGGAGTCGGTGAACATCGAGACCGAGAAGAAGCTGACGGCCAACGAGGCGCGCGCGATCCTCTGTGAGGCGCCAGGTGTCCTGCTCTACGACGACCCGGTCCACAAGATCTATCCGATGCCGATCGACGTGGCGGGGAAGGACGAGGTGTTCGTGGGCCGCATCCGCGAGGACGAGTCCGTCCCCAACGGCCTCAACCTCTGGATCGTGGCGGACAATTTGCGCAAGGGCGCGGCCCTGAACGCAATTCAGATTGCGGAAGAATTGATCGCCGCCGCCCGCTAATCGAGGTGATACTTACGGACTTGAGCGACTTCGGCAAGATTCTGATCGGGATCGGAATCGTGATCGTCCTCATGGGCGCCGTTCTCATCTTGGCCGGACGCCTCCCCGGTGTATTCGGCCCGATCGGCAAGCTCCCCGGCGACATCCTGATCAAGCGTGACAACTTCACGTTCTACTTCCCCATCACCACCAGTATCCTGGCGAGCGTCATCCTGAGCCTGCTGGCCTGGCTTCTGTTCCGGAAATAACATGACGCGCGCGTGCACGACGGCGGCCCTCGCGCTGCTCTTTGTTGTACTGTCGGCGCCGGTCCTTGCACCCGCACGGGCGCAGGCCGGCGAGACCATTAGGATGGCCATCTTCCAAAGCGTGGAGTCGGTGACGGTGGCGTCCTCCTCGGGCCTTATCGTCCGGGCGCCGAATGACACGATCGACTCGAACGGGCGGATCACCGTGGCGGCCGGGCCGTCCGGACTGATCGTGGACGGCCAGCCCCTGCGATCCGACCGCCTCGACGTGCGCGGGCGCGACGGCGAGCTCACGATCAACGGGCTCACCGTGGGCAACCGTGTCATCGTCAAGCGGCAGAACGGCAAGCTGCTGGCGATCAACGAGCTGCCGCTCGAGGACTACGTGAAGGGCGTCGTCCCCTCCGAGATGAGCGCCGCCTGGCATCCTGAAGCGCTGAAGGTCCAGGCCATCGCCACGCGCACGTATGCGCTTTACAAGATGCGGCAGAACGCCAGGAAGGACTTCGACGTGGTGGCCTCGATCAAGGACCAGGTGTACCTGTACCGCGGGCGCGCCGCGGCGGCGGGGCCGGCCGGACGCGCCGCCGACGAGACCCGCGATCAGGTGTTGGCCTACCGCGACGAGCCGATTCTCGCCGCCTTCTCCTCCACCGCGGCCGGGCTGACGGAAGACGCCTGGAACGTGTGGGCTGTGGACCTGCCCTACCTCAAGGGAGTCGAATGCCCGTTCGACCTGAACTCGCCCTGGTACCAGTGGCGGACGGACGTGGGGCTCGCGATGCTCGAACAGCGGCTCCGGGACGAGGGCTTCCCCGTCGGCGTCATCGCCAGTCTCGCCCCCGCCACCTACACCAAGGCGGGGCGGGTGGTCCAGGTCCGCATCCTGCACTCGGGCGGCGAGCTCTATGTCAAAGGCGATGACCTGCGCCGCGTGCTCGGCTATACGGTGCTGCCGAGCACCCAGTTCGACTTCGACGTGGTCGGACTACAGGTCCAGTTCGCCGGGCGCGGCAACGGCCACGGCGTCGGGCTCTGTCAGTGGGGCGCCAAGGAGCTGGCCGAGCGCGGTTACAGCGCGGAGACGATCCTGCGCTACTACTATCCCGGCACCGACATCCGGGACCTCGACAGCCTGCCTCGCCGCTGATGCGGCTGGAGGACTTCGACTATCCCTTCGATGAGTCTCTGATCGCCCAGCATCCGATCGAGCCCCGCGACCGTGCCCGGCTCCTCGTCATGGATCGGCGCACCGGCGCGCTGGCCCACCACCGCTTCGACGAGCTTCCCACGCTGCTCCGCCCGAACGACCTGCTCGTCCTGAATGACACGCAGGTGATTCCAGCGCGCCTGCCGGGCCGCAAGCGGCCGAGCGGAGGCAAGGTGGAGGTCCTGCTGGTGCGGCAGGGGGAGGAAGCGAACCGCTGGCACGCGCTCGTGCGCGGCCACGTGCGGTCCGGCCAGCAGGTGGAACTGCCGCACGAGGTCCTCGTGGGCGTGATCACCGCCGGCAAAGGCGGGCACGCGGTCATCACTTTCCCCGGCGGCCTGGATGTCCTCGCCTATGCGGAGAAGGCCGGGCAGGTGCCCTTGCCGCCTTACATCCATCGCGCGCCGGTTGACGAGGACCGCGTCCGCTACCAGACCGTGTTCGCGCGCCGTCCTGGCGCGGTGGCCGCGCCGACCGCCGGCCTGCATTTCACGGAGCCGCTGTTGCACGCTCTGAACGCGCAAGGCGTCAGGACAGCGTACGTCACGCTGCACGTGGGGCCGGGGACCTTCAAGCCGGTCACCTGCGCGGACATCGGCCGGCATGTGATGGACCCGGAATGGTACGAGCTGCCGGCCGCGACGGCCAAGCTGGTGAACGAGATGCAGGCAGCCGGCGGGCGGATTGTCGCCGTGGGGAGCACAGCGGTGCGGGTGCTGGAGACTGCGGCACAGAAGGGGTGGCCGCTGGAAGCCGGCACCGGGGAGACAAGCCTGTTCATCTACCCCGGCTTTCGCTTTTCGGTCGTAGACCTGATGCTCACCAACTTCCACCTGCCGAAGAGCACGCTCTTCATGCTGGTCTGCGCCCTGGCCGGACGGGAGCGCACCCTGGAAGCCTACCGCGTTGCCGCCGCCCAACGGTACCGGTTCTACTCGTACGGCGACGCGATGCTGATAGGGTAGCGTTATTCTCTGATCTTCTTCTCGCGGTTTCTCAGGTAGAAGTTGCGGACGGCGCTGTAGAGGTCGAGCGTCCCTTCTTCCACGCTCTCGAAGGTCTCCAGATTGAGCGCCCGTTCGTTGACGGTGTTCTCGACGTACCTCCCGACGCCGCCAGCGAACGGAATGAAGTAGTTGATCGGGTCCATGGCGATATCGAACAGGTAGCCCGTACCGTCCCGGATGGTCAACGGGGGCACCAGCGGCAGCACCAGATAGCGGCTCTGCCGCCAGCCCCAGACTCCGAACGTCTGCCCGGTGTCCTCGTCGCTCTTCTCAATGCCGAACTGATATTTGGCGACGTCGGTCATGCCCGCGCCCCCGAGGGTGGCGTTGATGACGAAGCGCGCCAGCTCCCGGCCGGCGCCGTTCCATTTGCCCTGGAGCACGCTGTTCACGAACCGCTTCGGGAAGCCGATGAAGTCGAATACGTTGTGGATGAGCTGTTTCTCCCCGTCGCCCACGACGACGTCATAGCCTTTGGCCGCAGGCTTGAGCACGTACACGTCCAGATAATCGTGGTTGAACGTGAACATCTTGTCGTTGAAGGGCTCCCACGGATCGTAGTCCCCGCCCATCTCCTCCTCGGCAGGCTTGGCGTTCTGCTTGCCAGCCCCGCCCGCTTCTTCCTTGGCCTGGGCTGCGGCCTCCCCCGCCACCACGCCGATCAGACTGAGTCCCACAGCCCCCACGATCAGGATGACGGCCAGCCGCGATGCTCCACGTGTTTCCACAAGCACCTCCTCGTGACGCTGACGGTTCGGTAGAGTGCCTAAGCAGCCTTCAATAGTCAAGGGCGGCGCCGAGGCCCCTCACGCGGGATGCCGCGTTGCCTGCCGGCTGTGGCGGAAGCCGTAGAGGAAATACAGGACCAGGCCGAAGAGCATCCAGCCGACAAACCCCACCCAGGTGACGGCGGGAAGAAACGACATGATGCCCAGACACGCCGCCATGCCCAAAACCGGAACGACCGGCACGAAGGGCGTCCGGAACGGGCGCTTCAGCTCCGGACGAATCCGACGCAAGACCAGCACGGCCCCGCACACCAGCGTGAAGGCGAACAGGGTCCCGATGTTGGTGAGCTCCGCGGCGACCCCGATCGGGACGACGCCCGCCAAGATCGCCACGGTGATGCCGGTGACCAGCGTGGCGTGATGCGGCGTGCCGTACCTTGGATGGACAGCGGACAACCAAGGCGAGAGCAGCCCGTCCCGCGACATGGCATAGAACACCCGGATCTGCCCCAGCAGCATCACGATCAGCACGCTGGTGATCCCGGCCAACGCGCCGGTCGCCACCAGCGCGCTGCCCCATCGGTACCCGACCGCGTTCAGGGCCTCGGCCACCGGCGCCTTCACGTGGATCTTCGGATACGGCACGATGCCCGTCAGCACCGCGGCGACGGCGACGTAGAGGAGCGTGCAGATGGCCAGAGAGGCTAGGATCCCCATCGGCACGTCGCGCTGCGGGTTCCGGGCCTCTTCGGCGGTCGTCGAGATCGCGTCGAAGCCGATGTAGGCGAAGAAGATGACGGCGGCGGCGGCGCCGACCCCCGCAAAGCCGTTCGGCATGAAGGGCGACCAGTTGGCAGGGTCCACCGCGAAGGCGCCCGCCGCGATGAAGAACAGCACGACCGCGACCTTGATCGCCACGATCACGCTCGTGACCCGGGCGCTCTCCTTGATCCCGAGCACCAGCAAGCCGGTCAAGGCCAGCACGATCAGGGTGGCAGGCAAGTTGATGAGCCCTCCTTCATACGGAGCGTTGGTCAGCAGCGCCGGCAGGTGCATGCCCATGCGCTCGAGGATGCTGACGAAGTACCCGGACCAGCCGATGGCCACGGCCCCGCAGGCGATCCCGTACTCCAACACCAGGGCCCAACCCGTGATCCAGGCGAAGAGCTCGCCCATGGTGGCGTAGGTGTAGGTGTAGGCCGAGCCCGCCACCGGGATCATCGAGGCAAACTCCGCGTAGCAGAGCGCGGCCAGCATGCAGGCCGCGCCGGACATGATGAACGACAGGACCAGGGCCGGTCCCGCGCCCGGCCGGTCGGCGTCTCCCACGGCCGCGGTCCCGACCAGCACGAAGATGCCCGTGCCGATGATCGCACCGATGCCCATCGCGGTCAGGTCAAAGACGGTCAGCGCGCGCTTGAGCTTGTGTGGCTGGGTCTCGCAGTCGGTGAGGATTTGCTCGATGGACTTGGTGCGGAACGCGCGACGCACGCGTCACGCAGTCCGTCGCGCGGCGCGACGGGAGCCGCGGGCGGCCGCGACGAGGGCCTCGAAGAGGGCCCGGTGGGCGCGGTGGCGCTGGTAGAGATACTCCGGGTGCCACTGCACGCCGATGAAGAACCGGCGGCTGCGGTCCTCCAGCGCTTCGATCACGCCGTCGGGTGCGACGGCGCTGACCGCGAGCGCGCGGGGCACAGCCTTCACCGCCTGGTGGTGCGAGCTGTTCACCCGCACGGTGCTCCGCCCGAGCACGTCGTGAAGCCGCGAGCTCGGCTCCACCGTCACCGAGTGGTGCACCTCGGTCGCCGGCCCCGTCATCCGGTGCGGCAGCGCGCCCGGCACTTGTCGGTCGATGTCCTGCACCAGGGTGCCGCCCAAGGCGACGTTCATGAGCTGCATGCCGCCGCAGATCCCCAGCACCGGGAGGTCCCGCCGGCGGGCCTCCGTGACCAGGGCGATCTCCGAATCGGTGCGCTCTGGGCTCATGACCTTGAAGGGAAAACGTTTGCGCTCGCCGTAGCGGCGTGGATCGATGTCGGGCCCGCTACCGGTCAGCACCAGTCCGTCCAAGCGGTCCAGGATGGCGCTGCTGAGGGCCTGCTCGGTGATTACGGGAAGGATGACGGGGATGCCGCCGGCCGCCTCGACGGCCGTCACGTAGCGGTTCCGGATGAAGATTGTGGCCTCGCTCTCGCTCCCGCCCTTGCCAGCCCCCGGGTTGAAATCCGGCGCGATCCCGATGACAGGCTTCCGCATGGGGCGGGGGATGGCTCGGCCTCCAGTCTAGCGCCCGTCTCGGGGTTTCTCCGGCGGGACGCCTGTGAAGCGGAATTCTTTCTTCCCGCGCAGATGGTCCGGCGTCACGATGTAGTCGCCCTCGATCGTCGTGTACCAGACCGCATCCGCGGATCGCTTGTCGAAGCCCGACAGGACATACGTGAACCCGCCGATGACTCCCCCCAGAATCGCTACCGCGACCTTGATGGCGCCGTACGGGACCGAGCAGATGAAGCTGGCCATGCCGAGTCCGAGGTCGGCGGCCGGATTGGGATTGCTGTTCTGTTCAGCCGCCCATGCGACCGGGGCCAGACAGACCGACAGGGCCACGATCACCGCCACCATCCGCAGCGCGATGCGATTCATGACATGCCCTCCTGAGGTTTTCGTCCTGTGCACCCAACCACCATCCAGCTCCTTATATACAATCTTTGCAGCCGATGCAAGGCAGCCTCATTTGACGCCGAGCGCCAGCACGGCTTCGTTGGGAATCCGGAGCCTGCCGTTCCGCTCGTACTGCGCCAGCGCGCGGAAGACATCGGCTCTGACGGCCCGGCGGACGGCCGGCGAGACTTTGGCAAGCGCCCGCCGCAGGGACGGGCCCTTCTTCATCGAGTCCCAGAACTCCTCCGGGTTGTTGAAAACCCACCCCACGGTCATGCGCTCGGTACGCACCTGGCGAAAGCCCGCCGCCCGCAGCGCCTGTTCCATGGCTCCCGCTTTGCCGAAGCGAAAAAAATCGGGGGCCCCAGGAGGTGGGTGGAACGCGTCGTGCCGTTCGAGGGCGCGGCGGACGATCCCCAGCGTGTTGACCTTGCTCTCCGCGCTCCAGATGGCGACGGCGACGCGCCCGCCCGGGACCAGCACGCGGTGCATCTCCCCGAGGGCGCGCTCGGCGTCCGGCATCAGCATGAGCCCGAACCGGCAGACCACCCGATCGAAGGTCAGGCTTTCGAAGGTGAGGCGCTCGGCATCCATCTCGTGGAACTGCGCGTTCCGCACGCCGAGGGCGCGCGCCCGGGCGCGGGCCCCCCGCAGCATGGTCGGGGAGAAGTCCACGCCCGCTACCAAGCCGCGCGGCCCCACGCGGCGGGCGATGGTGAGGGCCGGCTCGCCCGGCCCGGTGGCCACGTCCAGCACCCACATGCCCGGACGGATCCCGGCCAGCTCGATCAGCCGGCGGCCGAACGGACGGAACTCCGGCAGGACGACGCCGGTGTAGCGACGGGAGAACTGATTCCACATTTCCCGTTCGTTCTTCTTGTAGGACTCGGCCTTCAAGGACACCGTTACCTGTCCACCAGTGTCATTCTGAGCAGCGCGAAGAATCTCATCCGAGATCTTTCACTTCGTTCAGGATGACAGCATGCAAACGTTACACGTCCAGCTCCGTCAGGATCTCCTGCCGGATCGCGTCGGCTCTGGCCCTCGCCAGCTCGTCCAGCTCCGGCTGAAACGCCTCGGCGGGGATCGTCTGGTTCTCCTGGGTGATCCCGCCCCGGATGGCCAGGTCCAATTTGGCCCAGCAGACCTGTTGCGTGAACAGGTCGTGGACCCGCAGCTCATACTCGGCGAACGTCTCCGGCTCCACCTTCGCGCGGATCATCTCGATGAGCTCGCCCAACTGCCCGCGGTCCCGAATTCGTTCGAGCTGGGCCCGCGCGAGCTCGACCGTCACCTGGACGCCCCCCTTCCAGCTTCGCTTCTTGACGTTGAACACGCACCGCACAACGCCGGCGCGGTCCGGCGCTTCTTCCGGCCCGAAGAAGAACGTGATGCGAAAATCTTCGCTCACTGGCGACGCAGCGTACTGAGAATCGGTAGGGGAGTCAATCGACTTGG
>Ga0209690_1000108_pt1 | contig 36664 bp, 34 predicted proteins | sample GraSoiAngelo_150_FD_186164 | JGI IMG/M metagenome (GOLD analysis project Ga0209690, IMG submission 186164) | Grasslands soil microbial communities from the Angelo Coastal Reserve, California, USA - 14_1009_09_40cm (SPAdes) (version 2) | ecosystem: Environmental > Terrestrial > Soil > Grasslands ... | reverse complement strand
CGGATGCGGCCTCTCACAAAGCGGCCCTCCTGTTCTCCCTCGGCCGATATGCCGATTCGGTGAAGGCCTATGACGTCGCGATCGAGGCGACCCCCGCGTCCCCCGACCTCTGGTACGAGAAAGGGCGCGCGCACTATCGGCTGAACGCGTTCGCAGAGGCGATCGACTGCCTCGATCGGGCGACGCGCTACGCGCCCGAGCACGTGAAAGGATGGTACCTGTTCGCGCTGGCCCTCGAAGGCGAGAAGCGCTACGAAGGCGCCGTGGCGGCGTTCGACCGCACACTGGCGCTCGACGCGAATCATGCGAAGGCATGGCTCGGGAAAGGGACTGCGCTGCACTGGCTCAAGCGTTATGAGGAGGCCGCGGCAGCCTACGGCAAGGCGGCGTCCCTCGACCCGACGATGGTGCCGGCCCTCTTGAAACAAGGCGCGTGCCTCACCGAGCTCCATCGGTACGAGGAGGCGATCCCGGTGTACGAGACGGTCCTCGCCAAGAACGCGAAGGAGACGACGGCGCTCGCGGGGTTGAGCACCGCTCTAGAAGCCCTGGGACGGACGAAGGAGGCGTTCGCCGCATCCGTCCAGTTGAGCCTCGCCGAGCCGCGGGACGCGAACGCGTGGGCGCGGCGTGCGCGACTCGCGAAGGCCGCGGGCGACGCGAAAGACGCCCTGGCCGCGATCACGAAAGCGTGCTCGATCGCACCCGACCACGCAGACCTGCTCCGGATCAAACGCGACTTCCTGCACACCCAGAATTCCTTCAAAGCTGCGGTCGAGGTCGGGGAGCGACTCATCGAAATCGATGCGCGGGACGCAGATGCGCTGCGAGAACTGGCCATTGCGTTCGAAGGCCTCGGGAAACCGGATGCAGCGATCGAAGCGCTCGATCGGGCGGGTCGCGTCGATCCGATGGACCGTCGGACCTGGAATGCGAAAGGCGCGATCCTCGGGCGGCTCGCACGGAAGGACGAGGCCCTCGCGGCGTATGATCAATCGCTGAACCTGAATCCGGGGGACCGCGTCGCGCTCGCGGCGAAAGGGCGCATCCTGTTCGACCTTGGACGGATCCCCGAAGCCCTCAAGGCGTTCGAGGACGGGTTGATCCTAGAACCCAACCATCTCGAGTTTCTCAGCGGCAAGGCGATGTGCCTCGCGCACGAGTCCCACTTCGACGACGCGCTGTCCCTCCTTGCCCTCGTGTTCCAGAAAGATCCGAACCATTACGACGCGTACCGCACGAAGGGGCTGTGCCTTCTGCGGACGGGGCACCCCGCTGACGCCCTCCCGTGCTTCGACCACGTGCTGAAGGCGACGCCGAAGGACGCGCGCGTGCTGACTTGGAAGGGCGAGGCATACGAAGCGCTCGGTAAGAATAGCGAGGCGTTCGCCGCGTTCGATTCGGCCATCGAATCGGATCCGGATCTGGGCGACACGTGGCGGAGCAAAGGTCTCCTCCATGTGAAGAGCGAGGATTTCCCGGCGGCGGCGGACGCCCTGGCGCACGCGACGGTCGCACGACCGGCCGACAAGGCGCTGTGGTTCATGCGCGGATTCGCGGAAGAGCGGGCCGGCGAGTTCGATGCCGCGGTCGGGTCGTACGACGAGGCGCTCCGTCTCGACGCGCGCGACAAGGTCACGTGGAACAGCAAAGGCCTGGCCCTCGTCCACCTGAAGCGCTTCGACGAAGCGCTCCGCGCGTTCGATGCGGCGCTCGCCCTCGATCCCGCGTACGAGCCCGCCCAATCCGGCAAGAAGACCGCGGAAGAAAGGATCTACATTGCGAAGATCGAAGGCTTCGCGGAAGCCGTCGTGCGGTTCGAAAAACATCTCGCACGCCCGGCGACCCGCGACGAGGTCTTCCGGTACTGCTCCGTCCCTCTCGAGGACCTCGACGAGGTCATCGCGTACGTCAACGAGCCGGCTCCCTTGGCCCCGGATCGGATCGAGGCGGGCGACCTGCGCAAGTACGAAGCCGTCGGCGCCGCCGTCCTTCGGACCGTGGAGAATGCCAAGAACCTCAACACCCTGCGCCTCACCGACGTCAGCGCGGTCCTGCCCCACGTCGACCTGGAAGAGGCCCGCACGATCTGGGGCTACATCGACTGGGTCCGCGACGCGCCGCTCGAGCCGACGGCGGAATGGCACAACGACGAACTGATCCGGCAGGCGATGGACCTCCCCAAGGAGGAATGGAACCTCGTGGACCTCGCGAAAGAGCTCCACCTCGGGCCGTTCGAAGCGAAGAAGCTCGAGGTCTCCCTCAAGATTTTCGAGGGCGGCGCCTTCAAGATCTCGACGCGCGCCGCACCGGAGATCAAGCGAAAGAAGGCGAAGCCCGAAGCCGTGCCAGAAACCACGGTCGAAGAGGACGACGGGCCGGCACCGGCGGCGAAGAAGCCGCCCACGCCGAAGGCGGTCGGAAAAGTTTCCGAAGACGCACCGCCGGCGAAGTGCGCGCCGCACCATGCGCCAGGCGTCGAGCGTCACGCGTGCGGAGCCTGGCTGTGCAAAGGTTGCGTCGATGCCGGAGGCAACTGCCCCGGTTGCGACGCGCCACTCCCGAAGGCCGAGGAGCGCGAAGCTCGGAAGAAAGACCGCGAAGCGGACTTCAGCCGCCTCTAGGCCGTCGATGGACTACGGGTTCGACGCGATCATCTCGTCGATGAACGACCGGGAACTCGCGAGGTCCACGCGGTAGTTGTTGTTCGTCGACTTGCACACGCTGTCTCCCCAGCTCGTCACCGCGACGATGTACTCGACGTGAGACGAGGGATCGACGAGGAACGTGGGCCCTCCGGAGTCCCCGAAGCAAGTGCCACCGTCTCCATGTTGGATGTTCTGCGACATGTAAAGCCAGGCGTCGTGCAGGTTCCGGAAGCTCGAAGTCGAGATCTGGCGGTCTCCGGTCACGACGAAGTCTTGGTTGTCTCCGTATCCGACGTTGATGAACGTCGCCGACTTGAGTTCTCCCGACGCAGCAAGGTCGTCCAAGTAGCCCGTCGGGGCCGGATTGCCAAAGGTGTCGCCCTCGGCTGCATCCCGAAGGATGATCACACCGAGGTCGTGCGGGTTCGACGTGGGTCCCCAGTTGTAATCTGGGTGGCTCAGATATCCGCTTGCGGCGAGGCGGACGGCGCCTTCCGCAAACAGGTTTGGCCCGAATCCGATCCGCAGCCGGGTGGCCGGAATCGCGAAGGCCGTGAGCGCGTCGGTGCAATGGCCCGCGGTCAGGAAGACCCGCGCGGAAACGAGGGTCCCGGAACAAAACTCCCCGACGCTTCCGTCCGCGCGCACGATGAGGATCGCACCGACGTTCGGGTGGGTCGTGTCGATCGCGCCCCAGGTGATCGCGGAGGCGGGTGACCCCAACACCATTAGGCCAATCACCGCACAGACGCCAACGAGCACACTTCGACCCATGAGTCGCACCACCGGACGAACCCCGGAGGGAATGGTCGGGAACCGCCATAAACGTTGGCGGCGGACGCCACACCCGATTCGACCTCACTCGAACGTCCAATGGTCGCGTTCCCGCAACAAGTCGCGCAACAGGTGGGTCGCCTTCCCGCGGTCGACTTGCATCAGGAAGGCGCCCAGGTGCTTGCACATGAGCCGCCCGGTCGCGCGGTTCGTCTTGAAGTCGACGCAATCGTGTTCGAGCCGTTTCTCCTGCCGGTCGATCCGCACGGAGTATTCCTTAACCCGACCCGCCAGGAGCGTGTCCGTATCCTTGTCCACGGAGACGAGCGAAGGATCGATGGCCTTGGCCGATGCGAGGCGATTCCTTCCGAGGAACATTAGCAGGAGTTCATCGAAGGACATCTTGTCGATGTCCTTGTTCATCGGCACGTCCGCTTGGATCGTGCCCGCCTCGTCCTCCATCTCCCCGCCCTTGATCTTGACGGCGACCCCGAACCGTTCGAGCGCCTCGTTGATTTTCTTGTCGATGTACGCCTGCTCCTCGGGGGTGTACTTCGCGCGATTCCGAGGCTCGTTGAAATACCGTCGCGCGGCGCGCGCATGGAACGGCGTGTGCACCGGATATTTCCAATTCGCCGGATCGCCGTACTTCTCCGGGTCCTTCGGATAGCCCTGGGGCGGGCCGAGCCGACCGTCTCGCTTTCGGGTCGGCTTGACGGCACGGACCATCGAATCCCTGGAGGGACGCGTCGGGTTAAAGGCTCAACGGCAGGAAGGGTGGCACGCTCAGCCGGCCCCGCCGCCACCGCCCCCTCCGCCTCCCCCTCCCCCGCCTCCTCCCCCACCGCCTCCGCCACCGGCGCCGCCTCCCGACGGCGCCATGTAGGTCTGGAAGTGGCCGAGGGTCGTCGCGAACGAGTTCGCGAATGTCCCGAAGTCGCGCGCGAGGTCCCCACCAATGTCCGGGAACTTCTGGCCTGCGTTTTGAGAAGGAACATACCAAATGTCGCCAATCGGATGGTACCAGTATGGCCGGTACGGCACCGCAGGAATTCGGTTCGCGAGAGACTTCAGCCAACCGGACATCTCGAGATTCGAGATGAGCGGGACCAGCGCCACGTTTTCGTCGAGGAGCCGGACGCTCTCCTCCGGGCTCGATCCCGCGAGGGACTCGATTCGATCGCGCAGCCCATCGAGGAACCCTTCCCAGCGGGCTTTCTCCTCCGCGCCCTTTTCCGTCGCGCGAGGCATGTAGTAGCCGATTCCCGTGATGGCGAACGCTCCGATGAACAGCCCCACGTTCACCGCGACGTAGCTGTACAACGCCGCCACGAGATATCCGAGGACCACGAGCACCGGCGCGACCGTTCCAATCACGATTGTCGCGATGGCGTAGCGGCGTCGGACTCGGGCAGGGCTCCCCGCCAGGAGGCCGCCTGCCGCGAGGCGGTCCCCGATCGATCGGGTGAGCGTCTTTGCGGACGATCGAATCGCCTCGATCCGATTTCGATGGGAGACCATCGCCTGGAGGAGCGTCCGCTGGTACGCCGGTGGCTCCGTGCTCCATCCTTCCGGCTCGGCGACCAGCGAGCGTGCTTTGTCGGTGAGCTCGATCTGCTTTTCTTCCAGCACGTAACCGCCCGGGTGAGCGGGTCCCTGGAGGATGACATACCCTTTCTTCGCGAGATTCAGCAGCGTCGCGAGCAGGACCGGGGCATCGACCTGCTGCCGCAGGAGGAATCCGACCTCCTCGGGCTCGAGTCCGGAGGGCGGCGTCAGGATCGGTGCGTCCCCGGGCGGGCGCCGGCCCTTGGGCTCGCGACCCCGGAGAGCCCAGAGGCCGATCATGGCGGCCACGACGCCAAGGAACGTGAAGGTCGCGGTCGCCACCGGGGATTCCCGCGAGATCCTCGCGATCCCAAAGCGGACATCGAGGACTTTCGGGAAGTCAACGATGACCCGATACGAGGTGAAGGGAGCCAGGTTCGTGTCGCCGAACGTGAGGTCCGTCTGGCCTCCCGATTGCGAGATTCGGACCGGGTTCGGGGAGTACGCGAGCTCCGCCGGGTCGATGCCGGCCGGCAGGACGACATCCACCGTGAGGTTGTCCGTGAACACGCTCCATCCGGTGCCGACCGCCTCCCAGTCGAGTCGGTTCAGAGCCCTCGCGGGCTGGAGGAGCGCATTCGTGACCGTGTACCGGATGATGAAGGTCTGGATTGCGGGTGCGGTCACGAGAGGGAAGGTCCATCGAATGTGCCAATCCCCCGTCGTCTGCGGCGCGAACGAAAGAGTGTAGTTCAGCGGCACCTGAGCTCCGTCGAGGACCGAGATGTCCACCAGGTCGTCGAACCCCTGCCAGGGGATGTCGCGATACGCGAACGAGAACGTCCCGAGGTCGAAACTGAAGGTGAGGCGTTCCTCGATCCGCAGCGCTCCACTTGTGACGACGTCAAGAGAGATCGCGTTGGCCGCGAGATGGTAGACCTTCTCTTGGGCCGAAGCATGCGAGACCGAGGCCTGGGCGGCCAGGAGGACGAGTGCACCAACCGCGAGGAGGAGAACGCATCTCAGCCGGGTTCGGTCAGGATTCAGCGTGTCCCGCGCCGCGAGCAACCCTCCCATTGTCCATCGAGTCGAAGGCTCGAACTCCGACGGTTCCGCTAAGCCGGACGGAGGCTAAAAAGCTCTTGCGGGAACTCCGCCGATCCGATCCACCCCCCGAACCCATGGCCCGTTTTGGTTAACAAGTTAAGCCGGCTCCCGATTCCCTCCCGATGCCGCCAACTCGCGTGACCATCGTCGGCCTCGGCGACTCCACGACCGCGGGAACTCCCGGATTCCGCTCGCCGCTCGAGGCGCCTCCCAACGGGGACGGGAATCCCGAAAGCCAGTACGCCTTTTGGATGATGCGCTCCCACCCCGAGTGGACTGTTTTGAATCGTGGGGTCAATGGCGAGACCGCGGAGGAGGTTCGAGTCCGGTTGCCTCGGGATGTGCTCGGGCCGCGTCCGGCCTATGCGATCATTCTCGCGGGAGTGAATGACATCTTTGCCGGCCAGCGGGCCGAGACGGTCGAACGTCATCTGGCCGCCATGTATGCGGACGTCCTGGACGCCGGGGTCGTGCCGGTTGCGGCCACGGTCCTTCCGTACAATTCCGCGACCGCGCGCGCGTCCGGGGACATCCTCACCCTCAACGCGTGGATCGAGAACCTGACGAAAGTCCTTGGGATCCTGTTCTGCGACACCCACGCCGCCGTCGCGGATCCGGCCGATTCGAACCGTTTGAGAGGCACTCCGGATGGCCTTCATCCGGATGTCGCAGGCTATCGGGCGATGGGCGAGGTCCTCACTCGAACGATCGAAGACCACCTTCGCCGCTCCGAACGCATGTAGCGTTTTCCACGCAAGGACCAAATGGGATCCCGGCTTGGTGGCCGGCCGTGGACCGCGCCGCCCGCACCCACATTCTCGGATTCGTCGTCGTCCTCGCGGTCGCACTCTTCCTTCACTACGGGTTCCTGCCGTTCGTGAGCCGCCGCGTGAACCCGGCGGGAATTCGGGAGACGCCCGCGTATTTTCTCGCCATTGCTCTGGTCCCCGTCGCACTGTGGCTCGTCCCGGCGTTTTCGAGGGCGCTCGCCCGAGGGGCCTACGAAGCCCATCGAAAGCTCTTCGGCGGGGAGGGCGTCTATGTCCGGTTGCCTGCCGCGGAGCCGATCCGTCTGCGGGACACGATTCTCATGTCGATCGGCCCGTTCGCGATCGACCTCCTCGTCATGGCGGAGATCGAGTATCTCCAGGGAGCCGCCGACTTGCGCGCACTCGCCGTCGGCTTCGTGGCGTTCCCGATCCTCCTGCTCGCGGGGTTCCTCACCTCGCTCCTCCCGGGAGCTTGGCTCCTGGACGGCCTCGAGTTGCGCCTCATCCGGCCGATCCAAGGCGAGGTGGTGCGCCCGGCGGAGTGGTTCGAGCGGACCGTTGGGCCCGTTGGCGCGGTCGCCCTCCTCGCGGGCTTCGTGACCCTCTTGAACGCATCCGTTGGCTCGTACGAGAGGGCCCTCCTCGACCTCGGCCTCTGGGCGGTGCGGCTCTTCCCCGCCGTCTTCGGGGCTGTGTGCGTCTACCGCCTCGTAATCGAGCCACAGGTCCTCCCAAGTTTGGAAGCATGGTGTTCGAAGCAAGGGATCGAAATCCGGACGGCTCTGCCCAACGTCCTGACAGAATGGGCTGCCGCGAAAGCCGAGAATCCACCGCGAAGTCCTTCCTGACCCGTCGCGACCGTTGCGGCTCAGGCCCGACGTACCGGGATCGTCGGCGCAACCGGTTCCCAGAACTCCTTCCTCGTGTCACGGAGGGTCGGTCGGAACGCCCGGGCGGTCGGGACATCTCGCAAGTCCACATCGGCGGTAATCGTTGACTCGACGAAGTCCTCTGCCCGACCCAGGTTCTCGCCCCGCGGTCCGATGGCCTGCGTCCCGCCCTGGAAGACGATATTCAATTCCGTGCCAACCAAGTTCGCGTACACGAGCGGCATCGCGTTCTCGATCGCGCGGGCCGGGAGGATCTTGTCGAAGAACGGCTTCGAAGTTGCGGGCGAGGCGCTGATGATGGCGAGGAGCTGAGCACCTTCGATCGCATACGCCTTCGCCAGTTCGGGGAAGAACGAGTCGTAACAAATCAGCAGGGCGATCCGCCCGATCTTCGTCTCGACGATCGTGAGGTCCTCGCCCCTCGCGAAGTACAGCCCTTCTTCGAACGGCCCGAAGTTCGCGGGGTACACCTTCCGGTACGCGGCGACCTTGCCGTCCGGGGCCACGAGGACGGCGGCGTTGAACAGACGGTCGGTGCCGGCTTCTCGTTCCGGCATCCCGAACAGAACGTGGGTTCCATGTTCCGCGGCGATCGCCTGCACGGCTCCGACCGATGGGCCGTCGAGCGGCTCGGCGAGCTGCGCGAACGCGTCGCGCGCCATGTAGCCCGTGAGAAACAGCTCCCCCGCAAGGAGGAGGTCCGCCTTTGCCGCGGCGACGGCCCTCTCGAGTTTCTTCAGGTTCTTCGCCTTCTCGCCGACCGTCGCATCGAGTTGGGCGAGCGCCGCCTTCACGATTCCCTCGGCCTCGGAAAGGGAGCGCCTCCGGGAAAAAGCTTCTGCAGCCGCAGCGGCCTGCGTACTACCGGGCCTCAAGCGACGACCTGGATCGTGTGGCCCACCGTCGAGGACGGTGACGGTCCTTCACCCTTGTGTCGGTTCTCGTCCTTTCGAGTGATTGACAAGCCCCTCCAGCCTGCGAAGCTTCAACGGGATGACGACGATCGGAATCTGCGTGATGCCGAGGATGACGTGAGTGAGATAGTGATCGACGGTCTGCGCCGGCGCGAACGGCAGGAACGGAAGCGGAAGGACGGAAAGGATCGCACCGCCGACGAGTAGGAAGAGTCCCGTCACAGCGAGCACAATGCTGAGGGTCGGCCGCGCGGATCGCCCGTGCCACCAGAGGACGAAGATTGCGACCTGGGCGAAGACCACGGGAGCCAGACCCGTCTCCCAGGCGAACACCCCCGGGCTGCCAAACTCCCGCACCGTGTGCACGGCCATCCCGAGGCCGGAGCATGCGACTGCGGATCCGATCCAAAGGACGGGAGCGCGATCCGCTAAGGCCACGGCTCGACACCTGGCCCAGCGAGGGAGGCGGCCGACTTGAGCCTATCGGCGAGCACTCTCATCGAGCTGCTCGGAGGCGGAGCCGCGGAACCTTTATGCGGATTCCACCCTTAGCGCGTCCCCGCGCTCCCGTAGTCTAGTGGCCAAGGATAGAAGCCTCTCGAGCTTCTGACACGGGTTCAAATCCCGTCGGGAGCAATCGATTTTTCCCCGAAAAGTCGGATTCATTCGGTCTCTCTCCTGTTATCAGTTGTCGTAGTGACCAACGGTGGGATGGTTCATCCAGCGCAGGGTGCCGCTGATTCGATCGCCCTTGACGGACCCGTCTCCTTCTCCGTAGCCCGAGCCTTCTTGACCGCCAAACGGCCTGGCCACCAAGGATTTCTCGCCGAACGAGGAGTCACGATTAATCAGTTCCATCTCGCAGAGTCGTTCGAGACGCATGTTTCAGCGATGTTCTCGTTGTCTCTCAAGTGAATGTTTCGAGGTCGAAGGCCCGTGCGGCGGTCGGACTGGCCGGCTAAGCTTCTACGGGGCCTTCGACAGACCGTGAACTTTCCACGCCAGGAGAAACGGGAGCAGGATGAGGACGAAGAGGCCCCACGGGGCGGTCGTCCGCAAGCGTCTTTAAGACCCGAGAATTTGATTGTCGTAGCGTGTTGAGGAGCTCGCAAGCCTTCCTGGTCATACTTCTGTTCGTGGTCTCCGGAGCCGTTTTCCCAGGTCCGCGGCAGACGACCGATCGCACGGTCCACCCGGCGTTGGCTGGACCGCCCACCACTGCCGCTTCTCGATTAGCGGGCTGGTATCCGATGTACCAGATTAGTGGTGGCGCGGCCTGGCATCTCAAAGTGGACGGCGAACGCGGGAGAGTGATCGTAGCCGCGAGATTTTGGGGATTGAATCCGAACGCGTCCGGAGGGGCCGAGAGCTACAATCTGCTTGTCCTTGACCTATCGGGGAATCTCCTTTACAACATCTCCTTATCCTCGTCCATAAACGCGGAAGTCATGGATTTCGACATCGATCGCTCGACCGGCGACGTGTATGCGTCGCTCCGCAACGGGACGATCATGCGCGTCGATCCGGCCACCGGTCAAATCGTGAACTCTTGGACCTACTGGAGCGGGCTCACCACGATCGCGGTCCAGGCGGGGGACTTGTTTGTCGGCACGTGCTGCCAGACCGGGAGCGTCATGCGCTTGTCTTCCCAAACCGGAGCGGTCGTTCGCAATTACACGATCGCCGGACAAGGAGACGCGATCTCGATTGCAGTCGATCCGGCCGGACGTTGGTTTTTCGTCGCCCTAAGCGCGGTGCTCGTGGGCGATCTCTACCGCGTTAATCTAACGACCGGCCAGGCCGCCGGTTTCGGGCCCGGGAATGACGTCGTCCTTTCCGCAGACGGTCGGCGCGTCTGGATTTGCGGTTGGTATTCCCTTGAATGGTATTGGCTCGCGAACGACACGTTCAACGGGTCCGGCGTCTCGTGTCCGGAGGCACCCGCGGAGAATCCGGTGACGGGCGTCCTCGCCTTGCCGAGCTCGGGTCGGCTCGTCGTGGAGTCCGGCGATGTCGGAACGTTCCAGGTCCAGACGACCGGAGCGGAGCCCGCGCAGGCGGCCACGGCCGGATGGACGGCCGATGGAACGGCCCTCGTCGCTCTTGCGTGGTCCGTCTCAGGCCACTACACCGTCGGGATGTGGGACGGAGATCCTTGGATGAACGCCACGAATGATGGGCAGCTTCGGAACTCGCGATTCGACCCGATTTGCTATCCACTCATCACTGCGGGCGGGCTGAATGCGAGCTCGATCGCCATGTACCGGGACGGAGTTCGAATCGGCGGCGGGACGCCCGGGATGACGGAAGCATGCTTTGGATCCACGGGGTATCCCCCGCTCGCCCTGGCGGACGGCCCGCACGTCGGCCGAATCACCGGCATGGATCGCGTTGGCCGAACCCTGGACGACAGCGTGTCGTTCGAGACCGACGGCACCCCGCCTCAACTCATCATCACATCCGCGATCGTCACGGCCACGTCGCCGCCGTACACGCTGTCCGGAACGGTCGACGATCCCCACCTCTTGCGCGTGGACGTCGGGGGCACGTCGGCCACAGTCTCGGGCCACAATTGGTCTGCCGCGGTGGACCTGTGGATCGGGAACAACACTTTGGGCGTGATGGCCGAAGACACGGTGGGAAATACCGCGGTCAATAGCGTCGTAGTCCGTTACTGGCCTTCGTTCGAGAATCGCCTCATCGACGAACCGGATCGCTTCCAAGTATCGATTCCACCCGGATGGACGGGTTATCCGAATGTCGGGCGAGCCAATGTCAAGTTCGGTGCGATGCTCTTGGCTCCACCCGAGGGAACCTACGTTTACAACACGAGCGCGACCGTCGAGGCTCGCTGGCGCCCGGGCATCGAGGAGACGCAAGCCGCCGCATACACGGAGGCAATCAAGGGACTCCAAGAGGTCGCCAAGTATTCTTTCGGCCGACCCGACTTCGTCCTGAACACCACGGTCGATGGTCATCCTGCGGCCCGCATCCGCGCGCTGGTCGGCACGAACATCATTGGGGTGAACACGAACGCCACGATCCTCACGCAAACGTACGTCGTCTCGGCAGCGCAAGGACGGGTGTACGTAATTTCGATGAACGTCTCGTGGATGCAGCCGCAATATCGCGAGACCGGAGACTGGATCATCGAGAGCTTCCACATCGGATCTGGGCCGACCTCGCCTTTCACGACGCCCGTGTCCCTCCTCCTAATCGGTGTGTCCGTCGGCGGCCTCTCTGCGATCGCCGCGGCAGTCTTCGTTTGGTGGCGTCGACGGGGGAAGAAGTCGTCTCCCCCGGACGGACCGGACTAGGCAACGACCCGGGGCGCAGGTCGCCGGCTACTGGACGCTTCGCGATTGCGGATCGCACCGGACCCAGGCCAAAGAGGGCGTCATGCCGAATCGCGCGACAAGATAGATTTATCCCCGGCGCGATTCATCGTTCCTGCCCAGACAGCGGAGGGGGAATCATCGCGAGTCGCCGAACGACGCACGTCGGGGCCGGGTTGATCGCGCTAGGCGTGGTCATATCGGTTCTCGCCCTGTCCGGCGAATCCGCACTCGCCTCGTTCGTCGGGATCGACGGCCCGAATCCCCTACAGGCAACTAACCGCGATGTGGAAATCGTCCCTTCGAACGCTACGGTACTGTCGGTCGCCTTCACCCTGGTGCTCGTGAACAACTCGGTCTTCCCCGGAAATTTCCTGGCCGCGAACGGGTTGGGACCGGTGGCGATCGTCTACGACCCAGCCAAAGCAGAAATTTTCGTCGCAAATGCTCAGTCGAACAGCGTGAGCGTGATTTCCGATGCGACAAAATCGTTGGTAGCGATCATCCCCGTGGGGGAGGGCCCTCAGGGCATCGCCTACGATAGCGGGAAGGGTGAAATCTACGTCGCGAACGGATACTCGGATACCGTCAGCGTGATTTCCGATGCATCGAACACGGTCATTGCGACCATCCCGGTCGGATCGAATCCATGGGGAGTCGCGTACGATGCGGGGAAGGCGGACGTATTCGTCGCAAACTACGGGTCGAGCACCGTTAGCATAATCTCAGACGCGACCCACACGGTCGGCGTCACCATTCCGGAGGGGAGCAATCCGCTCGGCCTCGCCTACGACGTGGGCAGGGGAGAGGTGTTCGTGACGAACTTCAACTCCTTCAGCGTCGGCGTGATCTCTGATACGACGAATACCGTGGTGGCGACAATCTCGGTGGGAGACCGTCCGTACGGCATCGCGTACGACCCGGCGAAGGGAGAGGTCTTCGTCGCGAACAAGTTCTCTGACTCCGTCAGCGTCATTTCGGATGCGACGAACACGGTGGTGGCGAACGTCCCGGTGCCAGGCTTTCCGAGCAATCCGGAAGGAGTTGCCTACGACCCGGCACGAGGCGAGGTCTTCGTGGCCGCGTACGATGCGGGCACGGTCAGCGTGATCTCGGACGCGACGAATGCGGTCGTCGCGACGATCACGGCGGGACAAGCACCCGAAGCGCTCGAATATGACTCGACCACAGGAGAAATCTTCGTGTCCCATCAATATTCCACGACGGTCGGGGTGATCTCCGACACGACAAATGCTGTCGTGGCCGAAGTGCCCGTGGGCCGGTACCCAGGCGCGCTCGCCTACCACGAGGGGAAGCGCGAAATCTTCGTCTCTGACTATGCCTCCAACAGCGTCAACGTGATTTCGGATGTGACGCACACGGTCATCGCGACGACCCCCGTAGAAAGTCCGGGTGCCCTGGCCTACGATCGAGACCGATCAGAGCTCTTCGTCACCAATCCGGGAATGAACACTGTCACCGTCATCTCCGACGTGACGAACAGTGTTGTGGCAACCATCTCGGTCGGTTCAGATCCCTCTGCAATTGCTTACGATAGCGCGAAGGGAGAGATGTTCGTCGCGAATTACTTCTCGGACAACGTGACCGTGATCTCGGATGCGACGAATGCCGTCATCGCGACCGTCCCGGTGGGACGCAATCCGGGAGGAATCGCATACGATCCTCGCAGGGGAGAGGTGTTCGTTGCCAATCTTCTCTCCAGCAATATCAGCGTCATCTCGGATGCGACACACAGCGTGGTGGCATCGTTCCGAGTCGGGCTCAACCCGGAAGGCGTTGCCTTTGACGCGGATACGGGAGAGCTCTTCGTCGCGAACGGATCTTCCAGTACCGTCAGCGTAATCTCCAATTCGACGAACGCGGTCGTCGCGACCGTCCCCGTTGGACGCAATCCAAAGTCCGTCGCATACGACGCGGGAACCGGAGACGTGTTCGTCACCAATTATGGCTCGAGCAACGTGAGCGTCATCTCCGGTGCAACGCATGCCGAAGTGGCGACAATCGACGTGGGCATGGGACCCGGCGGGGTTGCGATCGACGCCGCCACAGGCGCGATCTACGTGAGCAACGTCTACCAAGGGACCATCTCCGTCATCGGGAGTCCGCGAAGCGAGTCGGGTCCGGGATTTCAGGGCCTCCCGGCTTGGATCGTATACCTTGTAGTCCTCATCGTTGCCGCAGCCGTCGTCACGGGACTCTTGTTCTATCGGTATCGGACGCGAACGAAACGCCCGCCCACCGAGCCGTGATCGCGGGCAGATCCCGCCAGCCGGCGGGAACACAGTCCTGATGCCGGACGGTCCCGCAAGTTTGTCTGGGCTGCGCGTGTAGCTGAACACCGCCCCATGTCCGGCGCGCGCGAGGAGCGTTCCGAGCTTGCCGCCCATCAACCCGGAACCCAAAATCCCAACGCGCATGCTACCCGTCCTTCCTTGACCGGACAAAGACCTGGTACGTGACGGCGTCCCATGCATTGTGAATTCCGATCACGAGCAGCACCAACGCCGCCGCGCCGACGAAGAAGAGAGCTGGGCCCGCGTCGTATTGGGCCGCGAATGCTGAGATCGCCAGAATGGTGTACGCCGCAAGGGGAAGCAGAACATGAAAGCACCAATCCTCGAACACAGGCCGGTAGGCGCCTTGCAACCGCATACGGCGGGACACGAAGACGACGTAAACGACCCCACCGAGACCCACGATTCCCCAAAGAGCTGCGACGATGGTGATTGCGTCCCATGGCGCGCTGACCATCGCAGATAGCAACAGCACGACTCCGAAGTGAACGATGTTCGGCGTCGCGAAGGTGCCGCCGGCTTGCGCCTCCGCTCGACCAAGCGGCCTTCCGGCAATGAGCGTGACGACGACGAATTGCAATCCGATCAAGGCCCCCGCGGACGAGCCGACGATCACGTAGAAGTTTTCCCATCCGTTGAAAGCGGTCATGAGGGACCGACCTCTCTCGTACCTGGAACTCGCCGGTACGGTTCGTCGCTGACCTTCTCCATCCAGTTGACGACCTTACCATCGAGTGCTTCCTGGATGGCGATGTGCGTCATCGCACTGGTCGGCGTGGCACCGTGCCAATGTTTCTCTCCGGGAGGGCACGAGACCACATCCCCGACGTGGATCTCTTCGACGGGACCTTCCCAACTTTGGACGACGCCGCGACCGGCCATTACAATGAGCGTCTGACCGAGAGGATGGGTGTGCCATGCCGAGTGGGCCCCTGGCTCGAACGTGACGCTCGACCCTTGAACGCGCCCCGGGGTAGTTGCCTGGAACAGGGGCTCAATGCGCACCTTGCCGGTGAACCATTCCCTGGGACCCTCGCTCGACGATCGCGAACCGCCTCTTTTGATCTCCATGTCCTCCACGCGCCCTCTCGCTTGACTCAGGCTCCAAAGCTAGCGCCGTCGATCGCGAACCGGTAGCGCACGTCGCCGCGCTCCATGCGTGCATAGGCGTCGTTGATCTGGTTCGCCTTGATGACTTCGACGTCCGCGACGATGCCGTGCTTCCCGCAGTAGTCGAGCATCTCCTGCGTCTCGGGAATCCCGCCGATGTTGGAGCCCGCAATGCGCTTGTTGCCGCGGATCAGCACACCCGCGTCGAGAGGCGTGGCGGCGGGCGGCAATCCCACGAGGACGAGGGTTCCGAAGTTCCGCAAGAGCGTCAACTGCTTGTTGAGATCGTGGGGCGCGCTGACCGTATCCACGATGAGGTCGAAGGCGCCTTCAAAGGTCTCGAGCGCGCCAGGTTCCCTCGTGGCGGCGAATCGCTTCGCGCCGAGGCGGGCGGCGTCTTTCTCCTTGTCGCGAGACGTGCTGAGCACGGCGACCTCCGCGCCCATGGAAGCCGCAAACCGAACCACCATGTGGCCCAAGCCACCCAGGCCCACGACGGCCACGTGGTCGCCTTGCTTGCACCCGAATTGCCGCAGCGGCGAGTACGTGGTGATCCCCGCGCACATGAGCGGTGCGGCGCGCGCGGGGTCCAGCCCCTTCGGGATTCGCAGCACGTAGCGCTCGTCGACGACCACGTTCGCCGAGTAGCCTCCGTACGTCCATGTCTGCTTGGCTTGCTCGAGGCTATCGAACGTGAACGTGACACCCTTCTCGCAGAACATCTCGCGGCCCGCGCGGCATTCTGAGCACGCCCGGCACGAATCGACGATGCAGCCCACGCCGACGAGGTCGTCTTCATGGAAACGGGATGCTTTGGCGCCTCTTGATGCGATCCGGCCGACGATCTCATGGCCGGGTACGACCGGAAAGTGCGTGGTCCCCCAGTCGTCGTTCACCTTGTGCACGTCGCTGTGGCAAATGCCGCAATAGAGGATCTCGATCTCGACGTCACGCGGTCCCGGATCGCGTCGCTCGATCGTCATCGAGGCGAGCGGTGCCTTGGCTGCGCGGGCGCCGTAGGCAGGAGTCTTCTGGGTCATGGCCCAACGAAACCCGTGCTCCGGTAAGTCTCTTGTGCAGCCTCGGGACCGACCCCACCGAGCCGGACCGACCGTCGCCAACGGGAAGAACGCTCAGTCGCGGCTCGTCGCGGTGGCCACGTCGGCGAGATTGCCCTCGGGGTCGGCCAGCGTCCACCAGGCGGGCGCGTACTTATCGGTGACGAGGCGGCCGCCGGCGGCGATCGCCGCTGCGATCCGCGCCTTCGCCTGGTCGGGCGGCACCCAGATGTCGAGGTGGATCCGGTTGACCTGTGGATCTGGCGCGTCTATCTTCTGGAACCAGATTGACGGGCCGCGACCCCGCGGATCGACGAGGTCCTCGGGACTGTCCTCGCGGTCCTTGTACCCGAGAACGGCGCGCCAGAACGGCTTCACTTTGGCGATGTCAAACGCGTCGATCGTGACTAGGACCGTCTCAATCATCGCCGGATCGGCCGGGACCTCCAGCTCGCGCGCAATCGCCGAGATCTGGCGGGCCAGCTCGAGGTCGCGCTCGCTCAGCCCGTAGTAGTCGGGCGCGACCGAAATCAGCCGAACGATTATGCCGTCGTGTCGCACGTCGACGTCCGGGTGGTGGTCGTCGAGGCCGGGCAACTCGCTGATGGCGTTCACGAGTCGGGCGCCGGCCCCGAACGACCCCGTCCGGAAGTACGCGCACGCGCCTTCGCCCACCCCGCGCCAATCCTCAACGCCGGCGGACTCGTGGAACCGCCGCATTGTAATCCATTCGCTCATGCGCTCACCGTCACCCTTTCGATGCGCGAACGTTCACACGCTATATGACCATTTACGGGACCGAGGCGTATCGCGGCCGAGGCGTATCGCGGGATTGAATACGAAGAGTCTAGTACGGCACTAACCTCCGGCCCAAGGTCGTGGGCATGACCTCCCCCGCCATCCCCGAAGCGGCTCCTCGGACCGCGGCCCAGCGAGCCCGATTCGTTGTCCAGAAACACTGGGCTCGGAATCTCCACTATGACCTCCGACTTGAAATCGGCGGAGCGCTCGTCTCGTGGGCGGTGCCGAAAGGGCCGAGCAAGGATCCCAAGGTCAAGCGTCTCGCGGTCCATGTGGAGGACCACCCGCTCGACTACCTTCTCTTCGAGGAAACACTCCCCGAAGGGGAGTACGGCGCGGGCGAAGTCATCGTGTGGGACTTCGGAGAGTTTGAGGTCGTCGGACCGCAGCGCGACGATGCCGCGGTAGCGCTCCGCGACGGAGTGCTGCGTTTTGCTCTGTATGGCAAGAAACTTCGGGGGCACTGGGTCATCATCAAGACCAAAATGGGCGGAGGCAAACGTGAGAATTGGTTGTTGCAGAAGGAGCAAGACGAATTCGCTCAAGCCGATTACGACCCGGAAACCGAGCCGGCGTCCGCCTTATCCGGCAAGGTTCCACAGGGTCGGAATTGACCGCATCTCTCGGGCTCGGTCTTGCTTCCTCCCACGAAGCAACCTCGGGTGACTCTAGGCCCACGAAGGGTTCGATTACCTCACGGCGACCGCGACTCGTCATGTAGCGAGCCTTGACTCAGCGAAGAGAATTCCTCCACGCTTTCGGGACGCGAGCAGTGTATACGACCTCCTTGGCCCCCAGGAATTCACCGAGATGCGCAATCGTCTCTCCGATCTTCGACGAAACATCTTTCCCGCCCGGCGCCCCGGGCTCCGCATGGATCGAATTGATATGGAGCTTCTCGGTCCGTCGGTCCATCCGCGGGTCCACGCGGCCGAGGAACCGGTCCCCCCAGAGGATCGGGAGCACATAGGTCCCGAATTTCCGTTTGTCTTTCGGCAGGAAGTTTTCGTGGACATAGTCGAACCCGAACAGTCGGCTCGTTCCTTCTCTGACGGCAAGGAGGTTGTCGAAGGGAGCTAGCAGCGACATGCGTGGTTGCCACGCGTCTGAATTCATCGATTCAAGGAGGCGGACGTCCCGATCATGCACGTATCGCTCGCCACCAATCCCCGTGATGTGAACCCGATGGATCGTCGATTCATCCTGCAAGGTGTTCAGAGCGTCTTTCAGGTTCAGATACCGGCCGCGGAGAAAATAGCGGTTGATCTCGGAAGGGGAAGCCGTTCCGAGGGCTCGGATCGTCCTCTCGGCGCCCGCCCGCTCGACCTCGTCCTCCGAGAGATGCTTCCTCTCCACCGAACTCGGGAGGAACGTTTCAGAGAGGCCCCAGATGTTCTGGTTTCCTTCGTGGCCCACGATGATCACCTCGCCGCTCATTTGCAGGTGGAAGAGCATCGTGGAGACATCGCTCCCAAAGCCCCATCCGTCTGCCTGTCCCTTGGTTCGGACGTGATCTTCAAATTCGCTCAGTCGGAGGGGTCCCTTCTTCATCTGACGCAGGATGGCCTTTCGCAGTTCGGCGTGCTGTGGCAGCCACGTCCTGGCCCTCTCGCGCCATCGTCCCCAAGACTTGGAGAGGGATTCCGGGTACCTTCGCATCATCGAATAGAAGAGGGGATAGTCCTCGATGAGCACGATCGAAGCCGCGTGGGACCAATGCTCGAAGAGCTTCTTCTCGTCCCACAACAATCGATCCAGGTCCGACAAACGAAAATTGCCGATCCGGCTCCATAGGGTGAGGACATGCGACGGCGCGACCACGTTGACCGGGTCCCATTGAACGAAACCGAGGTCGCGAATCACGGTCAGGATGGCTTCACGCGCTGGACCTGTCGGCAACTTGCCGGCAAGACGCTGCTTCGTGACAGTCAGACGCCTTGCGCGTTCCAAGGTCGTCGAGATCGCCGCTTCACTCACAAATTTGACACCCGATGTCGCGGCTATTAAGCTTGTCAAGTGACCAGGTCAATAGTTCGGGAGCACCAGCTGACAGAATCCGTACGTTTGCCTAGTCGACGACACGACCGCACCGATCCACGGCGCGGATCCAGCGAACCGGTTGGCTACGGGAGCGGAGGGGGCGGAGCCCGGGGCGGTGACCTCGGCACGCGCTTCTGGCGGCTTAACGCAAGAGCCGTTACGGCAGCCACCACCGCGGCAACGATCACGAACCCTACCGCGAAGCCGAGGGGGAGGAGAGACCCCGAGCTCGGAGATCCGATGTCGACCTGCTGCGTGTAGTTCGTCATGGTCGGGTAGGGGTCCGGGGTCACGTTCGCGAGTACTTGAAAGGAAACGAGGTGTGTCCCGACGGAATCCGGCGCGGTAAGCGGAACGTAGCCCACGATTGCGGCGCCGGACTCGAGGACTGGCTTTCCCACGATGTCGTACCACATGCCGGACCCCCACCAATCAACGTGTACACAGACGTCCCATAGCGTGAGGTCGGCTTGTCCGGTGTTCTCGAACGAGACGCTGACGGTAGCGTTCCGACCCGGCGCAAGGATCGTGGGGCTCACTGAGACGTTCCCGGACCACGACGTACCGGCGCGCGGCGCGGACGCCGGGCAGTGCAGATCAAACCCGACGGGCAAGCCCCCGGGCTCCGGGGAATTGCCGCTCGCGACCGGACCGACGAAGACTAGCAAGACGAGGGCCCCTGCCAGTCCAACTCCGAGTCGTAGATGACGCGACACGTGACGGAAGTTGTCTCCGCGCCTATTATTATAGCTGCCTGGTCGCGAGCTGAATAGGGTCCCTCGCGGTTGAAGCGCCCGCGGGCTGTCTTCAAGGGCCACAGTTCTCTCGAGCCGGGTAATCGCGTCAGACCGTGATGACGATCTTGGCTCGAGGGTGTCCCTCTCCGAGATACCGGACCGCCTCGGGGACCTCGCGCAATGGAAAGGTCCGGTCGATGATTGGCGTGACCTTCCCGGCTTCGATGAGTTCCTTCAGAGCGACGAGATCCGCGTTGCTGTGCTTCGCGATGTACGAAACCAACTTCTGCCTCCTGAAGCGCGAGACCAGGGGAGCCAAGAGCAAGGGCAGGATCGATGGCTTCTCGCGGCTCGACTGTCCGGCCAGGACATGGATCCCATTCGGAGTTAGCACTCGTCGGCAGTCGGATCCTGAATGAGTCCATGCCACGTCGAAGAGCATGTCGTACCGCTGCCCGTCCCGGACGAAATCCTCACGGGTGTAGTCCATCACTCGGTCCGCACCGATCGATCGGATCAGGTCGACGTTTCGCGGGCTGCAGACGCCCGTCACGTTCGCTCCAAACGACTTGGCGACCTGCACGGCGAAGGTGCCCACGCCTCCCGACGCGCCGTTGACCAAGACCTTCTGCCCCGGCCGAATCTGGCCTTTGTCTCGGAGACCTTGCAAGGCGGTCTCTCCGGCCACGGGCACCGCCGCGGCTTGCTCAAACGACAGGCCCACCGGCTTCGCCACGAAGTTCCGCTCTTTGCCGGCGACGTATTCGGCGAAGGCTCCGGTGCGCATGCCGAATACCTCGTCGCCGGGTCGAAAGCGGGTCACGTTCCGGCCGACCGATTCGACGGTACCCGCCGCATCGACGCCCGGGACGGGGCTCTTCGGTCGGCGCAGCCCGGTCGTCAGACGGATGATGGACGGGATGCCGCGCATGAGGTGCCAGTCCAGGGCATTCACGGAAGCCGCGTGAACCCGTAATAGCACGCCGTCGTCATCGATCACCGGTTTCTCGATCTCTCGGAGTTGGAACACGTCCGGCGAGCCGTAGCCAGTCTGGACGATCGCTTTGATGGGCCCCGCCCCCCGGTCGCTCGCACGCCCGCGGGGTACTTAGTCTTACCCTGGGACCACCCCGGCTTTCATGGGGAGCGATGTCAGATGAGTCGTCGAAAAGCAAACTACATAGGCTCGCGGGAGGTGCGGGTCGGGAGGGAAGGAAGTGAAGCGGCAGGAACTTCTCGAGTTGATGACGACGCTGGACGATGCATGGAATGCCGGACCCGCAAGTCCCCTGTGGGAGACCTTCCGAAAGCGTCACACCGAGGACGTCGCCGTGTATTGGCCGGGCGGGGCTCCGCCCACGAGGGGACGCCACAACCACGACCTCGAGGCCGTTGAATTTTTCAAGACCTTCCCCGACAACCACCTGATCAACCGACCGTACAAGATCCTGTTTGCGGACGGCAACCATACGTGCTCCGTCGCAGACTTTCGGGGCACCATGAAGGGTTCGATGAAGATGGGAGACCAGGTGATCCGTCCGACGGGTAAGAGCTTCCAGGTCGAGTTCTGCACCGTTGCGACCTGGAACGACCAGGGAGCAATTACCGAGGAGCGGCTGTTCTACGACCAAGTCGGGCTCATGAAGCAAATCGGGCTCGGCTGAGGATGAACAACGCGGGCAGCCGGGGAGTCGCGGCCATCGCAGGCGGTAGCGAGCGAAGTCATCAATCCGGATTTCCGCGTGAGCCGACTCACGGTTTGTCTTCCCAGAGAGCCGCGATCCTGCCCTCCTTGTCGACCTCGAAGGTGCCGTGCTCGAGCTTGCCGGCCCTCTCGTAACGGTGGAGGACGACGCCCGTGGTCGACACCTTGGTATCCGCGAGTCGGAAGGCTCCGGGAACGGTTCCGTCGCCGAAGAGGCGCTTGCCGGGGCCAACGGAGACCGGAAAGACCCATAGGTCAAACTCGTCGATGAGGTCGTGCTTCAACAACGTCTGGATCAGGTTCGAGCTCCCGGTCACATGAATCTCTCCACCGGTTTGCTCCTTGAGCCGAGCGACGGCTGTTGCGACCTCCCCGCGCAGCAGCGAGGAGTTGTGCCATTCCGTTTTGTGAAGCGTTCGAGAGGCGACGTATTTCTGCACGCTGTTCAGCTTGGCTGCGACCGGATCGTTCGGATCGGTGACGCGCGGCCAGTGGGCGGCAAAGATCTCGTAGGTCCGGCGGCCAAGGAGGAGCGCGTCGGGTCGCATCGTCTGCTCGACGATGAGCTTGCCCATCATCTCGTCCCTGTATTTCACCGACCAACCGCCTTGCTCGAAGCCGCCATCACGGTCTTCGTCGGGGCCGCCCGGCCCCTGCATCACTCCATCAAGAGTCAGAAAGGTGCCGGCCACAAGTTTCCTCATGTGTTTCTCCTCCGAGTATTCGCCGCGCAAGCCCTCTTCACGGATCCAAATCGGCCTTGTGGCGCTTTAACCTGCGCGACCAAGGAAGGTCCCCGCCTCCTTGGAGTGCATGCAGACACGAGGGCTGAGCCGTTTCGCGGCGGGCCGGAGGGTTTATGTACCCGTAACGCCACACACTTCCATCGGAAAAGGGGGAGGAGGAAATGAAACTCCGAAGCAGCTGGAGTCTAGTGAGCCTGTTTGCGATTTTGGTCGCGGTTGGGATCGTATCTGCGGTTATCCTGATTCAACAAACGCAGCCGGCGGTACCGATTCAAGGTGGGATGACGGCGCTCTGCGCGAACACGTCGGCGACTCCTAATAACGTAACGCTCGGCAGTAATGGACAGGAGACGTTCTCGTGCGATTCAGCCGCACCCACGACACATCCGGCCTTCACGACCAACGGGGCGGTTGTCGTCACACCCACGGTGACGGGATATGCGGCGCCGTACAACGCGACCGGTCTGTTCGTCTTCATCGCGAACGGGGCCGTCAACACCGGCACATGCTCGAGTCGCACCGGCGCCACGAGGATCAACGACGGCCAGTCGATGGCGTTGACCCAGAATTCGTGGAACTACTGCGCCAAGTATGAGATAGTAGGCCTCACGGGCCTGCCCCAGTTCACGGTCACATGGAACTTGTAAAAGTGGGCCGAGAGCCCTGTCTCGCACCATCGTAGGCGTCGCACACCGCTCATGTAGACTCCGCGGGAGCGCCTCCTACCCTCGCCGCACAGGCTCCGAATGCTCGCCTACTGGCCCGGGAGATCGACGAATGGATTGCGCGTGTAGTCCACCGGAATGTCCACCAAGCAAGAATCCTTCGACTCCATCGCCTCCTCGAGCACGGACCGGAGTTCTCTCGGATGCTCAACCCGGAAGCCCCGGAGCCCGAAGGCCTTCGCAAGATTGGTAAGGTCCGGATTGCCGAAGTCCGTGCCGACCGTTCGCTTGAATTTCGCCATCTGTTTCCATCGGATGCTCCCGAGACCGCCATCCCGGAAGACGAGGTTCACCGTCGCCGCGCGCTCCCGCTTCGCCGTCTCCAGTTCATGCACGCTCATCAGAAAACCGCCGTCTCCGCTCAGGGTCACGACCCGGCGATCCGGATCCAATAGCTTGGCGGCGATTCCGCCCGGGAGGGCGATCCCCATCGGAGACAGGCCGTTCGAGATGACGATCGTCTTGGGCTTGGCCACGCGAAAGAAACGGCTGAGCAATAACTTGTGAGCCCCGACATCCGAGATGAGCAGGTCGTCCGGTTCCAGGATCTCACGAAGGTCCCACAAGACCCGCCGCGGATTCAGCAGATTCTCGGAGTGTGCCCCGAGTTCCGACTCCAAAGCCTTCAGGATCGCGTCATGGGTCGGCCCCAATCGCGCCGGTGGCCGCGTCTTGCGGATCCGCTGGGCCAGGGCCTGCAACGATTCGCGGATCTCTCCGAGGACTTCGACCGCCGGGAGGTAGTTCGCGGAAATCTCCGCCGGGAGGGCGTCGACATGGATGATTCGTCGGTCGCCCCGGGGATTCCACGAGCGAGGATCGTATTCGACGAAATCGTATCCGACGCAGATGATCAGGTCGCAGTCATTCAATCCCGCGAGCTCGTGATCTCGAGGTAGGATGCCGATCGTCAGGAGGCTCATCGGCGACGTCCACGGGATCGCGCCCTTCCCCATCACCGTGGTTACGACTGGGATCCGGAGGTGCTCCGCGAGTTGCGTCAGTTCAGAGGATGCGCCGTTCCGGATCACGCCGTTCCCGGCGAGGATGATCGGTCGGACAGCCTCCTCGATCAGGCGGGCCGCCTGTTCGACGCCCGCCCGGGCCGGTGTGGGGGCGCTGACCGGCTCGCGGGGGAGCGGCTTCTGGTTCGCGCCGGCTTCGTCCTCCGCGACGTTCTCCGGCAGTTCGACGTGAGTCGCCCCAGGTTTCTCCGCCTCGGAGAGTTTGAACGCTTTCCGGAGGATCTCGGGGACGACGTCCGGGCTCTCGACCCGCGCATTCCATTTCGTGATTCGACTGAACAGCTGGAGGATGTCGACGTACTGGTGCGACTCGCGGTGGATCTTCGAGAGGTTCGCCTGGGCGGTGATTGCGACGAGCGGCGCCCGGTCGAGGAACGCGTCCGCCACGCCCGTCACGAGGTTCGTCGCGCCGGGCCCGAGGGTCGCGAGGCACACGCCGGCGCGGCCGGACAGACGGCCGTAGACGTCCGCCATGAACGCGGCGGCACCTTCGTGCCGCGCGAGGATGAACTGGACCGAGCTGCCTCGGAGTGCGTCCATCAACTCGAGGTTCTCCTCTCCCGGGATTCCGAAGGCGAAACGCACGCCCTCGCTCTCGAGACAAGAGACCAAGAGTTGAGCGGCGTTCATTCCCCTGCACCGACGGCCCGCGGCTCATTTCACCCGACGCGGAGCGGCGTCCGGAGGGTCCTCATGTTGGGCGGGGATCGGGACGGAGGCAAGGACGATCCGGTATCCCGGCGCTCCGCCGATCGCGACGGCCGACATGTTTTCTAGGAGGGCGCCGGAACCCGCTTTGATCGGCACGTCGTCGATCATCCCGGAGCCGTTCAGCACGTACGCAACCGCGCGGCGATCCCGCCCGATCCGGAAGAAACCGGTGGCTTGTCGCGCGAACTCGATGTCCGTGAATTCGAGGCCCGACGAGCCGTCGGCGCGCGCGAGCGGTCCGACGACTGGCTTCTGGACCGTCCCGTCGGACTCCTCGGTTGCGTCCCCCGCTGTCTTGATCTGGATCGTGGTCGGCGGGGGTTCGGTGTGCCAGGGCAGGCGGACGACGACCGACAACCAGCGGGCTCGTTTCCCCTTCAGCATCTCGAGATCGTGAGAGACCTCCTCGTGGGCCGTGAGGACCGCGACGGATCCCGGCGTGAGCCCCTCGCGCCGACCGGAGTCGTCCATGTGGTCGACTTCGCCTTCGACCAGATAGATCACGACCTCTTCGGCCTGATGGCTGTGACGGCCGAGTTTGGTGCGCGAGGTCGTCATCGTCTCGGCGAACCGTTCGAACGGCAGCCAAGGACCATGCTCCCGGCTTGGGAACAGCAGGCTGGTGGTCTTGTCCGATGCGTCGATTTCCCCATGAGCGACAGTGAGGCTGCGGGTTTTCCGCGGGCTCGGCATGGCAGTGTCTCCCCCTCGCCGGAAGCGACGCCGCCGAATATAGTTCGTGGCTCAGAACGGATCTATCGGGCTGACTCCAATTGGCCGTTTTCGGGATGCTAGGGCCAGCCCCGCATCTTCTCTGACTGCGTGGGGACGCCCACCGGACGCGGCCCGGTCCTGTGACGGTGAACCTCGCGCACTTGGCGGGATCATGGCTTCCCGCCCGGCGACCCGAACCCCGAATTGGATTCCGGGAGCCGAAACTCGAACGCGTTCCGAAAATCGATCCCGCGAACTCGGCATTCTGCTCCGACTCGGGAGACGAACGGCGCGATCGTCTCGAGATCGCCGATTCGTCCCAGATCATCGGCAAGCTCGGATCCGTTGAGGTGCTTCGCAATCGCTTCGGGTACGCCCCACCGCGCATCCAGGGCGCGCGTGAACATCTTCATCACTCCGACCTCAGCGAATGCCTCCGCGACGGCTTCCGGCGTCCATCCACCGGTCGGCGGATACGCGGGGGCGAAGCCGACGAACGTCGTCAAGCCGGCGTCGGCAAGGGCCCGAAGGCAGCGGAGCCGCGCGTCGATGGGCGGTGCCCACGGTTCCAGAAGGGCCCGTGCGCGATCGTCCAGGGTCGGGACGGACATGCCGACTTCGATGTTCGCGAATTGGGTGAACAAGTCAAGGTCGCGGATCATCAGTGGCGCTCGCGAGAGAACGGACACCGGCCACCCCGCCCTCAGGAGCACTTCGAGGGCGTGGCGCGTGACGCGGTACTTGCCTTCGACGAACTGGTACGGATCCGTGGCCGTCGAGATCGCGACGAGGCCTCGGGGAAGCTTCCGTACCTCCTTCGCGACAACCGTCGCCGCGTTTCGCTTCACGACGACGGACGTACCCCACTCGTTCCGATCCATCCGCATCAGGCGCGGCGTATAACAAAAGACACAGGCATGGTAACAGCCTATGTACGGATTGAAAGAATAATCGATTCCAGGGAGCGGATCCTTGCGCAACGCCGTGTCGACCGTCACTTCACGAACCTTGAAGCCCGCGCGAGGCGCGGGGACGGAGACGCCTAAGAGCTCGTCCGGCAACGCTTCAAGGACGAATCACAAGGCCAAGTCGCTTGGGGAGGGAGGTCCGCGAAACTACGCCCGTCGCTTTCAAGAGGCGGGGCGATCCGCAGCCCCGTTTGATCTCTTATTGTGAAGGGGACCCCTGTGCGGCGCGCCATTCCGTGGGCCGTTTCATCAAGTCACCCTGCGGACAGGCATGTTCCGGAGCCTCGGGACCGTGATCACTTACCTGGCTTCTAGTGCCTAGTCAGGTCCAACCGCGTATCAGACAAACGGCCGGTTGTGTGAGAGAAAGCCCCCCTCGACGACTGTGCCATTGCTTGTCTGGACGCCAACGACGGTCTGGACCCCTGCGTCGCGCCTTGAGAGAACGGGGGCAGCGAGTGCCGCGCTCTTTAGCCGTCCCCGGCGAAGGTGAGCCCACTTCCGCTCTAGAACGGGCTGGGTCAGTGCTACGAACTTAAGTTGATTCGCGACTCTTCTGATGCGTAGGGAACCCATTCTCTCCCTCCGGCGGTTCGGGCAAGGCCTCTGCGCTTCAACGGCGTAAGGCACGTCAAGGGTCTCCAAGAAATGCTGGGCCGTCTTCCAGAAGGGGCGATTCGAGATCCGTTGGTGAATTCGGAGCATCTGGCTGCCGCTGCTCGAGCCCTCCGCGTCGAAGGCGCCTGCCAACCACCCCCTCATGTACTCCGCTGTGGGACTATGCTCCGAGTAAGGGCTGAGACTAGAAGCCTCCCTGACGCGACTCGTGCGGACGCCATACAGGGGCCGCTTCGTGTACCCCGCGACGTAGGTGAATTGTGCGGAAGCCTTCAAACCCGAGGTCTTGCCCGTAGTGAGCGAATCGCGCGGCGAACTTCTCGTCGCAGACTCTCAGAGTAGCCCGAGTCTGTGCCGGACCGTGGCTGAAGTTTCCGTCCCCTGCCAGCGCGCCATGCAGGTAGCCCATTTTGTAGCCAGCTCCAAAGGCTGGCGGCAGGACCGGCATGGTTGCCAGTCGCAGCTCGCGGATTGTCGCCGTACTTCGGAATCGGTTCCTCTCCAGCCATCGATGATCTGTTGTACAAGTTACCTCGCCAAACTCTGTGCCGAGGGTGAGAGTGCGAGCCGTGCCGATTGTAAGCGCCACGACCGTCGCCACCCGATATCCGCGATATCTGCTCGGACCAGGTTTTTCGTCAATCCCATAACCCGATTTCCAAGACGGAGTCTGGACGCTGGCCTCCAAGTCAAGTCGGCCATGAGGACCAGGGTCTGGGGTTTGACGCCGAATGCGCATGCATTTGGCTTCGGGGCGTTGATGGATTGCTTGAACGAGTAGTCCGTGTCCGACAACGAATGCTTCCCGAGCGCGGAGGAGACGTGAACTTCTCGAGTCGGGAACCTGTCTCGGTGGGAAAGGACATGGACGCCCAAGAGTTCCTCTACCTCGTCGAATGAATGCGGTGGTGGTTAATGCGGTGTCTCTGGGAGGATGGCGAAAGTGATTCTGCGGCGTCTCGTTACGCATGTCGCCCGGCCTTCAATTCGGTCGGCGCGATTGAGGAAAAGCTATAGCCGCTCGCCCGCTGCCGCAACCCCTGCGGGGCCACTCGGCGCCGTGGAAGGGACATGTCCGCGAGTCTTGACCGGAATCATCGGGCGGTGCGCGTCGCGGGCGCGGTCCTAGCTGTCCTCATGATCTCGGTCGTCCTGGCCAACGTGCTGTGGCCGGGCCCGACGTCCCCCGCGGTCGTCGAGCAGCGGATGCCCCCAAACCTGAGCCCGTTCCCGACGTTCTCCTTGGGCCCTGTCCTCCATGCCGCCCGGATGGATGCGAACGCGAATCTGTCGATGCGCCTTGTCATGACGTCGCTGCAGGGCATCGTGAATCGTGTGGCGGTCGAACTCTACCTCGATGTTCCGGCCGGCGTCGCGGGCAACACCTCCCAGATGTTGTCGTATCTGGCAGCGCGGTACAACGTGACGTATGATGTCATGTCGGCGCAGGCCGCGATCGACGCGTACGCACGCCGGGCCGCGGGCGTCGTTGTGTACGATCCGTCGCGGCCCGAATCGATCGATATCGGGACGGTCCTCGCGGCACAGCAGAACGCGGTCCTCGCGGGGCCGGACCTGGCGGGATGGCTGTCCAGCCGGTACGGCTTCCCGATCCTCTTCGACTACGCCCAGAGACCCGACTGGAGGTCCCTCGATGCGATCGGCGCATATGACCGGGCGCTCCGGGAGCTGTATCCGCGCGCGTATCCGGATTTGCTCGCGATTCTCCCTCCGGATCGGTGGGCGATCCGAGACTATCTCGTCCAGACCGGGACGTTCGTCTTCTACCTGACGCAGGGGATCTTGGCTTCTCCGATGGAGACCGCGGCCACGATGCGGATTCTCGCCGCAGCTCCTCGCGGCATCCCGATCCTGGGATGGTTCAACAGTCCGACGTTGACGGAAGAGAACTCGTTCGTCCAGATGGCGTCCGCCGCAGGCAAGTTCGTCGTCGGCGTACAGGACGTGCCGAACCTCTCCGTCCTGACGGCCCTCGGGCGGAACGAGACCCATCGGCAGGTCTCTCCGACCGCCCCGCCGGCGCCCGTCCTCCAAGACAAGACATACGTCGTCCTCGGGATCCCAGACGGCGATAATCTCGACTTCGCGGCTGGACGCATGTGGGATCTCTGGTCCGAGCCGGTCCGAGGCACCATCCCGTTCGCCTGGAGTCTGAACCCGCTCCTAGTCGGTCTTGCGCCGCCCCTCCTCGACCGGTACTACGACAGCGCCACGCCCTTTGATCGCTTCCTCGCCTCCCCCAGCGGCGCCGGATACCTGTACCCGGACTACACGGGACCGGGCGATCTTCCATCGTTCGTCAATTTCACGAAACGGTATCTCGACGCTGCCGACATGGACGTCGTCTGGCTGCTCAACGCCTTCGCCGCCTCTGAGATAACGTACACCTCGGCGAGCCTGTCCGCTTACGTCGACGGCGACCGTCCTGCGGGAGTCGTCCTCGATTACGACGATCAACCGAGGACCCGTGACGCGTGGATGCAGGCCGGGACACAGGCGGTTGCGCCGGTCATCCGGTCGACTCACTTCTGGACGACGGCCGACAACGTGCTCGGAAAGATTGACACCGCCATCGATTCAGGCAGCGGCGGTCCGACTTTCCTCTGGATCACGGTCTACACGTTCCGCTTCGACCTGAACGATGCGCGGGCCCTGGTGGGCGAGCTCTCCAGGCGCATGGCCGGGAACCTCGAAGTCGTCACCCCGTCTGCGTTCTTCGACTTGTTGCGGGCGGATTTCGTTCGGACCGCTCGGAGCCGTCTCGACGCGATGGAAGGGGATCCAATCGCCTCGTTTCTTTTCTCCGGGATGATGGAATCCGCGAGGCTGCGCCTGCAAGCAGCGAATGTCTCGCTTTCGGCGGGCGATGCCGACCACGCCGCGTACGTCTCCTACCTCGCACTCGAGGATCTCCGGTCCGTCTCGTCCGCAGAGGCGCTTCTTGCGTCGCTGGTCGTTCTCTTGGTCGCTGCCGGGCTTGCCTACCTCGCTCACCGCTCTTCTCGGTCTGACGACAAAGGGCCGGAGCGCATGCGGTTTGGCGTCCTCGTGATCGTGACCGCGGCAGTGGCCCTCCTCGTCTTCGCGCTCCGGGAGGTCCTGGACCAGAACTTCTGGACCTATCCGACGATCCTCGTGGCCGTCGCGATCGCCGGGATCCACCGCCCGCTGCGTCGTTGGCTCGATCGGGCGTATGCCGCGCGGGCTCCCACCGCCGCGGCCCTCGCGGCTTTGGTCTTCGTCGTGCTTGCGATCCGGACGAGCGTTGCGTTTCCCCTCGCGGTCATCGGAGTCCTGCTCGCGATTGACGCCTACCTCGCTCGACGTCCCGGCCGCGCATCGGAGGTCCTCCTCGGTCTCGCGTTCGGCACGGCGATCGGATTCCTGGGTGGATTCGACCTGCCCACCTTTGCGGTCCTCTCGGTCCTCCTTGTCCTGCCGACATTGAGCGTCCACGGTGCCCCGGAGGACGTGACGCCGGGACGGCGGCCGAGTGCCTTGATTCCTGGGTTCGTGCTCGCCCTCGCGCTCGCGCCTCTCTCCGTCGCTTATTACTATTCAATCGCACTTCGACTCGAGCTCCAGGGGACCGCACTCCTCACTACCGCCGGGGCGCTCCTAGTCCTCGGGCCGACCCTGGCGATTGTCGCGCGGCGGACGCATCCCCGAATCGACCCGATGGTCTCGGAGGTTGCGGGCCTCGCCCTCGTGGTCGTGTTCAGCGGTCTCGTCCTGCTCTCTCACGGCGCCGTCCCCACCGTCCTCGCGTTGCTCGCGCTGTTCGCCTCCCTCTCGTACGCCGCGATCGCGGCGCTCGATCGCTTCGCTGCAAAGGGCGGCCAATTGGGACGGGCTCTCGCGACGGCCATCCTCTTCCTGCCGTTGATCGTCCTGTTCATTCGGATGCCGCCGATCGTCTTCTCGCTCACGACCCTCCGACTGCCCTACGTGGTCGAATCCGCGCTGTACGCGCCGACCGTGCTCATTGCCGCGGTGGCGCTCGTGCTCGCGCTCGGGATCGGTCTCCGCCATGGCCTCCGGGAAAGAGTGGGAAAGGATTATGACCGGGAGGTCCATGGTGGCCTGGAAGGGCCATGAGGAAGCTCCCGAAGAAACGGTTCCTCGAGGTCGCGGGGCGCATCCTCCGGAACAAGATGGCGAAGGAGGCGATCTACCCCTTCTACTGTTCCTTCAAGCTCACCCGCCGCTGCAACTTCACCTGTTCGTTCTGCAACTGTTGGCACGTCAAGAACCGCTGGACGGACATGCCGACGGAGGACGTGAAGGCGGTCCTCGACAACCTCGCCCGCTCGTCCGTGATCGTCTGCAGTTTCGAAGGCGGCGATCCGCTCGTGCGAGATGACATCGAGGAGCTCTTGAAGTACCAGTACCAGAAGCCGTGGTACCTCCTGTTCACGACGTCGGAGCGGGACATGCAGGCGCGGTACCCCATGCCGGAATACGGGAAGTACATCGACTTCCTGCACATCTCGATCGACGAGGGCCACAAGAACCTCGACATGTACGACGAGCTCGAGGAGTACACGAAGTGGGGTTCGATCGTCACCGTGCAGATCGTCGTCACGAAGAACGACATCGGCGCCCTCGAGACGAAGATCCGCCGATGCCAGGATGCGGGCGTCAAGGCGGTCGTCATGTGCGCCGTGCACCTGAAGAACACGAAGGATCACCTGCCGGACCTCTGGTCGATGTCGAAGGTCGGCCTGGAACTGAAGAGGAAGTACCCCGGGGTAATCATCTCGCCGGACAGCTACTTCAACCGGATCACCTGGGACCACGGATGCGACACGTCCTCGATCATCGTCGACGCGGACGGATTCCTGTGGTACCCGTGCCGGGTCCTCGAGGAGAAGACGATCAACCTGATCGACTCGGACCTGATGACGTACCTCGAGTCGCCCGACGGCCACGAGCGGCGGCTGCGGATGGCCGCGTGCGACATCCAGTGCGCGTGGTACCAGTACTACGCGACGCAGGCGTTCGTCAACCCGCGGGAGATCCTGTCCGCGTGGATGCCATATTACCGCGACCTCCTGAATGGGGGGAAGCAACCGATGGCCGTCGCCCCGGCCTTTGCCCCGAGGTCGATCGGGGACCTGGCGCACGCGCAGATCCTCCAGGAAAGCGCGATGAAAGGGTTGGATTTCTCGGGGCCTCCGGCAATGGAACTCCCGATGATTCAATCGCCGCCGCATCCGTGAGTCCGTCCCGTACCGTGGCGAACGTCTCCATCCACGGGTCCATTCCGTTTTGTCGACACGACGGCCGTTTGGAGAAAACCGAGAAATAGCGGCACATGCCATGCGACGCGCGATGGGATGTACCGTCAGGACGGCTTCTGCGGGTGACGATCGACCCGCTTGAGAGCGTCTTCCGACTCCTGCTCGTCTTCGCCCTCGCCTTCGGAATCGGCCTGGAGCGACAGATTCGTCGGAAGCCCGTGGGGTTCGGGACGTTCATCTTCGTGTCCACCGGAGCGGCGGCGTTGGCGATCCTCGCGATCGATCTGGAGTCCGACAATCCGTTGACGCTCTTGGGCGGCGTCATCACCGGTATCGGGTTCCTTGGGGCCGGCGCCCTGATCCGCGCGAACGACCGGGTGTTCGGCTTCACGACGGCGGCGCTCGTGTGGGCGATGGCGGCGCTTGGCGTCGCCGCCGGCGCCGGGCTCTACCTGCTGGTCATCGTCAACTACACAATCGTCTGGGCGGTGGTCATCACCGACCGGTTCCTCGAGGGCCGCGGCTTCGGCTCGCACGCGAAGATCGTCCATCTCACGATTGCGAATCCGGTCAGCGCCGAGGATCTCGACGTGATCTTGCCGCCCTCGTTCTCTAAATTCGAGCGACTGCATGTGGACAAAGAGGCGCACCAGGTGAGCGTGACCGCCCAAGTGCGTCTCAAGCCAACCGCCGTCGCGGGGCTCCTCGAGGCCTTCCGGGCGAACGAGAAGATCCGAAAGTTCGAGATCGAGTGACGCTCAACCGGACTCGAGGAGGTCGCTGTACGACGAGGCCATCAGGTCCTCGTCCGGAATCTGGAAGTACCGCCGCAGGGCCTCGAGTTGGTTCTGGCCCTCCTCCCGGTCCGATTCGTCCGCGAGGATCTTCTCGAATTCCAGGAATTTGCCCAGTCCGGTGACCACGTCGAGGTGGATTTGGACGCCATGGAGGCGATACACCTCCCGCGTCTTGCGGACCTCCGCCTTCACCGATAGGACCTGTCCGAGGATTTCGCGGACGGTCGCGGCATCGGGCAACGAGGCGAGCAGGACTCGGCTCTCTTTCACGGCACTCGTGTCTGGCCGTTCGTAATAGATGAGCTGCCCTTCCTTCGCGCCTTCGACTGCCCGCAACTTCAGCCTTCGCTCGCCGAGGGAGAAGTAGGTATCGACCTGAAGGAACGACCCGACGCGTTCCGCACCCGAGAGGAGCGCCCGCGCCTTGCCAAGGTCTTCGTACCGTGCCTTCAGCTCGACGAGATGCTTCGCGCCCGAGTCCACGCGGGGCGAGAACGTGAGTTAGACTAGAAGGTTGCTCTGGCTACGAAGGAAGTGAGCCGCGGTGCCTCCTGACCGGGGCGTTTGTCCGAAGCCCCACTTCTAAACCGAGGTCGAGGTCTTTCTTCGGGGTCCGATGGCCCGACCTGACTTATGCGTAGCCCGTGATCCGGCGCTGGCCTCGAAGGTAGGCACGCAGGATGCTCGAACGCCACCAATTCTCGAGCGGAAGGCGCAAACGCCGTCCCAATTCGGCTTCCGCCGCGTCGAGGCTCGCGAACCGTGCGGGTTTCGTTCGGAGGGCCGCCCGCGCGAGCTCGCGATAGCGCCAGACGCCGAGGGGCACCCAGTCGTCGTATACCTCCATGAAAACGATGGCGCCCGCTTGACGGCGGCGGGACGCGAGATGCTCCAGCACCGGCAGGCGGGTCGCGTGGTACGCCCCTGCGATCTGGTCCGGATAGGTCGTCCGGCCTCCCGCGAACTCATGGTCGTGGGCCGGCGTCGGGTTCGCCGCCAGGTTCCAGGCCTCGAGTCCCTCGAACATGAACGCCTGCGGGAACATCAGGACCGCGACGTTGTTCGCGAGTCCGCTCGCGCTCGTCACCTCGAAGTCCGAGATCCACGGGAACGATCGGACCTCGCGGACGAGGCTCTTCGCCAGGATGTCGTCGACCGCGGTGATCGACCACTCGGTCGGGACGAGCCGCCGTCGGTCCTTTGTCCCCAGCAAGCCGACGGAAAAGACGCGGGTGATATGGCTCTGCGAGATCCCGTGGTCGTAGAGGTCGGCGACGGCCGCCCCCGCCCGGAGATCCGTGTCCGATACCAGGTCGTCGACGCGCCTCGGGACCGACGGGTTCGACGTGAGGTCGACCTTCGCGATGTCCGCGCTCGGTCCGCTCGGCGGTGCTCGACTCGAGAACGGACTCACCAGGGTCGGCTTTTTCGTGAACCACATCTCCGTGTCGATCGGCTTCGAGGCCATGGCGGCCTCCTGCACGGTCGAAAGGATCGAGTCGGGCGCACGGGCTTCCGCGACCCGGCGGGGGGCTTTCCCGCGGACGAGCGTGAGCCGGAATCGCAGGATCTCCGGAAGTTCGTACGAGAGCCACGATTCCGAAGCGTCGAGGATCGACGTGTCCTCGTCTCGCACCGGAGGGACGAGCGGTCCCACGAGGACCTTCGGGTAGCCCCACGAACCGACGAACGCACTCGGCGGGGACGCGCCAAACAGGTTCGTCGTCTGCAGATCCCGCCGCTCCTCGAACCAGTCGCGGACCCGGCCCAGATACGGACAAATGGCGAGGCGACAGCGCTTGATGTCCCCGCGGCAGACCCCACATGCGATCTCCCGGCGGACCTCGGCGAGCGTCGCCCGAATCCCGTCCTCCGCCCGCGGCGATCCGGCGGAAGAGGGACCGGTCATGGTCAGGCTGCGGGAGTGGGCGCCACGGGTTTCGGGGGCGCCGGTGCCGGCGCCGGTTTCTCCTCGACGACCTCGTCCCAGCGCTCGTAGCCAATCGGACAAACATGGATGATGCCACCCGACGCATTGCACGGCTGGGCACCGTGGACCGGGCAGTGATGCTCCTTCGCCATCTCATTGCTCCGAAGGACCTGCGCCACTTATGCCTTTCGGGGTCGGCTCGATTCCGTACAGCTTGTCGCGGTTCGCTTCAAGTTGGTCAACCGGCTTACCCGCGAACTCGGCCGCGGTCAACACCGCGACGTCATGCTCCTTCCCCGCTTCGAAGACCGGCGCGATGCGAGACCGCCACTCTCGGTCCCGGAGGATGTGGTGATCCAGAATGAGCGTCCGGACGTCCGTTGTCCGGAGGATTCGGACGAGGTGTGCGAGGGACCGTTTCGTGTGTTCCTGCGGATAGTGTTCGGGCATGTGCGTCATCGGGCCGTCCACATACAGGACCGTCGGCTGCGCATCGATGAGGAACGAGAGTTGTTCCTTCAGGGGCGGGCCGATCACGTCCGACGTGTGGACGAAGACTTCGTGTCCCTGGGCGATCCGTGTCATCACAACGTACCCGAGTTCATCATCGTACCCGTGGGGCACCGCCGGCGAGAAGAGGAGCTCGGTCCCGCCGAAGTCCATCTGGTTCCCGTCCGCCACCTGGATCGTCTTCGGATACGACTTCAGCTTGCGGACGAACGCGCTCGAACGCTCCCGCTGACTCCGGTTGATGTGGAACTTCCCGTCTTTCAGGAAGGCGAGCTTGCCGCGGAAAATGGACGGCGCCGCAGGATTGTGATGGTCGAAATGGTAGTGGCTGACCGTGAGGACGTCCGCCTTCTTCGCGGCGCCCCGGATGACCTGCCACAACTCCTTCTGTCGCGACCGCTCGGTCGGATGGGGAGGCAGGTCGTACCGGTACGGGCCAAGTCGGACGCTTGGGTCCAGAAGGATGGTGATGTCCGGGGTCTCGACGAGCGTCGCCATGGATCGCGCGCCGAGGCTGTCCGCCGCAAGAGGCGTAATCTTCATCGGATCACCGCTTGGCCGCCCATCTACCGCGAGACGACCGATCGGATCTCGGTGGCGATGGCGGTTGCGGCCGCCGCAGGATTGGCGGCCTCATAGATCGCCCGCCCAACGATGACGGCGTCCGCGCCCGCTGCGATCGCCTCGGAGGCCTTCCCTCCCTGGACCCCGACCCCGGGGGCGAGAATCTGTTTCCGGCCGATGATTGCACGCAGCGCGCTCACGCGTTCCGGGCGCGTCGCCGGCGCGACGATCCCGGTGGCATTCGCACGGGTCGCCAGGCGTGCGAGGTCCTCTGCGAGTTTCGCGGTGTACTCCACACCCCCGGGATGGCTCATCTCGACCAGGACGAACACGTCCTTCC
>Ga0209690_1000103_pt1 | contig 37292 bp, 35 predicted proteins | sample GraSoiAngelo_150_FD_186164 | JGI IMG/M metagenome (GOLD analysis project Ga0209690, IMG submission 186164) | Grasslands soil microbial communities from the Angelo Coastal Reserve, California, USA - 14_1009_09_40cm (SPAdes) (version 2) | ecosystem: Environmental > Terrestrial > Soil > Grasslands ... | reverse complement strand
GCTGGGCGCGTTCCCATGGAGGCACGCGTTTCTTTTCAGACATCACTCCATGTTCTGCCTGATGCTCTATCATAATCCTTCATTTGTATAGGAGATAAGCCCAAAACAAGCCCTGATCTCAATTCTGATTCATGGCTAAAATTTCGCCCATGATTCGTTCGGGAACCGGCGATGATTTCCCGACTCTTTGCCCTGCCGTCCAAGCATGGATTGGGCCCTGAATCGCCTGTCTCGCACAGAAACACTGCCAGACAGCAAATCTCCTCGTCAAAGGGAGGGGGAGTCTTAGCGATCGCCATCTCGCGACGCAAGAGCGGTTTACGGGGACCCCTAGGTTACGAAATCGCCTATTATCAGCCCTGATCTTGAGTCTGGGAGGTTGCCGCAAGATCACTGCTAAATTCGTTGGGCTAGTCGCGTTTTTCGCCGAGCCAGCTTCGCCAGATTGCGCCTGTAATAGCCTGCCTCGCCCATTATCAGCGCCAGACAGCGGGTGTTCTAGAAAATAGGGGGTCTTAGCGACCGACCCTGGCGTCGCATGAGTGCTCCCTTCAGACCTCGTCGCACGGGTGATTATCTCTGATCGAGAATAATCGGTTTTCCCTTGTTCAAATCTGTTGAATTATTATCCCGATCATGATGGTTTTTCGAAACTATGAAGTTGAAGATGCCCCTGAAAATACACAGGCTACTATCGCTGGTAGCCTTCGTCCTCGCCTTGATCGGCGGTGTATTGCTCGTCGTATCCGCCCTCGGCGGACTTGGCCGCCTAAGCATCGGCTCCCTAGCTATCAACGGCCTAGTCTTCCTGTTCGGTCTAGGTGCCATCCTGGGAGGCTGGCTCATCTACACCGGCATCCGGAAACTCGGCGGCATCATAACACTGCTCGCAGGAATAATCCTGTTCGTGTTGACTGGAGGCGCAGGCACCGCAGTGCTACTCGTAATCGTCGCCGGCGTCTTGGGGCTAGTTGCTGCCGAGATGAAGCCTTGGTGGGCTTTCTGGCGATAATTCCCGCCAGCCTGTGAATAATTCTATCTAGTTTTTCCCTGGTTTAGCTGGTCGTTTTTCCTGAATTGCTGGCTTTGGCTACTTGTTCGGCCAGGAGCCGTTGTCTCGTGGCTTCTATCGTAGAGGTCGAATAGACTAGAACCAATAGGGTGAAGAGTGCGACGCCTGTGAGGAAGAGATATCGGAGAAAGGGCGTCGAGACAGTAAAGCTGAAGCCGTACGTCTGTGCAATCATGATAATCGCGACAAGCCACAGGAGAGTGGTCATTGTGAGCGTGACCTGCAGTTTCATTCTCTCTAGGGACTTCGATAGTGGTGTGAGTCCTGATAGACCTAGTAGAATCCCTGTGACTGTGATGAGTAGACCTGTAATGTAGGAGATTGCATAGTTACTGACCTCCTGCAGGGTGATTGTATAGGCGATGGTTCCGAACATCGCAAGAGACGCAAGTACCAGCAGGAACATTGCAGTGTTGTGCCAGGAACTTTTCGGCTTTCCAGTGGTCACGCTGACATTGTCCCTCTGATGTATTTCCTCTTTTAGGCAGAGTTATTGGGCTTTTGCTAGCCACGCCATCGTCTCCGACCGAATAGTTTCATTCTCGAGTTCACCGCTCTCTCCTGGATTAGACTGGCCCCCTGCTAAACTTGCTTTGGCTGCAGGGTTTGAAGCACGAAGGCTGGATTCTCGACCTCTACCACAAAGCTGGCCAGATGGTCATATGGCTAAAGAAAACCGATGGTAGCTGTGTAAGACTCACTGATCCCTGGAAGCCAAAAATCCATGTAGGTGGAAGTTATCGGGATCTTTTAGATCTTGCTTGTCGCCCCGGTCTTGAAGACGCTATTTTCGTTGAGAGGTATGAGAAAGCTGGCGATCGTGAAAGATCGAGAGTTTTAGAGGTAGAAGTCGACGGAGACCGGGAAGCAGTAGGATTAGCCAGGAAGCTCGAACAGTTTGGCCGTTATTCCAAGTTCCGTTTCTATGATATCGACGTTCCCTCGCCGCAGATGTATCTGTATCGCAGAGGCCTCTTCCCGCTAGCGTTTGTTGAGGCGGAAGAAACTGGTCGAGGAGTTAGCTGGACTCTCAAGGACTCCAGAGAATCTATTGATTATCAACTGCCATCTCTAAGAGAGGTCGGTTTTGAGATCAGGACCGAGAAGATCAGGAAGATTCGAAGCTTCGACGATAAACTAGCCTCGTTCCATTTTACCCGCAACGAAAAAGAGATACTCGCCTTGGACTCGGGCGATGAAATAGACAAGATCTTAGGATTGGTAGAGGCCTTCAGGGTCGAGGACCCTGATGTGATCATGACCCATGGCGGCGATTCTTTCATCTTCCCGTATCTTGCTCGCAGAGCCCAAGAGCTTGGAATTCTTGACCAGCTAATCCTCGGCCGAGACATATCGCCTCTCCGAGTTTATGAGGTTCAGGGCCACAGCTACTTCTCCTACGGAAAAATATTGTATCGTGAGACCGCTGCTCGTCTTTTGGGCCGTTTGCACGTAGACCAGAGAAACGCCTACGTGAGCGCCGACTGCGGGCTTGAAGGCCTGTTCGAGGTGTCACGGACGTGTATCATGCCGATCCAGAGGGCAAGCCGTGCGACCATCGGCACCAACATGACAAGCCTCCAGCTATACCACGCGGTCAAACGGGACGTCCTCATTCCATGGAACAAGAATCAGCCTGAAGAACTGAAGAACAGCGGAGAACTAGTAACCGCCGATCGCGGGGGATTCATCTATCAGCCTGAAATCGGGATTCATGATCATGTTGGAGAGCTGGACTTTGCCAGCCTCTATCCAACACTCATGACCAAGATGAATCTCAGCGGTGAAACAGTCAACTGTACCTGTTGTCCGGACTCTGAAAATCGTGTTCCAGAGCTCGAATTCAACATCTGCGAGCGATCAGCAGGCATCGTCCCTCTCTCCCTGAAAATCCTGCTCGACAAAAGAGCACGATACAAGGCTGCAAAGAAAGCTGCTGTAGACGAGGAGTTGAAGACACGTTATGACCAACGCCAGGCTGCGCTCAAGTGGATACTAGTCTGTTCATTCGGCTACCTTGGATTCAAGAATGCCCGGTTTGGAAAAATAGATGCTCACATTGCGACCTGTGCCTTCAGCAGAAAAGCTCTGAGAGAGGCTGCGGCTCTGGCTGAGGCTCGTGGTTTCACGCTTGTCCATGGAATAGTCGACTCCTTCTGGCTCCGCAAACAGGAAGCGACAAGAGGTGAGTACGAGGATCTCTGCAGGGTCATCCGTGACAAGCTTCGTCTGCCGATTTCTTTTGAGGGAGTGTACAGGTGGATTGTTTTTCTCAGTTCGAAGACAGACTCGAAGGTTGGAGTGCTTAACCGGTATTATGGTATTTTCGAGGATGGAAAACCCAAGGTTCGTGGAATAGACGTTCGAAGACATGATACTCCCGAGATCGTTAGACAGTGCCAGACGGAGATGCTTGATATCCTCACCAAGGCTCGTGATTCAAACGAGTTCAGACTACTCATTCCCAGCGCTCTCAAGGTCCTAGAAAGATTCGTGGACTCGCTACGAGACGGCAGTGTTCCTCTAGAGGATCTGGTGATAGTAAGGAACTTGAGCAAGAATCCGGACGAGTACACTCACCAGGTTCCCCAAGCGATAGCTGCGAGACATCTTGTTGCACAGGGAGGTTCGGTGCACGCAGGGCAGCAGGTCAGCTACATTCTAACAAGTGATCGGACCCGCACGGCTTTACCGCCGGAGGTTGTTGGTGAAGACACGGTCTATGATTCAGAGCGGTACGTGGACCTGTTGTGTTCGTCAGCAGCAAACCTCCTCCTACCTCTCGGATATGATGCCAAGTATCTTCGATCAATGTTCAAAGGAAGTCAGATGAAACACGCGCCAGTCCCTCAAGACCATTCCATAGCGGCAACTCCTCCTGAAATCGCCCATTTTCAGCCCTGATCTTGAAAATGAGAGGGGGTCCCTAGACTTCCCTCCAAACGTTCGGGATCCCCCCGACGAAATCCCATCATCCATTATCCGACCCAAGCCAGGAACGCGCCCTGAATCACGAGACTCGCCCATAATACGTGCCAGACAGCAAGTGACCTCTCCAGGAGGGGGGTCTTAGCGAACGCGACTCGCGACGCAAAGTGGTCGAGGGAACAGTCTGATTCGCGAAATCGCTTATTATCAGCCCTGATCTCGAATCTGAGGGTCGCCTCAACCTCACCCCAAGATTCGTTCGGAAAACCAGCGGTTTTTCCATACCCATCTAACCCGAGACCACGCTTCGATCGGCAAGACTCGCCCATTATCACCACCAGACAGCGGGTGTTCTAGAAAATAGGAGGTCTTAGCGACCCTGTCTCGCGTCGCATGAGTGGGCAGTTCGGACTGGCCAACGAGAATAGTTCTCGGGAATGAGGACAGCTTCTAGAGATATCTTGTCAGTGTCTGATTGTCCAGGGTAGCGGTCTCCGTGTTGCCTGTCGGGATGAATGGATGCCTAGTAACGGTCAGCTGTGTATGCGCTCCCTTATCCTGGAGTACCGCAGAGACGTGGGCCGTTCTAGCCAGAACATCGTCCATCGCCTTGCTTCTTGACTGCAAGTTCGTAACCACAACGATCATGTTTCTCTGCTCTGCGAGCGTGGCTAAGGAACGAATATCTTTGGAGAATAGATCAAATGCTTCCCTCTTTTCTTTGACATCGGGATCGCAGTAGAGAGCAGTAATATCTGATACGATCGCCAGCCTGGCATAACACTGGTCAATTGCCTGCGCGAGCTCATCGGTTATGAGGCTGCTTAGCTGGTGGTGAGTGAAGGCCCTGCTGAGATGGATCCGCAGCTTCATCCTCTCCTGATCCAGCCCGAGATTGAAAGCGTGCCGAGATACGGTGTACGAATCGAACACGTTGCCCCCGTCAACAAACACCACATCACTATCCAGTCCCGGCGGAAGAGGATTGATAGCTCGGACGCAGAAGAGATGGCTGAGAGCATTAGACGCTTCGCCCTGAAGAGTGACTAGCTCGCCGAAGCGGAGAGCAAGGGTTTCATCAAGCAATCCGACCCCTGCTGCAAGGTCTGACTGAACATCTCTTAGTAGTATGCTTCCTCTACTCAGTTTAGCCTCGAACAACTCGCCAGGCTCGAACAGCTCCTCCACGTTTTTACAGATCAAATTCGTAAGAAGCCGTTTACCCGGTGGAAGAACTGACCGCTGGACCTTGAGGGTTCTTTCAAGCTCGAAACCGCATCCCGGACAATTGTCCAGGAAGACGAGCTGGACTTTGCGTGGATTAATGAACAGTTTAGAGAGAACTAGGTTCTCATCGCAGAGGCTGCAACTGTACAGATAGCCTTGAGCACTCGACTGGTCCTGGTCTAGCTGCCAAGTCTTCGGTTTAAGAGGCCCAAGCGTACTCCGACTTCCCATGTCCGGCTCATTGTAATGGTCCTATTCGTCGCGTTTGTTGCGGGGGACAGCGTCTTCAACGCCTTTTTCTGTGATGCGGAAGTAGGTCTCGGATTCTGGCAGATAGGGCGAGTCTATGACCTTGGCGACTCGTAGTCCCTGACTGGACTTTTTGAGCATGATGCGATGTGTGGATGCGTGGGCCATGATGTTCCCGCCTGCGGGGCGCATAGGGTCGCCGAAGAAGGCTTGCGGATTGGCCTGCACCTGATTGGTGACTACGACTGCGAGGTTGAGGGCTTGAGCGATACGGAGGAGCTTGTGGAGATGGCTGTTCAAACGCTGTTGTCGCTCGCTGAGGGACTCTCGACCAATATATTCGCCGCGGAAGTGTGAGAGGATGGAGTCGACGACCAGCAGTTTGATGTTTTCTTCCTTGCAGATCTTGAAAGCGTGATCGACAGTCAGTATCTGATGGTCGCTATTGTAAACGCGACTGTAGATGATGCCATCGAGAATCTTGTCAGCATCCTGCCCGCTAGCCTGGGCCATCTGGAATACTCGTTGGGCCGCGAAAGTTCCTTCCGTGTCGATGAAGAGGACTTTTCCCTCCAGTCCTCCTTCTGCGGCGGGAAGCTGAGTCTGAATACTCAATTTCATAGAGATCTGCGATTTGCCCGCGCCAAATTCGCCGACGAACTCGGTGATAGCCTGAGTCTCAAGTCCACCACCCAACAGGGTGTTGAGGTTGCTCGACCCAAAGCCGAGGCGGAGCAGAGTCTTACGTCGCTCCCATAACTGTTTGGCAGTGACAAAGTCTGTCTGGATGGTTTCGCGGGCGGCCTTACTGATCTTGTGAGCAACACTGGTTTCGAGACCAGCTTTCTCGACTAGCTCGCGTATAGGTGCAATTGCGAGGGACGAAATAGAGTCGTAGCCTGCCTCTCGAAGCTTGTTAGCAGTGACGGGTCCGACGCCGTCTAGGTCTTGAATATCTAACACTTCAGCGGTCATGTGAACCTGGTGGCTTAGGCTCCGGGTCCGCTTATCTCTCACAGTGAGGAGTGAAAGTAATGCTGTGAGGTGGGAAGGCGATTGGTCCGCAGAACCGTGTGTTCGGACGCTTTCAGGATTGTTGAGCAGCCGGAGAGGAGTCCTTCTTCTCCAGTCTAGATGACCATTGATTCATAGTCTTAGACAACAACTCCCGGAAGCGCTTCACCGCCGAGGTAAGCCTCAACAGCTCAGGAACATCCCGCGACGTATACGTGGTTGACGCAGCTGAAACAGGCAAAGACGCGCCCATACCGGTTAACGGCTGATCCATCCGAACCCACCCATGGCCCAGCTCAGACAGTAGAGGTAGCACGCTCGTATCCGTTTCGCCGGTCAGCTTGTAGAGGCTCGGTTCCCGAACGTCCAACCGGGAAAGCTTACTAGTAAACGAAGCTTCTTTCGAGAACTTGAGATCCGCCTGGAACGCCCGAGCCAACTGTTCAGTCAACGCTCTCACCTCTAAGAAGCAGTCAGGCAGCATACCTAGAAGGAGGTTCACACGAAGGCTTTGCGACAAGGGATGAAGAACCCGAACGAGATAGTTTGGAACCGCATGGCGAGAGAAAGTCTCTGAAAGACGACCCAGCCCCATAACCCATGCTAGATGCGACTTGAAATCTTCGCGCAGCCCCAACACCTCGCTCCAGGCCTTGCTCCCCTCCCCAGATTGGCAGAAATCCAGGTTTCGAGTCAGCGACATGTTCACTTGGCGAAGAACGTCGACGTCTACCGGCGTGACCAATGGGTTGGGCAATGGATCTCCAGCCCTTGAGGGTCGGTCAGGGTGGGAAATAGGCGAAATGTTCCCCATGCACGGCCATAGTCGTTCATGACGAGTATCTTAAACGAATAGGAGCAAAGGGTCTGAACCAGAGCGGTGGACGCGACAAGAATTAAGAGCGAAGGGTCTTTCCCACAACGAATCCCATAGCAGCTATCAAGCACTTGGCATGTTCAATCTCCGAACAGACCTGTTCGGCCTAGGAACCCTGTTAAGCTGACGACAATTGATCTTGTGATGTGAAGGCAGCACTATCAATTAGCGAGAGGGACGTCAGTCAGACGCTGACTATCCAGAAGTCCATCCAGCTTGCCCGTCAAGCTTATGTCAAACGCGCCAGGGGACGGGTTCTCGAACCACTCCGAACATGGTTCACGGTTCCAGGCGGCGCTTCTTTCTATTTCATGCCCGCTCATGTGCTTGGCCTTCGAACGGTATCCGCGAAAGTAGTTAGCGTGAATCCTCGAAACCGCAACGGTTCTCTCCCCTCCACCTCAACCTCGATCTCTGTCTTCGATTCAAAGACCGGATCGGAACTGGCTCGAATTGCCGGGGACAGCTTGACCGGGATTAGAACCGCGGCCAGCTCCGCATTGGCTACGGACAGTTTAGCCCTCAAGGAGCTAGATACCCTAGGAATCATCGGAACCGGAAAACAGGCGCAAGCTCACGTCCCAGCGATAATGGAAGTAAGAAATGTCTCGCGGGTCCTAGTTTATTCTCGATCAAAGGCCCATCGGGCTGCGTTCGTTCGAAGCGCTTCCAAGAACATTAGCGTTCCTGTTACTACAGCCGCTTCCACCGAAGAGGTAGCTCGAAGATCCGACGCTCTCGTCTTGGCTACCAGCTCCCGTGTCCCTCTCTTCAACGGCAGTATTGTTCCGCTTGGGACACATGTGAACGCCATTGGATCTGCTCTTCCAAACTCACGAGAGATAGACACAACTCTCGTGGAAAGATCTATCCTTGTTGTAGATTCAATGGAGCAGGCTGTCGCGACCTATGGAGACGTTATGATCCCACTCGAGGAGAAAGCGATTACGAGATCACACATCAGGGCGGAGCTGGGCGAATTGCTCCTCAACCCCAGCATTATAGATAGAGATAGGAACGACATTACAATCTTCAAAGCTGGAGGGCTAGGTGTCCTGGACGCGGTCTTCGCGGACTATATTGTCTCCCAGTTCTGATCATTCTCGGGCAACTCGAATCTCGGTCGAACCTACGAAGGTGGACTTCCTGAATTGCGTGTCACATTCGGCATAGTCCACATTGCCGAAAATTGTAGGTAGGCATGAAATATTAGAGACTTCCGAAATGGCTGAAAAACAGAACCAATTTAATAGTGGGTCTTAGGTTTCGCGGTCTTCGTGGGCCGGTAGATCAGCCTGGTACACAGCGCGTCAAGGGCTGGCCGAAGATCGCCCGCTTGGCAGGTCGTCTTCGACCCTGAATGCGGGAAGGCACTAGCACTGCTCCGTAGGGCCGCGGGTTCAAATCCCGCCCGGTCCACCACGAACAAGTCTTGGCGCGCAAGGTTCGAGTAGCCCCCGGGGGGCCGCAAAATTCGCTGTTACGGGGTTTCGCGAGGCGGTCTTCCAAAAGAGCGGTTTCAAGAAATGGTTTTCGAATGGGCTATTTCAGAAACCTGTTTTCAAGAGACCGGATTTTCGGTAAGCGATTTCCAAGAAGGCGATTTCGAAAACGCGATTCCAAGAATCGGATTCCGAGAACTGGTTTTCCTGATGCCGGTCGGAATGGACAGGTTCTACCTTTTTCTGAGCGACCGATCCATGGCTCTCGGCCAATAGATCGTACAAGGTACTCACCCTAGTGCTGCCCTGTCCAACGAACAGACGTAGTTGGTCTTATAGGTGCACGCAAAACGAAGATAGGGCATTCGGGAGTATCCTTTGCCAAGTCGACAGCGCTCTTGGTTTGAGACGATCAACCCGGCCACGGGCAAGACGCTCAAACGTTACAAATCATCGACGAAAGGGGATGTTGACAAAGCAGTTGCGAAGGCAAGAAAGGCGTTTGAGAAATGGCGCCAACTCTCGCCCGCTAAACGGGCAATCTATCTAGAAAGAACAGCAAAGACGCTCCGGGCGCAGAAAGAGAAGCTGGCTCGAATAATCACCCAAGAAATGGGGAAACCGATCAAAGAGTCGCTTCCGGAAGTTGCAAAATGCGCATGGGCCCTAGAATACTACTCGGAGAACGGCCCGAAGTTTCTGAACCCAGAGGCAACAAAAACGGATGCGACAGACAGCTATGTAGCCTTCGAACCAATGGGCGTCATCGGCTCCATCATGCCATGGAACTTTCCATTATGGCAATGCATCCGGTTCGCAGCACCCGCTTTGATGGTCGGCAACACAACCGTCTTCAAACCCTCCAGCATAACACCCCAGTCAGGATTGGCCCTCCAGAACGCTTTCGAATCAACTGGAACCATCCCCGGATGCTTCAACATCATTCTCGGAAGCGCTCAAGTAGCCAACTACCTGATCGAAGCCAATACCGTAGCCATCTCATTCACGGGCAGCGTAAACGCGGGACGAACGGTCGCTCAATCGGCGAGCGGTCAGCTGAAGAAATTCGTTCTAGAGCTGGGAGGCAGCGACCCCTTCATAGTTCTTGAAGACGCGGACATTGAGGCAGCCTCAACAGGCGCAGTTGCAGGCCGTTTCATTAACAACGGCCAAAGCTGCATCGCCACCAAGAGGATCTTTGTTGTTAAGCGAGTTCTAGACGAGTTCTTGGAAAAATTTGTGAAGAAGACGAAATCTTTGAGAGTCGGAGATCCTCTTAGCCCGGAGACAGATATCGGACCGATGGTCAGAGAAGAAGCGCTCAAGACGCTAGACGCACAGGTCCAAGAAGCAATAACACATGGGGCCCATTTGGAGCTTGGTGGCGAGAGATTGAAGCGGAAAGGCTCATTTTACTCTCCAACCATCCTTACAAACATAACACCGGAAATGAGGATCATGAAGGAAGAGACGTTCGGACCGGCCGCACCTGTCATGGCCGTCAAAGATGAAAACGAGGCGATAAGACTTGCCAACAAGAGCGAATTCGGGCTGGGAGCAACCGTTTGGGGAACGGACACGAGAAGGGCAGAAAAAGTCGCGCGAGAGATCTCAGCGGGACTGGTAACAATTAACAATGTTGTCGTCTCAGACCCCCGCATGCCCTTCGGCGGAGTTCGACACAGTGGAATCGGTCGGGAACTCTCAAGATACGGAATGCTAGAATTCACGAACATAAAATCTGTCCGAATATACGAAAAATCGCCGCTAGCTCACGCCCACGTAGAATGATAACCATCTGGCGATATTTCTTGGGAGGCAGAACCACCCTTCTCTACTCCGAGAGATTTCTGGACTACAACCTCGGACCCTCTCACCCTCTCCGTCCAGTGAGAGTCAAGCTGACCCATGACCTGATCCTGTCGAAAGGATTACTCAAGGAAGACGAGATCATGATTACCGTGCCACGAGTCGCATCTGAAGAAGAAATTCTTCTCTTTCACGAGAAGGAGTATGTTCGGTTGGTTCAAATGTATAGCGAGAGGGGCTCAGGGCTCTTGGACGCAGGGGATACTCCCGCTTTCAAAGGATGCTTCGAAGCCACCAGTCTGGTCGTAGGTGCTTCTCTAGAAGCCTGCGATAACATAATGGGCGGAAAATTTACTCACGCCTTTAATCCTTCTGGGGGACTGCACCACGCACATCCTGAACGCGCTTCAGGGTTCTGCATATTCAACGATCCCGCAATCAGTGTCAATTACCTGAAGACGAAATACAAGATCAGACGACTGGTCTACATGGACATCGATGCGCATCATGGAGACGGTGTCATGTACGGGTATTACAACGATCCATCACTATTGGATATCGATTTCCACGAGAACGGCAAATACATCTTCCCCGGAACTGGGTTCCCCGATGAGACCGGAGAGAAGGAGGCGAAGGGCCTCAAGCTAAACATCCCACTTCTCCCTGGCACAGGGGACGAGGCCTATCTGAAGGCGTTTCACAAGCTTATCCCAGATATTGTAAGAAAATTCCGACCCGAGATTATTCTCGTCCAGTGTGGCGCAGATGGCCACGCGAACGACCGTCTCGCCCATCTTCGAATGACTACAAACACATACGAGGAAGTTGTTTCTGAGATGCATAACCTCGCGCACGAGCTTTGTGAAGGCCGATTCCTACTATTCGGCGGAGGAGGGTATACCATTGCCAACGTCCCGAGGGTCTGGACCGTCGCCCTCGCAACTCTTGCGGGAAAAACGCTGGATAACGAGATTCCTGAACGCTGGTCCAGAGAGTTCAGAGAGCTCACAGGAGAGGATCCTCCGAACGCATTACGCGATAGGCTTACGAACGACGATTCGAAGACGATTAGCGAAGTGGATAATGTGTTGGAGGAGCTGGCAGGCTACCTCGCAAAGTAGCGCCCTGATAGTGCAACGTTTATCTTTCAAGGCCTGGAGCGCTCGCGGCAAGGACCTTAGATGGGTAGCAAAGGAACCACATCGCTAGGCAAGATGGGTGGAAAGGGTACACACATCAGATGCAGGAGATGTGGCCGACACTCGTACCATGTTCGCAAGAAACGTTGCGCAGCCTGCGGCTTCGGAGAGATTACGACGCTGCGACGCTACTCATGGCAGAACAAGAAGATCAATCGAACACGAATAGTGTAAAAATCCACAGTTTTAGCTCTACTCCTCGTTTGGACATTCCAATCTTCGGGTCGAATTGACTGGAGAAGTTGCCTTTGGTCGAAGTTAGGTGTCCGCGTTGCAACCGCCCGATGCACTGGAACGGCAGACTGAAGATATTCATCTGCGACACAGACGGATTCATCTTAGGTCCTAACGACCCGTATGTGAAACGCTTGGAGTACGAGATCAGCCAGAATCTCCCGCACTCTTCAAGTCACTGAGGACACATTTGGCTCGTGTGTAAGAGTGGGCTCGGCAGGATTCGAACCTGCGACCTTCGCCGTGTCAGGGCGACGTCCTAACCAGGCTTCGCCGACGCGTCAACGGCGTCTTAGACGACGAGCCCCGAGGGGCTTGGCCGAACGCTGATAGCGTATCAAGCTTTTCCCACAGCCATATTCGAGCGAGTTATCGAGAGTAGTTATACAGCTTATACCAGTTCCATGGAAAGCACCCTGTTTCATGATGAAAAAAATTCAGCGCTCGGGACTTGCGATCTCCCTTCTGGCACTAGTGCTCGCCGCCGTGAGCTTACCTGTCCACGCCCAGCCGACTGTAAACACGCGCGCCGATAAGTCAGCCTACGCACCCGGCGACTCAGGGACCATGACAATCTCAATAATCAATACTATTGGAAACCCGCTGCTGGTTCGCAACATCACAATATACTATCCATGGGCCGGTTACGATACCAACGGAAAATGGTTCACCGCTAATTACACCTACCCTGTTTCTCCACCCGCGGCCTTAGCCACCAAAGGAGCCAACAATTACTCCTACACAACACAAACGTTCAACATTCCGACCTGGTGGGGAATCAGCAGCCGATCACAGTTTGGCTGCCCGGGGAACACGAACACGAAATTCGGTTTGTACTCTGGCTGCGTCCTTCTCGGAACGAACTCTACAACACGTTATGAGGGCTTCGATTTTGGAATAGCCATGGCACTAGCGGTTTACAATCCATCGACTCTGTCAGCTATTCAGGAGTGGATACCAGTTGCAACTCTCATCGTTCTTGTGATCGCGACAGCCATCCTGGCCATGGTCATGATGAGGCTCGGCAATCTTTCAAAGAAACCGTAGACCTAGCGCTTTCTCTCTTTCTCTTCCCATCTTCTCTTCTTTTTTTCGTGCCTAGAAAATTCTCCGTTGTTCTCAGTGTGGGAAGGCATTTTACCGAAGAGCTTGTGGGCTCCTGCTGGGCCCGTAGCTCAGTACGGACAGTAGCGTCGGCCCTCTATTAATCAGGGGAGAGCCGAAGGTCGCGGGTTCAAATCCCGCCGGGCCCGCCAGAAACTAGCCGTGATCTCTTTCTTTCTGCCGACCTACAATCAGGTGCTCAATCGCCCTCAACTGTGGATGAAGCCGGTGGGGCAATGCGTCCTTCAAGATTGCAAAGTCGGACGGTCTGAAGATCCTGAAGGCTCGGCTGATGGCGAGAAAGGCTAAGACAAACACGACGATCAGGATTGGTAACCTACGAAAAGGGCTAAGGTGTCCTATGAGAAGGTCATCGACGATGGCAAGGGGAACTCCTACTCCAACTGCAAGAAGAACTGCGATGGGTAGCGCATTCTCCGTGTGCGTTTTCACTGAGGACCCCAAGCTCCACCGAGCCAAGATGACGGTGCCTGCAGCGAGCACCATTCTCCCTATGGCACCGCCTAGAGTTCCCAAGACTGCGACAGTGGAGGCGACTGTGAGCAAGCCGACGACAGTTGAGACTAGGGTAACGGTGAGAACTTGTCTTGTTCGGCCAATTGCCTGAAGGGATATTGTTAGAATGGCTCCTTGCGCTGTGAAAATTGTGGCGAGAGCTAGGATGGCGAATATTCCCGCCTGGCTAGTGTAAGTAGGTCCGTACACAAGCTCGATTGCGGTCGGCGCTATAGCGGCCAGGGCTGCTCCCAATGGTAGGACTGCGAGGTTGGTAAGTCTGAAGGCTACGGCCAGCCGTTCCGATACTGCCTCTGTTCCTCCGGTAGCGTGGCTTGCGGAGAGAGCAGGATAGAGTGCTTGGGTTACCGGGATCCAGAGGACGGAGAGGAAGCTTACGCTGGAGACTATGAGGTAGTAGGCGCCGGTGGTTGAGAGTTGGCCGATGATACCTTGCAGAATGGTAATATCACCGTATTGTTGGCCGAAGGCGATCAGGGCGGATCCGAATACTGGTAAGCTAAACGCTAAGAGTGGTTTTATGGGATGTGAGCTTCGCTCGGGTAGCTGGTCGTGCCAGAGATACGTGGAGAGGAGTACCGCTACGAGCCCGCCTATGACCCATCCGGAGACGATTCCTGTTACGCGATAGCCTATATAGGCCAGGATGAGTCCGAGACCGCGGCTGAAGGGAATGTATAACGCGTTCTGGTAGAGGTTTCGTGCATAAGCTCCAACGCCAATGAAGTAAGCGCCGTAGACGAGGATGAGGTCGAGCAGGAAGCCGGAGAAAAAGGTCAAGATCAGGAGAGTTCCAGCATCGGACCTACCGATTACCGAGGGCCCGATTAGTGGAGAGATTAGCGTGGCGACCGCGAAACCGGTGGCTCCGACCAAGATGGAAAGTCTCAGGACCGTTCTTGCTACGGCGCCTGCGGTCTGGCGGTCGCCCTTTCCAATGTTACCGGAAATGTAGCGGGTTGCTGCCGATGGTAGTCCTAGCTGTGTCAAGGCTGTAAATGCAGTTTGGGCGGCGAGGAGTAGGGAAATCTGACCGACCTCGTCTGGTCTCAGGATTCTCGCGAGAGCAACGTAGAAGACCAGATAGGTTGTGTATGTGATGATCTGCTGAGTTGTAAGGTAGGCTGTGCCTCTTGGAACATTGTAGACTTCGCCTGCCTTCGACATGAACTTGTTATCCGTGCCGTCATTGGCGGAGTTCTTCTAGATTACGGTCGAAACTGACTACATAGTTCAAGGAGCGCTTGACGATATCCGAGGATAAGTATCCTCAGAATGAGTCAGGTAAAGTGCTGCCAGCCTCGCGCTTCAACCGTAACCTGTTTTCCTCTGATTTGAGCCGCGACTCCGAAACGTTTCTTCTCGACTGTCCCTATCTTCTTCAGCGATGGAACACGTCTTTTCAGCTTGTTGAAGCTCTGCGGTTTGATCGTCACTACAAGTTCGTATTCTTCTCCTCCGTAGAGCGCGAGTTCCAAGGCGGACAATCGATGTTCTTTCGCGAAGCTCTCTACTTCGGTAGCGACAGGAATAGTGTGGAGACTGATGCCGACCTTGCTCGACTGTGCAATCTGGTGGAGGCTCCAGGCTAGGCCATCGCTCGAGTCAATGGAGCTTGTAGTTGCATGGCTTTTGGCCAGAGCAATTCCTTCTGCCAGCCTGGCCGTTGGCCGGCGCACAGCTTTGACAAGGGACGGGTATTTCACGAAATCAATCTCCCTCTTTGAGATGAGAATCCTCAGGCCTGCGCTTGTTCTTCCGAAGGGTCCTGTCACGGCGACGATGTCCTCTGGTCTTGCTCCATCTCGTCGAACCAGGGTCTTCGGATCCGCGAACCCAACTCCCGCGATGTCTATTATGAGATCGTCTGCTTGATTGGTGTCTCCACCGATGATCTTGCAGTGGTATTCTCGTGCTGCTTGGCCGAGACCGCGGGCTATGTCTTGAACTGTCGTCTTTTTGGCGGGTGCTGGAAGTCCGAGTGAGACCATCAGGGCTTGTGGTTTGACGCCTTTTGCTGCGAAGTCGCTGATGGTGGCGAGGACGGCTTTTCTTGCCGCTTCCTGAACTGTCATTCCTGGTGGGACGTCGGTGCTGCCGACGAGCATGTCTGTCTTCACGATGATCCATGTTTTCCTTGAGAACGGGATTGCGGAGACGTCATCGTCGAAGCCGAGGGGGACGCTTGGCTGGTCGATGTATTGGTTCGTTAGGATCTGGATGATTTCTCTCTCTGTGGGATCTTTCATCGACTGGCGAGCTGGTTGAATGTGGTAGGAGCTTTAAGTCAAAGCGTTGTCGAGCGTTGGCTTGGTGCCTCGGTGGCTCAGCCTGGTAGATGTTTCTCGACACCGGAGAGCATCCGCCTCGTAAGCGGAAAGGCAAGTCGATCGCTTGCCCCGCAGGGTCGCGGGTTCAAACCCCGCCCGAGGCTCCAGATTTAGGTCAAGGTTCTTCTTTTCGTAGAGACTTTAACGACATCAACCCCGTCATTTTCCCCTGATGGCTCCCCCTTAGAGGCTACCTGAGGAGCTCGAGAGATGGAGGTCTGGTTATTCCAGAGGTTTCCCGATACACTGGTGGAAGACGATCGACCGATTTGAGCACATCGCTCGTTTCATAGCTGGCTTTAGCGAGGCCAATCTAGAATCGTCGACTCGCTCTTTTTATGGTTAGACTGATTGATCGAAGAGAGAGCGATACTGTTATTATGATCCTATGTTCGTAGTAGGATGATATGTTACGACTGAGAACGCTGCTGGTTGCTCTAGGAATAGTCCTATTGTTGGGCATCGGGACCCATGCAACTTCACTAAACTTGCTCCCCTCGATTCCACGGGCTCACGCTGCGAGTGTCTCTATGGTCTTAACAGGTTGCGCTTTCGTTACGGGCAGCTGCCGGGCCGCGGGCTGGAACGGCACGACGACACGCCCTAATCCTACGATAACAGTTCAGCAGGGGGACGTTGTCTCGGTGACGTTGAGCAGCGCTGATACTCTATCGCATCAATTCCTCGTTGATGCAGACGTGGATGGTGCGGCTGACGTTGCCGACTGTCCAACCACGGATCCTTGTTCAAAAATGTTTTTCTCCGCTACACCGTTTACCTACACCTTTACTGTTAGTTTCCCACCCGGCACATATTCGTATTTCTGCGTAGTTCATCCGGCGAGTATGCTTGGAAGCTTCGTGGTGGTTTCTACTCCAGTGGGCAGCACACCTCTCGTTGTGAACAAACTGGGCTTACTGGCTCCTTACATCGGATTTGCCACCGTGCTGATGGGACTGATTGGCGTAACGCTCTTCCACGTCAGGAGGGAGGCTCGCAAAACCTAGCCATAGTCTGCCGGCGTCCAGCTCTATCCGTCGAGGAAAACGAAGACGTCCTTACGGCCCACTCCGAACTTGAACATAACTCAGCCTTGCTGGAAGGAGCGAGGGTAGAGCTTGTCCCACTGTGCGAGTTGATGATCCCAAATTGAATCTGGAAATGGGGTGTGGTTGTTGAATCTTCGCCTAAGTATCCGATACCAACGCGCTAGGAAGTAGTCCTGATTGCGCGAGAATGACAGGTTTCAGGCTTATACGTATGGAAGGACACGTGATTCCCTTGTCTTCGGTTCGAATAGGCGGTGACTAGGTGGCGAGAGATTCGGATAGAGCGGAGTCTAGCCATAGAGGAAGACAGTTAGACCAGCTCATAGATTCACTGATATCAGAACTGCCTACAACGCCGTCTATCCTGTGTCGACACTCCAGCCGTTCGAGGAACGGTAGGCTAAAGGCCGCCCTGCTCTTGTCTCTAGCAATAACCTTATCGCTAGTCACGTTATTGGGAGTTATTCCACTGTGGGGTTCTGGTTGCAGTCCAAATCCAACCAGGTCTGCGGGTTCTAAGAGTATAGCACTGATAGACTCCCTTGCCGTAGACTCTCCAAACCCGGGTCTTGTAGAGAACATCTCATCACTGACAAACGTGGCGGGTTACTCTCTTGACTATTATCCGGCCGTTGCAGTAACGGTTGATTTGTTTCAGCATCTTCCGGAGAAGGGATATTCTATGATCATTCTGAGGACTCATAGTACGTGGGATGGGAACGTGGTCGTCACCTCTGAGCCTTACGACCCTCATCAAAGGGTCATCGGTCAAGTTCTGGACAGGGTGGGGGACGCCAATGTTGGAGGCCGTCAGTACTTCAGCGTGACACCTGGCTACATTGGAAGCACGATGTGTGGACGACTTCAAGGGGCGATGGTTCTGTCAATGGGGTGTACCACTGGCAGCGGGCAGCTTGCGAAAGCCTTCATGGAGAAGGGAGCACGTATGTTCGTAGGCTGGGATGGCGTGGTCACTGTTGCCCAGACGGACTCTACTTTTCAGGCGTTGGTGGGGCTCTTGCTGAAAGGTGAATCCGCGCACGAGGCGATTCAAACTGTAACGCCTGGTCGCGGTGTGGACCCAACAACTGGTCCGAACCTTGTACTCTACGGACAATAGGTCGATGTTGGTTGGTTGGATTCTTTCGCTTCACGTCTTGGCACAAACTTAAGCCGGCGAATGCGAGCGACTCTCTAAGTCAGTGTGATGCTCTGGTTCTCCTCGTAGAACGATGGGGTTCCGGTCACCATATCGAGAAGCGAGGAGACGGTGACCACAAAGAAGGTTTTGGCCGTGACGAATCCGTTGTGGGTGTTGGAGAAGACTGAAAGAGACGTGGCGTCTTGAGAGTTCAGCGTGACAGCGAAGGCCCACACTGTCATCATGTGCGGCGCTAGGGTCTGATTGATCATCCAACTGCGCGTCACGGGGATGCGGTCGAACAGGGAAGAGTTGCCGGATACAAAATGGGTGGAGATGTTGACCAGCATCGGCCTTAAACCACCATAATCCACAGGGTTATCAGCTCCTACTTCCACCAGAATGCTCGTCTGGTTTGCGATAGCGCCTTGCAAGGTCATTCTGGAAATTGTGAATTGTAGTTGGCCGAGGGAGGCGTACAAGAGGAGATAATCTCTGCCACCCAGTACGAGGTTGACGGCTGAAGTTGCCGACAACAGGACAAAGACCCAGGGAATAAGTCGTCTGGTGTTGAGCTGAAGCTTCATCTGGGTCCGTACTCGGATATGTCCGCGTTGGGTTTGTTTGACGTTAAGGGTATCGGTCCGAAGCTGGTCCGGGCGAAGTCAGGTTTGGTCGTCTTGGGCTGGGGGGTTTCCATCGCTAGCTTGGCTTTGACAGGTATTCTCCAAGGCATTATCATTCCCCACTCTGCTCAATATGTTCCCCAAGCGGGTGTCGGAATCTTGAGAGTTGCTCTCTATTACGGGGGGATATTTGGCTTGTCGATCTTGGCAGGGTGGGTGCTGGCAGATATCTCGAAAGCGGTGCTTGGGTTCTTCGTCTCCTACGGTGTTGGAGTGTTCTTGACGTTTCTGGCTCTCGCTGGGCCTGGTTTTGCGGGGGTAATTCCTGAGTCGGTCGCAGAGCTATCGGCTATTGTGTTCGCTTTTACCGCGCTCTTTCCCCTTGCATTTCTCGCGGGGTTGGTTGGCGGGCTTCTGGGTGCCGCTTCCTCAGAGACTTAGCGCTCGGCTCGGGCCGGGTTGACGGGCGGTTTCCCCCAAATCAATGGCTCGCGCTAGAGTGGAAGACCTGCTGGGAATCGTTGCTTTCCATCTCGGTGCGTATGGCTTTCATCGTTGAAGCCTGTCTGAGGCTTGATGAAGCTGAGGAAGTTGGGTTCGCATCCGGATCGGGTCGGGATTAGGGGAGGCTTATGGTACTCGTATCTGAGCGACCAGTGCTAGAACATAGAGTATCATCAGGGTAATGATGAGAGCGCTGAGCCAGTACTTGCTATTCATTTCTTGTATGTCTCTGGGCAGTACTTCCGTTGTATCATTGACCTCTCTCCTGATCCGCTTATTTCAGTGTGACTGCCCAGGGATTGAAGGTTCCCGAGACGCATCCTCATCTCTATGGATTGCGAGTAATCGAAATAGTCCCACAACGTATCTGTCGCTGAGCGTTCTTGTCGACCTTTCCGCGCAAGTGTTGCGTCTATGGAACAACAAGTCGTCCTAGGGGTTAGGTCGGGGGTTCAAATCCCGGCCGAGGCTCCAAAAACCCAAAAGCCATAGATCTTTCGCGTCCGTTCTCTTCCGGATGGGCACTCATGCGACGCGAGACAGAGTCGCTAAGACCCCTATTTTTCTGGAATCATTTGCTGTCTGGCGGTGATAATGGGCGAGTCGGGCCGTTCAAACCACAATCTGGGCTTTGGTCGGTAAGGAATTACCCGCGTTTTCAGCGTGGATTGTCCCTTGTTCTAGAAGTGCCTGTTCAGATGTTGAATCGGGGCTGACAATACGCGATTTCGTGAATCAGAATGTTCCCTCAACCTCTCTTGTGTCGCGAGACGCGTTCGCTAAGACTCCTCCTTTTACGAGGGAATTTGCTGTCTGGCAGGGTTTCCGGGCGAGACAGGTTGATCAAGGTACAATCCATGTTTTGATGGCAGGACGAAACTTGTGGTTTTATCGCCGTGTCACGAACGGTTTCCAGGGCAGTCTAGGGAAGGGGTCCCAGATTCGTGATCAGGGCTTATTCTGGGCGAGTCTTGGACCCTTTTTCTCAGGAAACACCTCTCTGGTCTTTTTGAACAATCACCCTTGGAGCAACCCTGGGCAGAGACAGTGGCGTCGAGTTTCCGCGACAATCCAACACTAGGGGCTCGAGAACTGGCTCCAAACCGGTTTTCTGGAAGATGCTATTAGTACGTTATCCAAGCATAGTTTTGTGAAAGAGCAGAGCCTGAGACAGGCCTTCGATTACATCCAGAAAAACAAGGAGCCATTCCTCAGAGATTTCCGCACCCTTCTCCGACAACCCAGCGTATCTGCCCAGGGAAAGGGCATTCAGGACTGTGCCCGGATCGTCAAGAAGAATATGGATGCTGCCGGAATAAAGACCCAGATTCTTCCAGAGAAAAATGGCAACCCAATCGTCTACGGTGAAGTAAGATCGAAGTCTTCTAGCAAAACCCTGCTAATCTACGGGCACTACGACGTTCAACCTGTAGAGCCATTGGAAGAATGGGATTCTGGACCCTTCGATGCAAAATTGCAGGGCAAGAAGATAGTCTCGAGAGGCGCCGCTGACAGCAAGAACAATGTTACCAGTTGTATCAAAGCGACTGAGAGCTTTCTGAAAGCGACCGGTGATGTGCCGCTCAACCTGAAATTTCTTTTCGAAGGAGAAGAAGAGATCGGCAGCCCGCACCTTCCAGGATTTATCGACGAGAACAAGGAACGGTTGAAGGCCGACAGTGTAGTCTGCTACGATGGAGATTTCGACGAGACAGGCCGACCAAAGATCAGTCTAGGTGTCAAGGGACTACTCTACGTCGAACTAAGATGCAAGAAGGCTAGAGAGGATCTTCACTCATCCTACGCGCCACTAGTCGACAACCCTGCTTGGCGGCTGGTCTGGGCGTTGAACACGATGAAAGGCCCAGACGGAAAAATCCTGATCAAAGGATGGTACGATGACGTAGAACCATTCACTCCCGCCCAGTCAAAGCTCGTAGGCAAGATTCCATTCCGAGGAGAAAACTATCTCAAAGAATGGGGCCTGAAAAAATTCCTCAACGCAAAAACCAACAGAGAAGCGTTGAAGAAATACCTGATGGAGCCTACGTGCACAATCTGCGGCTTCAAAACAGGTTACATTGGACAAGGATCCAAAACCGTTTTGCCCGGAAGCGCGATGTTGAAGATCGACTTTCGCCTCGTATACAACCAGAACCCGAAAAAACTACTCTCCTCCTTGAAAGATCACCTGCACCAACATGGTTTCGATGACATCCAGGTCAAAGCTCTAGGATTCTTGGAACCCTCCCGGACGAAACCTTCTGCACCAATCGCCCGGGCGGCCGCCAAAGCCGCAAAGATAGCCTACGGGCGCGGCCCGGTGGTTCTACCGAGAAACCCGGCATCAGGCCCGGATTACCTGTTCACCAAACGACTAGGCTTAGACAGTATCTGGACGGGAAGCGGGCCGCCCTCGGCTTACAGCCACGCCCACGCGCCAAACGAGTATACAACGACAGACGACTTCATAGCAGGAATACGATACATTAGCGCGATCATGCAAGAATACGCCGGGACAAGCTAGCACTGGAGTAGTCTACGGCCCATTCTTTCTCTAAAGAATCTCTGTCGTGACAAGACCCATCTCCTGATGCCTGCTCATTACAAGCTTCCCGTGGGACCTTCTAAGAACAAGAATCACGAATAGATAGCATATCGTTGTTCCCAGCCCGAACCAGAATAGATCTCCATAAACACCGGAAACATTTACACCGCCTGTTTCGAGGACCCCTATCCAGCCGAGAGCATTCAGAAACTTGCCACCGAGATGGTATGCAAGATAGGTGGAAATGAACACGCCGGTCAGAACATACTGCCACCCCCAGCCCCTTCGAGATGAAGCAGACCACGGTAGGCCTATCACTAGAACTGCCATGACTCCCTGAAAGACGAGACCCGATCGGAGAAAGTCGAGAAAGAGGCCCGTGCTGGAGCCATACTGAGTGATCAAACTGGCCGTCGTTCCATTTGGATTGATGCCCAGCTCAAGGGCACTATTGACTGCGAGATATTGCGGGATGGACAAGAGAAAATTCGCCAGGGTCGCGAGAGCGTAAATTGCGAGATGTTCGCGGGCATTGACTCTCAACACCTCACGCCATGACAAGGTATTCTAGATACTACGTTTCTTGCCGACTTCTAAAAGCTGGCGCTGAAGAATCTGCCAATGGATCGAGTAATGTAATAAGCAACCCGAACCGGTTTGATTATCTCTTGCCCTCCCGTCTCATCACGCTAGAAGGTATTGACCAAGCAGGGAAGAAGACTCAGACCAGACTCTTGTCGGCCAGCTTGCGCCGTGAAGGATTCAAGGTCGGCACTCTAAGCTTTCCAATCTACTCTACCAGTTCAGGACGACTTATCCGATCCTTCCTAGCTGGGAGAGCAAACACCTCACCACACGCATTGCATATGCTCTATTCCCTTAACCGTTGGGAGAATATGGAAACGATCAATGGCGCTCTGAAAAAGAACGATTTTGTCATATGTAACCGGTACACACCCTCCAACCTGGCTTACGGGGAAGCTAGGGGCTTGAGCGTACAGTGGCTCGCAGACCTTGACGCTGGTCTCCCGGAGGCTCGCGCAGTTTTCGTGCTGGATGTTCCTATTCCCAGGTCGTTCTCGAGAAAGACAAGGCGTCGGGACGTCAACGAGAAAGACCGTGCTTTCCTAGAAAAAGTGCGGAGAAACTATCGTTCGCTGGCTCACAAATTTGGATGGCATCTCGTGGATGGCACAAGGCCTCCTGTCGAGGTTCACCATCGAATACTTCTTGGTCTGCGAAGCGCTTTCCTCTAGGGACCCACTTTCTTCCGATAGTATGGACCTGAACTCTAGGCGGGCTAGTCTCTCGGCCTTCTTGATAATTCTCCGAATTTTGTGATCTCTTCTGCCATTTCAGCCAGTCGTTTGTTGACCTTGAAATGGACCGTGCCCGCCTCATAGTTTCCATCGTTTTTCAACGCTCCAGCCTTTACGCCTGTTAGAATCTCAATACCTTCATCTATCGTACTTACCGGATAGATGTGGAACCGTCCCTGCTTGACAGCTTCCACCACTTCTTCGCTGAGCATTAGATGTTGGACATTGCTCCTTGGAATGAGGACTCCCTCGTCGCCCTTCAGGCCTTTGGCCTTGCATGTATGGTAGAAGCCTTCGATCTTCTCGTTTACTCCTCCGATGGCTTGAACCTCTCCCTTCTGGTTTACGGATCCGGTAACCGCGAAGTTCTGCTTGATGGGGAGGTCCCCCAGGGCTGAGAGGATTGCGTAGAGCTCTGTGCTGGACGCGCTGTCACCGTCCACTCCGCCGTAGCTTTGTTCGAAGACCAGTCTACAGGAGACGCTCAAGGGTTTGTCCCGGGCGTACTTGTTCTCTAGATAGCCGCATATTATCAGGACTCCTTTCGTGTGTATTTGTCCGCCGAGCTTGGCTTGGCGTTCGATGTCTATGACTCCTTCTCGTCCGAGGCCGACGCTCACGGTTATCCTGGAGGGTTGGCCGAAGTCGAAGTCGCCTAGGCTGATGACCGAAAGACCATTCACCTGGCCTATTTTCGTCCCTGAGGTGTCGATGAGTATGACGCCTCTCTCGATCATTTCTTTGGTTTTTTCGTCGAGGAGGTTGGATCGGTAGATCTTTTCCTGTAAAGCCTTCAGGATGTGGCTGTCCTTGATGTATTTTGAATCGTCTTGGGATGCGTAGAGGTTGGCTTCTCTAACTAGGTCAGCGATCTCAGGGAATTTCGTGGAGAGCTTGGTCTGGTCCTCTGCTAGTCTTGATCCGTATTCCACGACCTTTGCTATGGCAGGTGCTTCAAGATGGTTCAGATTCTCTTTCTCGCAGAGAGTGTGGACGAACTTTCCGTAGGTTTTCATGTTCTCGTCATTCCTGTCGATAGTGTCGTCGAAGTGGGCTTTGACCTTGAAGAGCAGGCCAAAGTCAGGGTCGGCAACGTAGAGAGCCTGGTATATCTGATGGTCGCCCGCCAAGACAATTTTCACGTTCAACGGTATCGCTTGAGGGGTGAGACTCTTTGTGCTCGCAACGCCGAGCCTCTGGCCCGTTTCTTCGATGGCAATGTTTCCGCTCTGAAGTGCTCTCTTGAGACCCTCGTATGATAACTGGCTCGTTAGAAGCTCCCTAGCTCCGAGTATCAGAAAGCCACCGTTAGCTTTGTGGATCGATCCCCCTTTGATCAGGGTGAAGTCTGTTGAGAGAGTTCCAAACTTGGCCTCGTTCTCGATTCTGCCAAGCAGGTTCGTTACCGTCGGATTGTCCTCAGCGATCACCGGTGCGCCCTTCAGTTCGGAATTGTCGACGATGACGTTGACCTGGTACCTTCTGAATAGAATGTCAGGCAAACCACTCTCTGATAGACTCGGTGGCGCGTCAGGATCCTTCTTCTGTTGTTCCGTCCCACTCAGAGTGAACAGTTCGGTGTTTTCTAGAACGTCGTCTCTCATATCGTCGAGATATTGTATTACGTCTGGCTGGTCCTGATAGCGAGAGGTTAGGGTGCTGATTAGGCCGCCCATTGCATAGTGGACTGTATCGTCTCTGAGTTTCTTCAGTTCATCGAGTGTCTTTGCTTCGAGTTCGTTGACTTGTTTCCCGGCTTTGTCCAGCGCGTTTCTTACCGTCTCTCTACTCTGCTCGAATTTCTTCTTAACAGTCGGTGGTAAGGCGTCAAATTCCTCTTGGCTGAGAGGCTTTCCCGCGCGGATAGGGACTATTCCGATGCCCAGCTGATTCATTCGGACGGCGTAACTGGACTGTTTGGCCTCATCGTTGAGCTCGTTGAGAATCTTGTCTCTCTCTTCTACCGATTTTTTCGTAATACTGTTTGTTCGGGCCACAAATTCTTCGCTCTGAAGAGCCGCGGGAACTGCTCTCTTGACCTGGTCAATGAGATTCTTCAGGTCTTTCTGGAAGATCTTGGCTTTGCCAGCTGGGAGTTTGAGGGCTTTCGGCTCGTAAGGATTCTGGAAATTATTTACGTAACACCAGTCAGGCGGAGTAGGTTTGGTTTTCGCGATTTTTTCCAGGTAACTTCTGGTGGCAGGCCTCTTACCCGTGACGGGGGGACCAGCGGCGAAGATGTTGAATCCTTTTCCCTTCATCTCCACGCCGAATATGAGAGCTTTGAGGGCGCGATCTTGTCCGACTATTCCTTCGAGAGGAGTTAGTTCTTCACTGGTCTTGCATTCAGCCTTTCCAGGCGGACATTCCAGCCGCAATTTTTCCGGAGGAAGCTCACTAATCACCAATTAGGGTTCCAAGGCGTATTGACTACGAGCAGTATCTAAAGAAAACCTGCAGGGGATGGAGGGTTCTTGCTTGTTTTCATGCCGGACCTTATACGGCCTTTTGTCGACATCTCGATCTGAAATGCGTTGAGCGACATCTTGGAAAGGTCTCCTCCGCCTTTCAATCAACGCGTCCGGTACGGCCGGGATCCGCAGCACTTTGCAGATTTGCGGTTTCCTTCTGGCCGGGGGCCCTTTCCGTTCCTGTTCGTGATCCATGGCGGTTTCTGGCAATCTGCATATGACTTATCGCACATTGGCCACCTCTGCGCCGCCCTTACCCGCAAAGGAATCATCACCTGCAACCTCGATTACAGACGGATCGGAGATCACGGTGGCGGTTGGCCTGGAACGTTTCAGGATGTCAGTCTCGCGACTGATCACATTCTGGGATTGTTCTCTTCAGACTCACGGGTTGACTTGACTCGAACAGCTGTCCTTGGACACTCTGCTGGAGGGCACCTTGCACTATGGCTGGCAAGCAGACACCGCATATCCAAAGCCTCACCACTACACAGCGCTCAGAAGTACAGTCTCGGTAGTGCGGTTTCGCTCGCAGGCGTGTGCGACCTTCGGACAGCCTGGAAGCAGCGACTGGGAAACGGCATTGTTGCAAAGTTCATGGGCGGGACACCCGACCAGCATCCGGACCGATACGACGCTGGCAGCCCCATCGAACTGCTACCCACCGGAACAAGACAGGTCCTGGTCCACGGAACAGCCGACAACGTAGTCCCCGTCTCTCAGTCCGAAAATTTCGTCAAGAGAGCTGAACAGATAGGCGAACCCGCCACCCTGGACAAACTCGACGGTGTTGGCCATTTCGAGCTGATTGACCCGGAATCAGACGCATGGTCCGCCGTCGTTGGAGCTGTTCTGTCCCTATGGGCCTGAGCTAGACGGTCAGAGTGTTCTGTTGCGCAGGCCTGATTTTGTTTCTGCCGTATGTCGAGATTTTGGTTGGTTGGTTGCTCTCGGTTATTTTACGTACGTTTCGACTTCGATATTGCGTGGCTCGTAGTCGGTGAGTTTTCCCGCTAGGAAGTCTTCGTAGGCTTTGATGTCGAGTAGACCATGGCCGCAGTTGTTGAAGGCAAGTACTTTCTCCTCGCCGGTCTTCTTGCACTGGATAGCTTGGTCTATGATGAATTTGATGCAGTGGGCGGTTTCGGGGGCTGGGATGACTCCTTCTGTCTGGGCGAAAGTCCTCGCGGCTTGGAACACTTCGTTCTGGTGATAGGCTACCGAGCGCAAGTGGCCTTTGTTGATGAGGTAGGATAGGGATGGGGCCTTTCCGTGGTATCTCAGGCCTCCTGAATGGATGGGAGGTGACTGGTACTTGTGGCCGACGGTGTACATCTTCAGGAGCGGTGTCATTTCGGCGGTGTCTCCAAAATCATATGTGAAGGTTCCACGTGTAGTAGATGGGACCGCTTTCGGTTCGCAGGCCACGAACTCCGCATCTAGCTTCCCATGGAGTTTGTCAGCGAGAAATGGGTAGGCGAAGCCTGCGAAGTTGGAACCTCCGCCGATGCAACCCGCTATTACATCTGGTTGTACGTCAATGGACTCGAACTGTTTCTTCGCTTCAAGGCCAATGATCGACTGATGGGTTAGGACATGGTTCATGACCGAGCCTAGACAGTATCTCGTGTCATCGTGGGTCACAGTGTCTTCAAGCGCTTCGCTTATTGCGATCCCGAGGGTTCCGGGGTGGTTCTTGTCCTGGGCTAGCAAAGACCTTCCATAGTTCGTGTCCTCACTGGGGGAAGGCCGGACTTCCGATCCATATGTCTCCATCATTACGCGTCTGCCAGGTTTCTGCTGATAGCTAACTCGAACCATGTACACTTTGCATTTCAATCCGAACATCGCAGCGCCTAGAGCTAGAGCGGACCCCCACTGGCCCGCGCCACTCTCTGTTGCTAGCCTCTCGGTCCCCTGTTCCTTGTTGTAGTATGCTTGGGCTATGGCTGTGTTGGGCTTGTGGCTGCCAGTCGGGCTGAGGTATTCTGCCTTGTAGAATATCTTGGCGGGGGTCTTCAGGACTCTCTCTAGTCGGGTTGCACGAACTAGCGGGGTGGGACGCCCGATCTCAAGGTAGGCCTGTAGGACGTCGTCTGGTATGGTGATGAAGCGTTCTGAGCTGATCTCTTGGCGTATTAGTTCCTTGGCGAAGATTCTTTCGAGATTCGCGGGATTGACTGGTTCCTTGGTCTTCGGGTCAAGGGGAGGGGGGAGACGTTCGCTAAGGTCGGCCTGTATGTTGTAGTATCGTGTCGGGAGCTCATCTTCGTCGAGGTTAATTCGGTTCTCCGGGAGAATTTTCTGTTCCGCCTCGACCATGTAGGTAATCGAGGTTACACGCAACATTTTAGGCTTACTCGTACAGTTTAGTACGTGCAGCCATGTGGAACAAAATCCAGGAACTAATGGGACAGCATCATCCTGAACGATTGAGAGTAGCTCGGCTTTGCATAGAAAACGGCTTGGCAGTTCGGGACGACGGAATCTATCTGAACCGGATCGAGATACCGACAGCCAGAATCGCTAGAGCCGCTGGAGTAGACAGGAGAACTGTGGCTGAGACTGTGCGGATGATCCAGAGCGACACCGGTCTTCGAGATATCTTTGAACGGTTTCAGTCGGCAGGGCTATCTCTCAAGGGCGTCGCGAAGCAGTTGAGTCTTGGTGTTGTCGAAATAAGTGCTCGGGACCCGAAGGATATTGGAATACTCGCGAGTGCGTCCAAACTCTTGGCTGACGCAGGCATCAGCATACGGCAAGCACAGGTCGACGACCCGGAACTTTCTCCCGAACCGAAACTTACTCTCATCGGAGACAAGAGTGTGCCAGGCCACCTGATCCCGGAGATGTTGAAGATTAGAGGCGTAGCCAGAGTCTCAGTCTACTAGCTAACGTGTACGATGTAACGTTGAGGTTTGTTCGTGCCACGGGCAGAATCTATACGCGGACCTGTGGTTCTCGAGTTTTCAAACCGGTTTCGAGGCGGATCTGGACTTTGAAGGGTTCGCAGAAAGAAACCGGCGTTCATGAACTAACTTCGGTGGTCCATACGGACTATTATTTTCGCGTAAGGTAAATACCGTCAAGCGGCGCGAAAGCGCTCAAGTAATACAACCCCTGAAGTCGCTTCTGGTCCTACGGACGGGTATATGCCCGCGATCACCGACTACGAATCACTTTTCGCATCATCCATTTACTTGTACCGAGGGCACCGAGCGGACGAAATCCGAGCTCGGCGAACATTGCTTCAGTTCCACCCCACAAGAACGAACTCGAGTACGGTTTCCCTCGAGTGTCGATCGGATATCCGTCAACCGTCCCACCCCCCTTGGCACCGATGATCCGAAGCGCTCCTTCCAGGGCTGCCTTCGCGACTCCCTCCCGCCTGTGATCGCGATCGACGAAGAAGCACGTAATCCTCCAGTCGGGCGGAGCCGCATCCAACCTACCGTACCCGCTCATTCGGCCCGGGAGCTCGACTGGGGGCCCGAACTGACACCAACCAACAACATCCGCACCGTCATAGACGAGAGCCGCGTGGGACTGATTCGCTCGAACAAGCTTCTCTTTCAACGCCCTGTGCTTTCCAGTCCACTGTTTCTCCTCGCTGCGCTTGAGGTGGAAGGCGACGCACCAGCAGCCACCCCACACGCCTTTATGCTTCTCAACAATTCGCGCAAAGTCAAGCCAGGTCTTCTGTCCGAGTTCCCTTATCAGAAATCGAGTCTTGGGTTGTTTCCCGCGCTTCGTGTGAGATGGGAGGTCGCTTTTCGAGTCTGAACTTGGGCTAGGCAGCTTTTTCATAGTTCAGATATCCGCCCTTCGTTGCAATCCGCAAATCATCCAGGGGTCCGCTTTAGGAGCGGCGAGGCCTGGCTTTAAAATAGAAAGACCCAATATTCCGAACCAATACGTTTCAACCAATGGTTCTCTCCACCTCAGAGCAACAGTTTTCCTTCAGGGAAGAGTGGTTGAAGAATGGAAGCGTCCGTCTCCACTACGTTGAGAGCGGCTGGGATTCTCCCTCCAGCCTCACACCTGTAGTCTACCCGCACATCGGGTTTGGTACGGCTGAGGTCTTCATTCCGGAGATGAAGGCGCTCTCACCTCGGAGGTGCGTTGCATGCAGCCTGAGAGGACGCGGCAACAGCGACGCTCCCGAGGCGGGCTACTCCTTCGAGGAGAACGTCTCGGACATTGACGCGGTCGTCAACCATCTGACTTTCGATAGGATTTGCGTCATGGGTTTCTCTCTCGGAGTAACCTACTCAATAGCCTACGCCGCTCAGCATCCAGAACTTGTATCAGGACTGGTCCTCCTGGATTATCCCGCCCGGTATCCCAAGTTCTCGGCAGGATGGGCGGAGAGATGGTCATCCGAGCCATCAATTAAGGACAACCCAGACCGGATGAGAGGAATGCGCGGGCTGGAACGAGAGTCCACAGAGGTCCTCCTCTGGGACAAACTGGACGCGATAGAATCTCCAATTCTTCTAATAGGCGGTTGTGCCGAGGGAGCCCTTCTCAAACCAGAACACGTCGAAAAGTACCGACAACACTGCCGAAACTTGGAAGTCGCCATCTTTCCTAACTCTGGGCATATGGTCTGGCAACCCGACTACGATAGGTTCATCAGCAGAGTAAACAAGTTCCTCGATTACATAGACGATCAGCGTAGATAGCTGTGCCGAGGGCAGAATCTGTAGGTGGATTGTGGATCCCTGGTTTTCCAAACCACTTTCTTGCAGTCCTCGCCATTGGACCTAGCCTATTGAGACAACTTGGCGTAGCTCGTACTCGTTACCATCCGGGTCTCGGAACCTCGCCTCTCTAGCTGTGACAAACTCGTCAGGGCGAAAGTCCACATTGCGCAGCCTTCCAACAGTTCCACCGTACTTCCTAATCATCAGGATGCTCTTCTCAATGTCCTTGGTTAGGAAGTGCAATGCCAGGGGTTTCTGGCGTCGGGGCGTTCCCCTGTAACCTCCGTGGATTGATAGTACGAAGCCTGTAGCGTCAAGTTCTGCCCAGTCGGACCGCTTGTGGAGAACGGGCAGGTTGAAGACCATACGATAAAACCGAAGGCACTTCTCAAAGTTTGAAACGAACACGATGATGGGGCTGATCAGCGTATCCCTGGTGTAAGCACGCCGGTACCTGTTCTTCTTGGTCAGACGCTTCGAGCGTCTCATTCTTCACGTCACGTGGAAGAGGGAAACTGAGACGGTAGTTCAAGCTTTTTTTGGTGCCGAGGGCAGGATTTGAACCTGCGACTGGGCCGGTCTCTGTTAAGGGACCGTCAGCCCGGTATCAGATGTTACCATCTTCAGCCGGGTGCTCTCCCTCGCCTCCTCTTCCGAGAGGATCAGGCTGAGCTACCTCGGCGGGCCTCGGCAAAGACGACACTTTTCTAGAGCAGAATTAAGCTTTCTAGATGATAAGTGAGAGATTGGGGACGAGGGGACGAAACAAACCTGAGGTATCGAAAGGTCTTAACCGCTCGCCCCTGCGAGCTTGTCGAGCCATAGAAACGTGTCTACCTGTTGACTGTTGACTCTCAAGAGCAAGGCTCCGGTCCAAGTCCCGGCTGGCTAGCCAAGCTAGGAACATTGTCCATTCTGTATCTTGCGGTCTTTCTCACGCGGATAGGGTTTGGTGTCATCTTGGTCCTCTTTCCTCTCTACCTTCCGATTCCAAAAACCGAATCCGCACTCGCGGCTGCTGTAACGGCAATCTATCCAGTTGTCGAGGGAGTTTCAGCTCTCCCTGTCGGTGCTTACGTGGATCGCAAGGGGCGAAGAAAGGTGTTCGTGGCGGGATTGGGGCTGATCGCAATCCTGAGTCTACTCATCGGGCTATCCAACAACCTCGTGCTAGTCGGCGGTGCCCACGGATTGGAGGGCTTGGCGGCGGCTATGGTAACGGTTGCCTCTCTCACGATGATTACCGACCTGACAGTTGTAACGAACCGCGGCGTCGGGATGGGTGGATTTGACCTTGCGAACCTCGGAGGCTACGGAGTAGGCATAGTTCTCGGGGTTGCGTTCAGCAGCGTCTTCGCCGCGGACCTCGGCGCGAGCTTCCTAGTCGTCTCCGCTATCCTCGGGGTTTCTGCTGTTGCCGTATATTTCATCCTTCGAGAACCAGTGCATATCACTCAAGCACGAAGAAGTTTGAAGGAGATGTATTCTAGCCTCACTAGCGATGTCGCGGCCATTCTTCCGGTATGGTTTGCTCTCACGGTGGTACTGGGGTTTTACATATTCTTGCCTAGGCTTGCGGCGAGGATGGGAAAGACTGATCTTTCCCAGGCTGCACTCCCCATACTTCTCGGGCTGGCGCTGCTTGGGGCCGGAGCTCTCTTGTTCGGTCGGTTGTCTGACAAGATCGGCCGAACCAGGACAATGGCTGTTGGGGCTTTAGGTGAGATAGGGTTCCTTCTGGTTCTCCCAGAGGTTTTCGGGCCACTGATCAGCATTCCTCCCGGCACGCCTTGGCTCGACTCCTACAACATGGTCGGACCCATCATCATCGTTGCAGGGTCTCTGTTCTTTCTCGGGTCAGCACTGGTCCCTTCTATCCTCGCGTTCATCGGCGACAAGGCAGCCAAGGAGTTTCGGGGCTCAGCTATGGGATTGTACAGTCTCATGCTAAGCGCAGGAATAGCCGCCGGCCTCGTACTAGCTGGAATAGCTGACGACCTGGGTGGTGTCCAGGCGGTCTTCTACTCTGCGGCCATAATTTTCTCAGGTCTGAGCCTGACTAGCGGATACCTTCTATACCGCAACAAGCAATTTGAGAACTCAGCTAGTATCGTTAGCAAGGCTCCCAACAATCCAGCCTAGGGTCGCCCCGAAAGGAATCTCGTAAGAGATAAGTCTCTTAGTTTCTAACCGCCATCCTGGTCCTCTTGGCAGAGTATACCGTCCACACTGCTCGGGTGGCAAAGAAGTTCGAATGGTTTGGAATGACGGTAGTCAAACGTTACTTGACGAGGGACAAAGATAGCAGGGATCTTCGGGACGTGCATTCCAACCCGGAGTTCTATGACAAGGGCATCGATCTTGTCCTCAACCTGCCAAACGCCCAGAAGAGGACAATCGATCTCAAGGTCGACTCATACATCGGATCTGATCCATCGCGCAAGATAAGAGGTCTATGCAATCCAGACAGTGGTTTCATTCTACTTGAAACAATCAGCCAGCTCCAATATGATAGATCGAGAAAGGTTTCAACAAATGGTACTCTGCCCGTTAGACAAAAAGCAGATGTCCCTGGCTGGTTCTTTACAAGCTCTGCCGATGAGGTGTATTATTACTTCCTCGCTCTGCTCAACACAGAAAACGAGCTAAACCTACTCTACGCGGAATACGTGGAACTTGTAAAGGGTAATCAACCAACAGATGAAGTTGAAAATCGTCTTTTACGAGAACTGCGCGTAGATAGGGACTTGTTGGTGAGTTTTTCACTATTAGAGGCGAGAGCCTGGTATGATACCGCCCCTGAGACAGTGTTTCATGGGTACGCTCCCGCTCCTAACCCGAGTTATCTTACGCTGAGTAAGCGAGTTAGGCGTGATCTGTTCATATCAAACGGTATCGGGAAAAGCCATGGTTCTATCTTCTCCTTGGTCAAACCGAAATCGGTTTCCCGGTAACTCAAAGGCGTAAGCCTTTTCATCCGATTACCACCATTTCTTGCTGTACTTTAGCGGTGCTGTTTTTTCGTCGAGCGCTGGCTTTCTGAACACGTAGAGATGTTCGTGAGCGATCTTATAGAAGTCGTAGCTATGTCCACGCCATCTCTGTCGAGTTGTCATCGTCTTGTGTTGAAGCTTGATTATGTCCTCTTTGAGGATGAAGCCGACGCTTAGAAATGCCTGCAAAACTCCAAGCGAGATCGGAATGTAATGTCGTCCCTTTCGCGTATCTCCGATAAGTACCCCACAGTATCGGTTGTTTTTCAAGACCCTATATGATTCGGCCGCGACTTTCCGCATCGCATCAATATAGGCCGGAAGCTTCAGACGCGAGAGGTCGTCCAATATCCGTTTTCCACTGTATGATATGATTCCAGCGTAGGGAGGATGAGTGGCAATAAGGTCGACAGCCTCGTCACCGATCAAATCCAGGTTTCGTGCATCGCCTACAAAGGTTCGAGTCTCTACGCGGCGCGGTCTATCAAGCGTATTGTAATCAAAACTCAACCTGTCTTGTGCTACCATTATGGCGTCAGGGTTGACGTCGACTCCGATCACGTCGCGGCCTAGGAGTTTGCTCTCTACGAGAGTGGTTCCGCTTCCACACATCTGGTCGAGAACAAGCTCTCCAGGTTTGGAATATTTCGTGATCAGGTTTCGCGGTATGTAGGGACTCCAATTTCCCCGATAATTTCCAGAATGGGTCGCCCAGTCGCCTCTACTAGGAAAGCTCCACACCGTGAATTCTTCCGACTTGTAATCCTTCGGGGGCCCGAATTCCTTGATTCGCCACGGTCTACCTATCTCTACGTCAACATTTTCTATTTTCACCCGTTGCTTCTCAGCGACGAACCTACGGTAGTCCTCTTCTGTTACGATTTGCATTCCCATCAGTTTCTGGGGGTTCGCCATCTCTTGTACTTGCAAAATACCAGCCCCAGCCTATTTGCCAGCCTAGATTAAACTTGATCAGACCATCGGAGCGTTACAGAGCCGCTCTTCACGGGATGGTTTTCTTGAGGCCGGGTATGACCTCTCCTGTGACCCATTGGACTCCGGCGCCAGATAGCACGTAGGAGCCTTTCTCGGCGATCAGTTTGCCTTCGCGTTTCAGTTCACTCGCTCGCGCTCTCACAACGGCTCCGCTGGTTGTCTTCCATGACGCTCCAAGGAGAGTGCTCAGTTCGTCGTCCCCGAAAGTCTTCGGGTGAGTGGCGTAAAGTACGAGTGCGAGAGCTTCTTTTGCTGACAGGGAATCCGCCGGGACGGTGAGATAGGGTCGTCCCTCTCCGCTAAACTGTACTATTCCCTTTAGCAAGTCTGAGGGTTCAGAGGTTTCTGGGGTCTGGACTGGTTCCGTTTTTGCTTGTACTATTCCATCTTTGAGTCGCAAGTTCTCGACAAGGTTCTCGAACTTGTCGCGGACGTATTCGAAGTCTCCTTCGAGCTCTATTTCCTGGTCCCTTGTCTTGATTCGGAACCTAAGTCGCTTCTCCTGTGACATGACTGTGCGTCTGAGTGTGCAACTGGCGGTCTATTTCGAGCTTTCCAATCGGAAGGCTGAGATGGGTGAGACTAAGGCTGGCAGAATGTAGAAATTCCTACACCCATTTCCCGAGAATCTTCTTGCACTCTGGACACAGTCCATGCCTCGAAACCACCGTTACTTTGCCACACCTCGCGCACTTTCGAGGACCGCTCGCTCGAGTGCGAGAAGGTTGGTAAAATCTTCCCCTGAATCCCGGCGGTTTTACCGTACGTCTTCTGGTCCTTGACAATTCGTGAGTTCCATCGGTATCCTCTGTGGCATTTCTTCGACTTGCTCCCGGGGGTAGCATGGTCTGGGAATCGTCTTTCCCCTATCGATATGGATGACCCGGCTGATTCTAGGAACGAGATAGGGGTCGTTAGGGTTGCGGTCAAATGATCGCAGCTATTTCTCATGTTGATGAGAAAACCGTTAGGGATACGGAAAGAAATATTGGAGGTTGGACCTTCAGCGGGTCGTTGCCTTGGTCGTATTTCGTTAGCTGGACTTAGAATTGGTCCCTGGTGACGGTTTGTTTGTGGGCGTTCTGGCCTTCCAGTGCATGTACAACTGTTACTACTACTCTGACGGTCGGTATGAGAGCCATAGCGAGGAAGATCAGTGGGTACGCCCATGGCGTGCTGGCGAAGAAGCCGTTGACTAATGTCTTGCTGACGGTGTAGAGAATGTACAGAGCCATTAGCTGGAAGACCCAAGCGAGAATGGGTGCGTAAGCCCTGTAAGCCTTGTAAGTGTCTGAAACTGCGCTGGCCAGTTGGGTCCCGTATTTCAACACGACCGCTGCAACTACCAGCCCGACTGTAAAGAGTGCAAGGCTCACGACACTGTACGAGGTTCCCGGCACTGTTTGGGTAATTCCTGGGAAGCCCAGGATGATGCTCTGGACCACTACAAGGACGATGATTCCCGCGAGCAATCGTATGAGTGACGGCATTAAAGGCCGAAAGTCGCCGAACGAGTCATGAGTATTGGTCGGCATCTCAAGACCACTTTTCCAAGGACCAACTAGCCAAGCCGCCGATTAGCCGGTGGCGGAACTCTCCGCCGACACTCAGCGTTACACTTGATGCTTAGCCATGTCCCTTTGTCCCCACGGTGAGAAGGAGATGATTGCCCGATGGCCGAACTGAAAGTCTACCTGTCCGAAGAGCTTGACAAGAGATTCAGGATGCTTGCTATGAGCGTCTTTGGCTATGGTCGGGGTTCTCTGAGCGAGGCCGCCGTGGACGCGCTCACCAAATGGTGTGAGGAGCATGAGGCTCGAAAGCTGGACCAGGAACCGAAGGAAGGGCCTTTACATTCGAACTCGGATCCTGTCTCGCGCGCGGAAGAGCGGCCCGGAGCCGTCTCATCTGGAACGTGAGAAAACTCTAGCTCTGCTCTCCCGGTTAGCTAAGCCATATTTCAAGACATTCGGACCTCTATTCTGGGGAGACTGGACGCATGCCTGCCAAGATTCAGAGATTGGATTTTTCCTCTCGAAGAAAGTGGCGAGCTTGGCTTGCAAAGAATCACCGACTTGACAGGGATGTCTGGCTAGTCTATGATAAGATGCTCTTCCAAACGCGTGCAATCTCATACAGAGATTTCCTCGGCGATGCGGTCGAAGAAGCGATATGCTATGGCTGGATTGACAGTAGAGTCAAGCGAATCGGCAAGTCGAGACTTGCAATACGCTTCACCCCGCGCAGGTCAACCGGCAATTGGTCGAAGTACAATAGAGTACGTGCGCTGATGCTTCTTCACAACGGTAAGATGACGAAAGCAGGTATAGACGTTCTACCGGCAGAATGGGCAACCAAGATCGTTGACAGAGGCCAAGGTCAAAGCAGGAAGGTCGCCGATGTAGTGGATGGAATATTGATGGATGGGAAGAGGCTGCTGGTAGAGAAAAGGCGAGATGATGACGATGCAGATCCGGGATTCACTGAGATCCCTGGTGGCCATGTGGACAAAGACGAAACGTTGGAGGATGCGCTGAGAAGAGAGATGAGGGAAGAGCTTGAGATCGACATCGAGAAGGCGAAGCTCGTACAGAGGAGCCTTTACACCGCGACCAATGGCGAGAGGCAGAAAATTCACTACTTTCACGTGGAGAGGTGGAACGGCAGAATCGTGTCCAAGGAAGCAGAGCGGGTGTACTGGGAATCTGATTTTTCCAATCTCAGCATTATTCCGGATAGGAGAGCCGTTCGGAGGATTCTGAGAGTTCAACCCAAGGATGACAAATAGACAGGCTCAGGCCTTCGAAACCGGCGCCTGCCACAGCGAATCTGGTTCATAGCCGCTGAGAAGCTCTTGGGGCTCAGAGAGGACAACCGTTTAGACGGGTACTAGTGAACACCGGTTTAGAGGCTAAGT
>Ga0209690_1000099_pt1 | contig 37735 bp, 56 predicted proteins | sample GraSoiAngelo_150_FD_186164 | JGI IMG/M metagenome (GOLD analysis project Ga0209690, IMG submission 186164) | Grasslands soil microbial communities from the Angelo Coastal Reserve, California, USA - 14_1009_09_40cm (SPAdes) (version 2) | ecosystem: Environmental > Terrestrial > Soil > Grasslands ... | reverse complement strand
ACGGATGCTGTCCGTCTGGACGCCGCATGGCATGGTGCATACGAAGCGCGATCAGCTCGGGAGTGATTTGATTGCTGTGAATTGCGAAAAAATCATTTTCATTCAATGCAAAGGCGGTGACACCTGGCGCAGTGCCCGTGCTGCGGCTCGAGCGGAATTTGCGCGCTATCCGCTCGGACCAAGCTGCGAACAATGGCTCGTGGGCTGGGAGCCGCGGGCCCGCGAGCCCGTCATTGAAGTCGTGGCGGTGGGGCCGCAACCAGCGCAGCATCCCGTCAGGATTCCCCCGCGGCGCAAGATCAAGAGTCTCCCGCTCTTCGCCAGTCGCGCCGGATAATGACCGATACTCTCATCTGAGGCAGACGGCGCATGAGTCCTCATCGGGTCCACTCGAGCAATCCAGAGAGGCCATGATGGACGAGCAGATCATCAATCAGCCATTACGCGAGGTTACAATTTTCCAATGCCCACAATGCTCGCGCATTATTCGGAATGCGCTGACGCGCCAACCGTATGGCTGTCCGTGGGGCTGCCCGAGTCACTTGATCGTGCTGCGGACGGAATGGGAAGAACAAGGGGCTACAACGGTGCCGCTCAAACAGGAGCAAGCCTATGCTGAGCATCCGTCCCGATTTCGTGCGTGAGGGCGCGCTCCGGCTCGCCTTCTGGGCCGGGTATTTGGGGAGCTTGGTGCGCCATGTGACACTGCCCTTGGTGCAACGGTTGCCGTGGGGGCATTGAGTCAGGCTGATGCCTGGACCCGGCCGGTCTGCCGTTCTGCGCGCGCAGCGGAAGCAGCAGGGCCGTTGTCAGCGCTGCGGCAAGCAGTCGGTCACGGGCAAATTTGCTACCTGTCTGCCGTGCCGGTTGAAGGTGCGGACCTCTCGCCTGGGCGTGGGGACGCCCCATCGGAACCAATGGCGCTTGAGCGAGGCCCTGCAAATGACTGAAGCGCGGGACCGGGCGTTCATCATGGCCCTCAAGGCGCTGATCCAGGCGATGCGGGCGGCGAGTACCCCCGTGAATCGACTCGGGCGTTGGGCGGATCACCTGGCCGACGTGATGGCGACGCATCGGAAGTTGCGATGAACCCGCAGATCTGGGCATGGCCAGCGTCCGTGCCACCCGCCCGCCTCTTGAAATAAACCAGTCGGATTGGCAAAGATGGACGACCGGTCCATGATGTTTATTCGATCCCGTGATGCCATATCGGAGATGCTCGCCCGCGACCTTTTTGAACTGGTCATTCATCAAATGAATCGTGTGCGCAGTGGCGAACTTCGATTCCAACAAGCCGTTTCGATGGCTGGACTGTTACCGAGAGAATTCCTCGCAATCTATCGGCATTGCCGTCTGGAATCAGACTGGCTGTTCCGCCCGCATGATCCGACGCGGCCAGCGCTCGTGCCGCCCGCCCGCGAGCTGATGTATGCTAGGGCGGACTAGCAGAGCGTTCCTTGCGCTCCGCCAGTCCTAACCGACCGCATGAATCGGAGGTTCACGCGATGGCTCCTGCCAAGCTTACGTCCGCTGTTCTCCAACAAGCAATCACAGATGGGCTACGAGTCGAGCGCTGCACGCATTGCGGCCGGGCGCGGGTGTTCTCGGTCGCCCTGCGCATCGGGCGGTGTCTGTTTTGCGGGGAGCGCTATAACCTCGGGCCACCAGGGGCGATTCTAGGCGCGCCAGAGCCCATTTTACCGCGTTCGCCAGCCGGGAAAAAGCGTCGGTAAGCCCAAGGTAGCGGGAAGCCTTGCACAACGCAGAAAGGCGGTCAAAATGCGGCTGCGGAAACGACCGATTCCGAAGTGGGCGGCCATCGTGCTGTGCAATGTTTGTCGCCAACCGTTCCGTAAGAAACGGCGGAATCAGCGGTGCTGCAAGCTAGCGTGTTACTACAAGGGCTGGTTGCGAGGGAAAAAGCGCATTCGCGTCGGTGGACGGCAGGTCGCGATTGCCATCCGTCCTTAATGGCTGCTATGAACGAGGGCGATGCTGATTCGCGGTGATGCCCGCGCGATCCCGTTGCGATCTGGCTGCGTTGATTGCATCGTCACGAGTCCACCGTATTTCAATTTGAGGAACTACGGACATCCGGCACAAATTGGCCTTGAACCGACACCGGAGGAGTACATCGCCGCTCTCGTGGCAATCTTCCGCGAGGTGAGACGGGTGCTGAAGCCCGATGGGACTTGCTGGATCGTGATGGGAGATTCGTACGCCTCCAGTGGGAATGGTGGCAATCCAACCTCGTCGCCCTTCCAGAAACAGGCAACGAATGCGGGCAGTGTGATGCCTGGTCGCCAAGCACCAAACGGGTATAAACCAAAAGATTTACTCGGCATTCCGTGGCGATTAGCTTTTGCCCTGCAAGCTCCAGAGTACAAAGGCCGGATTGTCAGTGAGCGGGACCGGATCTGGTTAGCCTGTGCGATTGAGGCCGAGGGCTGCATTTTCATCCACCGTCGCAAGGAAGGACAGAGCAACGGACAGGGATACACTCGTAAGAACGACTCATTTGCTTCTGGCCTTGAAGTAGCGAATACCAGCGAAGCTTTCGTGCTGGAGTGCCAACGGATTGCGGGCATCGGTTCGATCTGCCACCAGGACGGATTCGGGCGCAAGCAGCGGCTTTGGCGATGGAGCCTGCGTTCAAACGAATGCCGCGACGTGCTTCGTGAGGTCTATCCATACCTCGTCACGAAACAGCAGCAAGCACGACTTGCAATCGGGTGTTTGTCCTCTGGTGAAAAGGCAGTAGCGGCACATGCGGCACTAAAAGGATTGCATAACGGAATCGCAACGGATATCGATGGTCCTATTCCTGAGTCGATGTTTGGGCCAGGATGGTATCTTCGATCGGATATCGTGTGGTCGAAGTGCAATCCAATGCCTGAATCCGTCACGGATCGGCCGACAAAGAGTCACGAATATGTGTTTTTGCTGACGAAACAAGAACGGTATTACTACGATCAGGCGGCAATCGCGGAACCAATCGCGGAATCGCAAGTGGGGCGAATCCGGGATGACGTGATCGGCGGTCGCTCGTGGATTGAACGCGGGCAGCATAGCAAAGGTGGACAGTATGTGACGCATGAATACGTCGGGAAACATTCGGCCGCCGATAAACAAGCCGCGGGGCGCCGGTTATTACGCAACGTGGCTGCTGCTAGAGCGAATGGAAATGGACACGATACACCGTTCGGATTGACACGAAACAAACGAAGTGTCTGGACGATTGCGACTGAGCCGTACGCTGGCGCACATTTCGCCACGATGCCCCAAGCCTTGATTGAACCGTGCATTGTGGCGGGCAGTCCGATAAATGGGTTAGTGCTCGATCCGTTTTGCGGAACTGGCACAGTTGGGGCTGTTGCCGAACGCTGCGGCCGACGCTGGATCGGACTTGACCTCGCTTATCAGGATTTGGCGCGAGAACGCACAGTTCAACTCGGATTGCCGTTCAGCTCAGTCGCCGCTTCATCGGCTTCGAGTTGAAAGCCTCGTATGCCCGACTCGCAGCTACGAATCTGGCGACGGCGAGCACCCTGCGTCAGCAGCAGTCCCTGTTCAGCGCCTGACAGGTGTAGACTCCGCCCATGCTGGCGACCGCCATTGAACTGAGCATGTTGATGTGGTGCCTATTTTGGTACGGCTGGTATCGCTTGCGGAAGCTGGCGAATGAACCGCTACACGAGGACCACGGGTGAGCATTTTCAGTCATCACGATATGAGCGATAGCGACCGGATTAAGGCGCTGGAACAGCATGTCCTTGCGCTGGAGGAACGGATCGTGGCCCTCGATGACCGTCTCGATTTGGATGTGCGCCGCCTGGACGCGCAAATCACGGCTCAGCAGCGCCCGCAACCGTGGTGGAAAGCCTTCATCAAGCCGGGCACGCCATGACGGCGTAGAATCATCCGCGCATGGCACTCGAAAGTTATGCAAATGCGCCTGTGCTCAGCACACCGTCGGCCGCTTGGACGACGCTGAACGGGGCCATTCTCGCCGGGGATACCAGTCTCATCGTCGCCTCGTTCGCGGCATTTCCTTCCAGCGGTCAGTATCGGATTCTCATCGGTGACGAACTTCTGATCGTGACGGCGGGTCAGGCAACGCTGACTTGGACCGTTACCAGAGGCGCTGAAGGTACGACCGCCGCAGCACACGCGAACGGCGCAAGCATCTATCACACGCTGACCGCCGCCAGTCTCTTGCGCGCACCTGGAGCGCTCACCACGACGGGTGACATCCCGTATCTTGCGTCAACAGGTGCCCCGACTCGACTCGCCGCGGGCGCGACTGGGACATATCTGCGGTATGCGAGCGGCCTGCCGACTGCGGCGGCGATTGTCCTCGGTGATCTGCCCAGCGGCGTCGGGTTGACCGCCAGTCCGTTGAGCCAGTTCGCGGTCACCACCAGCGCGCAGCTCGCTGGCGTGTTGAGCGATGAGACCGGCACCGGATTGGCGGTCTTCAACAATGGACCCACCTTCATTGCGCCGGTCCTGGGGACGCCCGCCAGTGGGCTGTTAAGCAATTGTACGGGCTTGCCCTTGTCTGCGGTCACTGGACTCGGTGCAAACGTTTCGACGTGGCTTGGGACGCCTTCGAGCGCCAATCTGGCAGCGGCTCTGACCGATGAGACCGGCAGTGGAGCGGCCGTCTTTGCGACCTCCCCCACGTTGGTGACGCCCGTCTTGGGGACGCCGCAATCGGGCACCTTGACCAACTGCACATTACCAGTCGGCGGAGTGACAGGGTTGGGGACTGGCATCGCCACCTGGTTGGCGACGCCCTCAAGTGCGAACCTTGCGGCGGCGATCACGGATGAAACGGGCAGCGGCGCGCTCGTCTTTGCCACGTCACCGTCATTGACGACGCCCGCGCTTGGCACCCCATCGGCGGGCGTCCTCACGTCCTGTACCGGATTGCCGCTCACGACAGGTGTCACCGGCATCCTGCCCGCCGCGAATGGCGGGACCGGCGTCGCGAACACGGGGACGATCACACTCGGCGGGAACCTCACGACTGCTGGCGCATTTGCCAGCACCTTCACGATGACGGCCGCAACAGGCGTGACGTTTCCGACCACCGGCACGCTCGCGACGCTGGCCGGGGCGGAAGCCTTCACGAACAAGAGCGGCAATATCTCGCAGTGGACGAATGATTCCGGTTATCTAACCAGCGTGACGGCGCACAACGTCCTCTCTGCGACGCATGGTGACACGCTCACGGCTTCGGTCGTGCGCGGCGATCTGATCATCGGGAACAGCACGCCCAAGTGGGCGCGGCTGGCGATTGGCGCGGCCAACACCGTGCTCAAGAGCGACGGCACCGATGTCAGTTGGAACACGTCCACGGGCACGGGCAACAACGTGCTGGCGACCTCCCCGACGCTGGTCACACCCGTACTCGGCGTGGCGACCGCGACCAGTCTGAACGGCAATACGTTCACGACCGGCACCTACACGCTGACGGGCGCGGCGGGCAAGACGCTGACGTTCAACAACACGTTGACGCTCGCCGGCACCGATGCGACGACGATGACGTTCCCGACGACGAGCGCGACGCTGGCGCGGACGGATGCGGCACAGACGTTCACCGGGAGTCAAACCATTGCGGCGCTGGTCGGGCCGGTGACGATTACCGAAGCGGTGGGATCGTCCGGGTTGACGATTACAGGTGCGATACAGACCACCAGTCAACCGGCGCTGAACATCACCCAGACCTGGAATGCGGCCCAGACCTTCACACTGATCAAAGGCAACGCGACGAGCACCGCAAGTAACGCGGCCTCATTGCTACTGGATTTACAACTCGGTGGAGTGAGTCAGTTCGCAATTCGTAAAGACAATGCGATCGTCACGGCAGGCACGCAGACCTATATTGTCGGCAGCACCACCCTCATGATTGTGGACAGCAATGGGGTCTGGGTGAATGGGTATAGCAATGGAAATCGACTGACGGCAACGACGCTGCGCTTAGACAATGCGAATCAGGATGTGTTGCTCAATCGCGGCGGCGCGGCGGCAACGCTGCAACTCGGCGCCGATGTCAACGGCGCGGCCGTCGCCCAAACGCTGCAGAGTTGCAACGCCATCACGGGTACGAATGTCGTTGGATCAAATTTCACGATTGCGTCAGGAAAAGGCACAGGCTCAGGCGCAGTTTCATCGTTGATCTTCCAAACGCCAACCGTCCTTGGCTCTGGCACGACCGCGCAATCGTTGGCGACGAGGTTAACGATCACATCCGGCAGTCTCACCCTCGCCGATGCGACGGATTTTGTTTTCAACGCGACGACCGGCACCAAGATCGGTACGGCGACAACCCAGAAACTCGGAATATGGGGGGTAACCCCAATAGTTCAGCCTTCTGGCGCTGGTCAGGCTGCACTCACTGATAGCACTGGCGGTACCCCCGCTTCCTCACTCGTGGATGTCACAACCGCAGGTCTCGCGGATCCCACAAAAATCAACAATAATTTTTCATCCCTGTTGACGTTAGTCGCAGCATTGCGTACGGCGGCCCTGAACACCGGGCTGATTAAGGGATCCGCCTAATGAGTGAAATTGTCACCTTCTCAACGCCGCTCTCACAAGCTTCGGTCCGCATGGATCGCGTCATTATCGATTTTGACCACCAATCGGTGACGGTGTTCTGGCTGGGACCGAAGGACGAACCTGGCCGTGCAACGTATACGACGCCCGCCTCACCTGTCACGGCCATCGCGGGCGATAAACTCATCACGCTGATCAACCAGGGCAATTTCACCGCGACGTCGCTGGTGAAATTTCTCTGGCAGCGCTTACAGACCGATAAGTGGTTGACGGCGGGGACCATTAGCGGCACACCGGCATAAGATATGGCGAAGACGATGGACGAACTCGCGCGTGACTACATCGGCTCACAAGCGATGGTCATTCTGCAACTCCAGGCGCAGGTGGAAACCTTGCAGGCACGCGTGACGGAGCTCGAAACGGAGAAGATGAAACACGCAGGCCGCGATCATTCGCCCTTGCATCGCGTGGAGCATCCCGCGTCATGAGGGGCAGTCTCGGCAGCACCTCGCTCGGCGTGTTCGTCCTCGGCGCGAATGGCGCAGCGGCTCCGAGCGGCTTCAATCCGGCGTGGACCACACTCAATGTAGTGCTGCAATAACATGGCGTTCTTTCGCAACACGGCGGGGCAGAAGATTGGCGCGCAGCTCGCCAGCGCCACGGATGGCTCGCCCTACACCACTGGCCCCGTTTCTGCGTTCATTACACTCGATGCTGGCACACAGACCGCAGGCACCGGCGGGACGTGCGTCCACGAAGGCGAAGGCTACTGGACCTACTCGCCCAGCCAAGCCGAGACGGATGGCATCCTGTGCGCCTACACCTTCATCGGCTCTGGGGCTGTTCCTCAAACGATCCAGATCTTTACCACCGCGATCCCAACACTCACGCCGACGCAAGGTGTCCCCGTCGCCGGAGCCATCGCAGCCTTAGACCTCATCACGGATGCGTTTTTTGAATTGAACGTGTTCATGCCCGGCGAGTCCATCCCGAACAGTGACGCGCAATTCGGCTTGCGCGCGCTGAATGGCATGATTGGTTCGTGGGCCACGCAACCGCTCACCATTCCGGCAACGGCGCGTCATGTCTTGTCGTGGACGATTGGGAGGGGTGGCCCGACGAATCCTTACACTATCGGGTCGGGTGGGAATTACGATATTGCGCGGCCGGTCAATCAGAACAGCATCAGCCAAGCGATGCTGTTGCTGATTGATGGCGCGACTGAGATCCCGCTCGGCCTCATGACCGATCAATCGTATGATCAGTTGCCAGTGAAGAGTTTGGCGGGCACGCAACCCTCGCAGGTCTACTACAACCCGACGTTCACATCGGGCCTCGGCGCGCTCTACGCATGGCCTGTTCCATCCACGACGAACACACAGTTAGTGTTGTATGTTGAACAGGCGCTCACCACCTTCGGCAATCTCACGACCGCGTATCAACTACCGCCAGGGTATGCGGACGCGATCACGTTCGGCCTGGCGCGACGGCTCGCCATGCCATACGGTCGCCAAGTCAGTGAGGACCTCAATTACAAAGCGGATCGTGCGCTGATGCTCATCAAACGATCGAATCTGAAGATGAGTGATATGACGAACGCCTTCGCACGCCAGAGCCGCTACGATATCAATTCCGGCACTGTGTGGGTGAGATAAGAGATGAGCACATTTCTCAGTCACAGCGCGTTCTACGCGGCCCAAACCACCACCGTCCAGACGGTCAAAGCGGGAACAGGCGCGCTGACAGGGTATTACATCTACAATCCGAATAGCAGCGTAGCCTATGTGCAGTTCTTTGATGTGGCGAGTGGCACGGCCGTCACGCTCGGCACGACGACGCCGACGCTCTCCATTGGGATTCCCGCCACCGCCGCCGCGAATCTGTTCGATGGCACCGGGCTCGAATTCAAAAATGGGCTGAAGCTGGCGGCGACCACAACGGCGACCGGATCGACCGCGCCATCCACCGGATTAGACATCAACGTGCTGTTTCGGTAATGGCTCGACGGAATGTCGCGCTCGCATCCAATGGCGGTACGGCGAGTGCCCAATCTACCCTCAACGCCAGTTACCCGGCCGCAGGCGCGATCAACGGGAATCGCACCATTAGTGATTGGGGGAGCGGCGGGGGCTGGTCTGACGCCTTAGTGGCGCTGCCGCAGTGGTGGCAAGTGGACTTCTCCGGGTCGATGGCGATTGACGAAGTGGATGTCATCACGTACGGGTCTGCCAGTGCGCCCGTCGCATCCGTGACGACCGATAATGTCCAGAACTACGGGATCACGGCATGGACGGTGCAATATTGGGACGGGTCCGCGTGGCAGACGGTCACGACGATCACAGGCAACATTTACGTGTATCGCCAGTTCACCTATACGCCGTTCACCACCACCAAACTCCGCATCAACGTCACGGCGTCAGCGGACGGCACGGCACGCCTAGTCGAAGTCGAAGCGTGGGGCGATAACGCCACCACGGTCGGTACGTTGGTGGCCGCGCTGGGAGTCGGCTAATGCTCTGGTCGCAATTTTGTAGTGGCAGTTACACCTCACGAAGTCCGACACTGGACGATGAGGCCACGATAAATCTTTACCCAGTTACAATCGAGTCACAAACCAACAGCAAGAAACGCGCGCTCATGGGGACACCAGGGTTACGGAGACTCATGAGTGTGTCAACTGAATCGTGCCGAGGAATGTTTTCGGAGGATCAAAGAACCTGGTGCGTCACCGGTGGCGTATTGTATGAGTTAGACCTGACCGCCAATACGGCGACAGCACGCGGCACGATTGCCGATGATGACTTGCCGGTATCTTTTGCATCGAATGGACGCGGCGGCGAGCAATTAGCCATCTGCGGCGGCGGGTCACTGTATGTGCTCGACCTCGAAACCAATGTGCTGACTGGCCCTGTCGCAGTCCCGCTCACCAATGCAGCGGTGCAAATAGAATTTCTCGATGGGTACGGCTTACTACTGGAAGCCGATACCGTCAAAGTCTGGTTTAGTGCGCTCGAGGATTTCAGTTCATGGGATGCGCTTGATTATTGGGCGCGCTCAGAGACCAGCGATAACTACGTCGCGATTGCGGTTGTACGTGACAGAATTTTCGCGATCGGCTCGGCCACGACTGACCTCTATTACAATTCGGGGGGCGCGGATAACCCCTTTCTACCGTACCCCGGCGCAATTCTATATGAGGGCATTGTTGGCCCAAACGCGTGGGCCACGGATGGTCAGGCGCTGTACTTTGTCGCGCAGAATTCACAAGGTCGCGCCTACATCGTGCGCGCCGTCGAAGGCCAAGCGCAACCAATCAGCACTGATGCGATTGACTTTGCCATCGCGCAAGCGACGAATCTTGATGACGTGGAAGCCCTCTGTTATTCACAAGAGGGTCATACGTTTATCGCGTGGACGATTCCGTGTGCGGGAACCTGCGGCCGGACGTTTGTTTACGACACGAAGGAACAACTGTGGCACGAACGCGCCGAATACGATCTCACGACGGCGATTTTCCTACGGTGGCGAGTGCGTGGACTGTGCTCCACGCCATCTGGTTTGATTTGTGGCGATTTCGAGAACGGCGACGTGTACGCGCTCGACTTGAATGTCTTCACGAACAACGGTGCCATGATTCGTCGGGTCCGTCGCGCGCCTTATCTCTCGTCGGAGGCCGAGATCGGCTTCATCGATCAGATTGAGTTGGGCGCGCAGGTGGGCGTTGGGTTGAATAGCGGTCAAGGCTCATCACCGACGGTGCTCGGCCGCGTGAGTCGTGACGGCGGCATGACCTGGACCCCTTCAGTCGCGGCATCGCTTGGCGCAATGGGACAATACGCAACGCGAGCGATCTGGCACCGACTCGGCCGCGTGCGGCTTGATCGCTTCGTCTTTGAAGTGTCGATTACTGACGCGGTGCGTGTGGTGTTCGGGCCCGGCCTCTGGCTGAAGATTACGCAAGGGAGCGGCGCGCTATGAAGTATCGCCGCGATTCCACTTCTCCCGACGCATGCGTGCGTTCTCCGTTTCGTGCCATTCGGGCAGATCAATCGGTTCATCGCTCGTCAGATAGGCGACGACGTAAAAGTGATCGCCCTGATCGTATTCCACCATCAACAAGTCGCGGCCATGATCAGAGGAATGGCTCCAGCGATGGAAAGTCTGGGCTTTGACGTGGCGTATTTCTTTGGTGTGTTCGGCGACTCCGTGCGGCCAACTGATCACGTCATAAGGGACATCGTGATCCGGCCAACTCACAGCCCATTGCGCGATCCACGGCATGGCCAACAATTCGTCCACGCTCGACACATCGGCTGTCTTTCGTTCATCGATATCCACGAAGTTCGGGATATGTTGTCGGGCGTGAATCTTCATTAGCTCTAGTATATGGCGATCGCCCTGCAACCGCCGCCGGTCAACACGCCCCTCACCGACCAGAATGGGCAGGTCAATGCGCTGTGGTCGCGGTACTACATCGACATGAACCAAACGGTCGTGACCGATTGTGCGCCAGCCGACGCACGGTATGTCGTCACGACGGCCAACCCGTCGTTGACGCAAGAAGTCAACCTCGGGGCGCTCAGTGCCGGCTATTTGCGTCAAACGGTGGCGGCGGGTGTGGCAAGTCCCAGCACGACGGCGACCATTCCCGCCTCGGATCTGACGGGCGCGCTCCCCGCACTGGATGGCTCAGCTCTGACCAGTCTGACTTCGGGGAATCTCGTCGGCGCGTTACCGGCGATTTCCGGGGCCGCGTTGACGGCCTTACCGAATCCCTTGCCAGCCGTGTCCGGGGCGAACCTGACGGCGCTGAACGCGTCTCAGCTCACGTCTGGCACTGTGCCCGATGCACGCCTCGGCTCTCCACTTCCGGCCTTGAATGGGGCCAACCTGACCTCGCTGACGGGCACGAACGTGACCCATCAGGTCGTCACGAAGGTGTTTGCGGACAGCCCGTACACGGTGCTGGCGACCGACTGGACGATTCTGGTGAATGCCACAGGTGGGGCGGTGACGGTCACGTTGCCGACGCCGACGAGTGGGCGGCTCCTGTGTGTCAAAAAAACGGACGCCTCAGCCAATGCCGTGACGTTGACGGGCACGATTGATGGGGTCGTGAATCCGACACTCATCGCTCAGTACAACAGCGTGCTCATGCAAGGTGATGGAACGACGTTTTCGGCGTTAGCGCGGATATGAGATTCTGTCCATTCGACAAAAAAACAGGCATATTTACGGCGAAACAGGCAGATAATCGCGCGATCTGACACGATTTCGGGATCAACCTTCATGGCTGGAAACCGCTATAGCCAACCGCCTCCCGGCAAGATCTGGGTGCCCACCCCAAACGGCCCTGTCGCCATGACCTTGGCCGAAGCCCGGCTCTACCAAGCGGCGCATCGGTACGCGGCGACGGACCCGAGTAATCCGAATCTCTCGCCCGATGTGCGCGCCGAGCTCCAAGATCCGCGTGTCCAAGCGGCGATGGCTGGGAAGCAAACCACGACCGTGAAAGTCGGCGAGACAACCTATACCATCGAGAACGGACAACCGACGGGATATAGCCGAGGAAGCGTCTGGAAGCCGATTGCGGCGGCAGCCTTGACCGCGGCGGGTGGTGTGGCCTTAGGGGTTGTGACGGGGCCTGGGGCTGCTGGGGCTGGGGGCGCTGGCGCGGGCACAGGCGTGACCTCCGGGGCCGCGTCAGCCGTCCCCGCCAGCGCAGGCGGAGCGGCTGCCCTTGGCCCTGTCACCCCAGAAGGTCTGGCTGCGACGCAAGCGGTGACCAGTGGAGCGACCGTGCCAGCGTCCCTGTCCAATGTTGGTGTGCCGAGCAGCAGTTGGCTCGGCCCTGTCGGCAAATTTCTCGGGAGCACTGCTGGTGGAGCCGTCATCGGCACAGCGGGGAATCTCATCGGCGCGGGCATCGAATCTCACGGCATTAGTAAAGCCGCTGAGATTCAAGCCCAGACCGCCCGCGAAGCCTTGGCGTACGCCAAACAGCGCGATCAGTACCTCCAGAATCTTGAAGCGCAACGCTACGGCCAGTTCAATGCCCGCATGCAGCCGTACATGAACCTCGGCCAGAGCGCTGGCGCACGCATGGCCCAGATTCTCGGTCTCGATCCCAGTCAATTTGCGCCTGCGCAGACTTGGCCGGGCGTCACCGGCTCAGAAATGGGCGCGGTGCAGCCGAATATCCGTCAGCGGGGACCGGCGACACCAGGCGGGCCAGTCGAAGGCACCGCGGTACCGCGTCCGCCTTCAGGCGGACAGATGGTCATGATGCGAGCGCCCGATGGGTCCACGCAGCAAGTTCCGCAGGAGCATGTGAGTCATTACACGCAATTAGGAGCGCAAGTCGTTGGCTAATCAATTCGCGCTTGACACCGGCCAGGGCGGCTCTGATTGGTGGTCACAGAATTCACCGGGTCACATGCAGACGCAGACCGCTGCCCCGTCAGGTTCACCGACCATGCCGAACGTTTATGGCTCGCAATCGGGGGCCTTGACGGGTGGTGGCGGCCCCACCCCCGGCAATGAACAGCAATGGTTCATGCAACTGGTCGGGAATCGGCCCTGGAATCAACAAACGTTCAATGAACTCGCGCCCACGTTGAAGCAGTATGGCTTCAACATTACGCCTCCAAATGCCGCAGGCGATCAAACCAAAATCCAATTACCGAACGGGCAATGGGTACGCGTCGGCTTTGGTGAAGGCCACCCCGTGTGGGTTCCCCAAGGGGGCGCAGGCGGGGCAAGTGCGGGCGGTGCTGGTGGTGGACCCTACACGGGACCGGGCGCGATTCCGCCGCCCTTTCACAGCCCAACACTCGAGGACTTTCAGCAGGAACCTGGCCTGCAAGCGCGCTATCAAATGGGCCTGCAAGGACTCGAACGCTCCGCAGCGGCTCAAGGGAGTTTACTTTCTGGGGGGACACAAAAAGGAATCGCACGCTATGGCCAAGATTTCGCCTCGAACGAGTACGGCAATGCGTATAACCGCGCATACCAGAACTACGCGCAGAACTATTTGACCCAGACCGCCGATCCTCAGAATCGTTACATGCAACTTCTCGGTTACGGCCTGAACGCTGCACAAGGCACGAAAACGCAGACACCCGTATTCGGCAGTTAGAGAGAATACGCGCATGAATCGCCTCTCAATGAGATGGCAGATGATTCGAGGGGCATCTTGCCAGTATGGCGTCTATCGCTCACTGAGACATTCACCATGGCAATCAGCGCGCTTGACGGTCAGTGTGATCTGGTTTCGTTTGACGCGAGGACCGCAGATCTTGGCCGACTTATAGGATCGGCTGAAATGATGGCTGCGACACCGGTGTTCGGGAGTTAGCACGATGGTTCCGAAACGTCTAACACGCTTTTATGTCGCATGGTTAATCTTGCAAGCTGTGCGACGACGCGATTCAACCATTCATATTATTCAAGTGAATTGGATGGATGCACCGGCCACTGCAACGCGTGTCGCATACCTGCCTGTATCGTTCGATCCGGTCTGGCACTGTTGGGGAACATGGTCCGAATTTATCGGCTGCTCACTCACGCGCATTCAGCCGGTAGCTGACGCGTTTGTGGCCGAGCGATGGCAGTAGATGAGTCGTCATGAGTGATGTGGCGCGCATTCTCGAAGCCTACGGCCAAGCCCAGGCCGAAGCGGCACGGCAACAGGGAGCCGTTTGGGGCCAAGCGGTCCAGAACATCGGCCAGATCCCGCAGCAGATCCAGCAAAGCCAATTGCTGCGGGCGCGTGAACAGCGTCTGGCCGAAGAAGCCGAGGCGCAACGGCAGCTCACCGGTCTGAAACTGCACGAGTATCAGCAGCAGCAACAGGAACGATCAGCCGTGGACAATGTGCTTGGCCAAGATATCTGGGACCGGGGCCGGTTCGATACCCAAAAAGCGATTGCCATTGCGAAGCGGAACGGATTTACGGCGCATGTCCCGAAGCTGCTTGAGATTGGGGAGCGCTGGAACGAGCTGGCTGATAAATCAGAACAGAGTCGCGCAAAACTGCAAGAGGAAAATCAAAACCATCTCGGTCTCGCTGCGGCGATGGTCGATCCCAGCGACGAAGGTAGCTTTCAGGCGCTCATGGGTCAAGCCGTGCAGAGCGGGTGGTTGAGTAAGGAGGATGCGAACCGATATCTGACCATGCCACCAGCCTCGCGAGCTGGGACGCTGAATAGTTTGATTGGCGCCTCCAAAGAAGCTCGCGCTGCGACGGAAGTCACGGGCAAGCCTGGTGAAACGATTTATCAGCGCAATCTGCGCACAGGGGTTTTGACGCCGCAAGTTACGACGCCGCCAAAACGCGAAGGCGAATGGGGCGATTATGCGGCGTCCTATGCCAAAAGCAAAGGTGCCAAGAGTTTCGATGATCTGAGTCCGACCGATCAGCTCAGTGCCTATACGGCATTTTCCACGGCGAAACAGACACCCGAAAGCGCCGAATTAGCGGGCTTGCGCGAAACCATGCTGCGCCTGCAAATCGGGCAACAACCGACCCGTGAGGATGCTGGCAACTTCGCTCGACAACTCGTGGAGCACAAACTGGCGCCGAGTCAAATCCAACTGTTCGGCGGCTTCGGTGCCGCGGGCGCCGCCTTCAAGCGCATGGTCGGGACCGAAGCGCTCAAACTTGATCCCAATTTCGATTGGGAAGAAGCCCAGAGCACCTTCGATCTCGCAAAATCTCCAGCATTCCAAAATACGGTGCGCTACATGGATGCCGTGACGGAATCCATCCCGCGCTTAATGCAGAATGCGACGAAGCTCGCCAATGGCCGATTCAAGACGTGGAATGCGATCCTGAATGCTGGGAAAGAGCAATTCAGCGATACCGACCTTAAAGCCTTCAAGACCGATGCCCTCCTAGTCGGCGATGAAGTCGCGAAGATTCTGCAAGGTGGCGGCACGGGCAGTGGCACGAGCGATGCGAAGCTGAAACAAGCCCAGGACCTCATCAACACATCAGACAGCGTGCCCGCCATTGCGTCCGCGATGACGGAAGTTCAGGCCCTCATCGCCAATCGACGCCGGAGTCTCGTGCGCGGCACGTACTATGAGCGACAAGGTGCGTCTGCTCCCGCACCGTCAGGCCCACCATCCGCGACCGCGAAAACCGTGACTCTGGCTGAACTCGCTGCGATTGCGAAGCGTCGCGGCACTACTGTGGATCAGGAACGTGAACGGTACATCACCGGCGGCTACGCCGTCGTCAAATGATCCGCTCGCTGCGGATCTGAGCAGCGCTCAGCAAGAACTCGCTAATGATCTTGCGGCCGTACGCGGATCATCTGCGGCGGTGATTCGTGCGCCCAAAGAGACGGAGCCAGTTACGCTCGGCGAGTTGATGGACAACCCGGTCGAAGCGATGCAACGAATTGGCACGCTGTTGAAGCGCGATGCGAGCGATCCGAAAACATGGTTCACTCTTGTCGGCATGTATCTAGGGCCGAAAGTGATGAACCGGGTCATGCCGAACCTCGGAACGTCGCTGATGCGAGGCGCGGAGCAAGTCGGCCGCATTCGCATGAGTCCCAGTCTGCAAATCAAGCCAGGCATGGGCGGGATTACGGTCAAACCGTCATTAGGGCTGTCCTTGGCTCCGCGCGCAGCGGCGACACCAGAGATGCCAATACCTGCCCCAGCGGCTGAAGTCACTCCACCAGCCCCGCCCATACCGTCAGCGCCCCCTACTGGTCCGCGCACCATCAACGCAGCGATGGAGGAAGCCATTGCCAAAGCTCAGGCCGCGAAAGGGACCGCTTCTGCCGCGACGCCCTCTACTATCCAAGCGACCACGCCTGTAACGAATGCGCCGATACCAGTCGGCCGGGTTGCTGCGATTCAGCGCGCACAGCGGATTCCATTTTCAGAAGCCGCACGTATCGCGCAAGAGGAAGCTAATGCGAGCGCAGCACCAGTCGCAGTCACCTCACCCGTCAAGGCCACTTCCGATCTGCTGACCAAAGCGACTAGCAACAAACTGAAACTGACCGCCGCTGAAGTCAAAACCGGTGCGGATTTGATCCGAGCTGGGAAGACACCGAGCGAAGCCTTGGACGCCATTCAAGCGATGCGGACCTTCGCGCAGAAGTTTGGCTTGCCCGCCTCCGCGGAAGTGAAAGCCGTGGTGAAAGAGCGCAACGCCGCCGGCGAATGGGGCGAGAAGAAGTAATCAGCGCAAGGGCAGGCGGCTCAAATCCCACGGTTGCGGCCCGTAATATTTGCCGAGCCATTCGAGCACAATCCAGCCAATCACCCACCAGATCCACGGGCGAGAGGCTTGGACGGCGAGTCCCAGACGGTAGCGACAGAGCGCCAAGGCATTGATGATCCACTGGATGCAACGAAAGGCCCACGGCACGAGCGCCACACCGAACGCAATCCCGAGCGCCAATTCGAGCATCAACATGAACCGCTCCTAAGCTATCGCCAACACAACCCACGTAATCACGCTCACCAGCCAGATGGCGAAGAGAAAGGATTTCATGCCGCCTCCGATTGACCCACTGCTCCGTTGACAACGCAGCAGCAGATCGATCACTTACCAGACGCGATATGGCAACGTGGAAAGAGGCGCAATCCGAATCGGCGGTGATATGGCGAATGGATTATTGGGGCTGAGTGGTGAAAACTCACTGCCGTACTTCCCGAATGGGTTGTTGATGCTTGTGGGGCTGAACTCGCTCCCGTACTTCCCGAACGGATTGGAGATGCTCTGCGGGTCAAACTGATTGCTCGAGAGCCGTCCCAAATACGTGCCATCGGCGGCGATGACAGCCGGGGGACCAATAGGCGCGATCAGCGTCGGGGCGGGAATCGCGGGAACACGCGGATAGTACGAACTCTGAGCGGACGCGACAGCGGCAACAGACAGGAACACGAAGACGAGGAACAGACTTTTCATAGAGCCTCCTGAGCACCATGCTCAGCAGGGACTATGCCACCTCAGCTATACAGCAATCCAGTCTTTTCGGCGCGTCAGGCCAGAAATATGCACTGCACTGCGACTAAAGTCGGCTCCTGCGTGGATTTCCGGCTTCTGCGTCAACTCACCTTCGTAAAAGTGGCCCAACTGCCTGTGAACACGGAGCTGGTGTCCGCGTGCGATGCGTTTTGCGCGGCCTGAACCGCGAGCGTGCCCGCCGCATTCACCGTCAGGCGTCCCGTGATCCGTACACTGATGACAGCTGCCGTTTGCCCGAACAACGTCATCCCTGTCGTGGCCGTGGTCGTGTGTTGCACCGCGACGGCCGACGCCGTATAGCCGATACCTGTCGCTTCGTTGTTGGTCAACGTCGCGGTCGTCAACCCGAATCCGATCTTTAGGCCGCTGTTCACGGTGCTCGTTCCCGCGATTGAGATGTCGAACTTGTAGACACCGTTGGCGGCAAGCGTAAAGCCGCTCAATCCGGTGATATTCGCCAGTGTCGTGGTCGAATTCATTGTGAGCTGAGTCGTACAGAATTTCGTCTCCGTCAGCGCCAGATTGGCTGTGACCTGCGCCTGTAAGGCGGTGATGGTGGCCTCGAGCAACTCCCCCACATCCCAACAATTGTCCTGGGACCAGACCAGCAAATCGTTACTATCGTAGAGCTCGAATTTGTATGCCTGCGGCAAGAGATAGATCGGCCCAAAGAGGCCGCCAGCGTCAGCGATCGCGGGATTACTGTTCGGCACGGTTAACGCTGAATCCGAATAAGTGGCCAGCAGGGTGGTGGTGCCCGCTTCATAGCTCTGAAGTTTGGCCCCACTAAGCACCACGCCGAGGGAGTTGAACACGCGCTGACGCGCATCCGGTGATAACGCAGCAATGGTCATAATGGTCCTGCACAGCGCCTCGAGATGCCGAGGCGGTAAGGGGTAGCCGGTGAGCGCTAGCGCATTCGGGTGAGGCGCCGTCACATCGATCGTACCCGTAATGGGCGAGGGGCGGGTGATGAGAAATGGACAGCTTTCCGAGTGGCCGAAGCGCGGCTGCGGATTCAGGTTGGTGCCAACCGACGTGTTATAGACTCCCCGTTGATATTGCAGCGCATCGAAGGTCGTGAGCACCGCGCCGTCGCTGACCTGCACGTTGGTAAACCGCGAGAGGCCCGTGCCCGTCGCCAGTTTCGTCCACGCCCAAAAACTCACTGGGTCATCGGGGGCGGAGGCGAGTCGGGTATCGAAGCTCGCGCTGCCGGTGAAGGTGTACGTGTTGAGCGTGGTGCCGTTGGCGGCGTAGTGCTGCGCCATCGGCGCATTGGCGCTGGTGTTGTTCTGGTACATCACGACGAGGGTGCCGTCGGCCAGGACGAGAATCTCGTAAGTGCTGTAACCCACGATCCCCGCAACCAGATCGGAGAGCGCGACGTTGTTGACCAGATCCCACCGATTGACGGGCGCGGCGTTCGTATTGGCACTGTTGACGACGTAGAGAATCGTCTCATCGAGCGAGGGGGCCAGGCCGCCGTCGATAAGCGGTCCCTGGTTCGGCAGCACCCATGTCGTCGGTCCTAACACCCCGGCGCTGCTGACGGTGGTGACCGTCTGCTTGTTGCCGTGGCCGGTATCTTTCGGATCGCTCACATAGAACGTGCTGATCGCTCGATTGGTACGAATCGAGAAGGTGTGATCGGACAGGTCCGCGAGCGAGCGATAGGCGATGTCCGTGAGGACTGTAAACTGCGGATCATAAAGGACGAGATGGGCAGTGCTTTTGTCGTAGACGAGAATCCGGCCCTGATGCGCGCCTGTCGCGATGACATCGGCTGATTCACCGGCAGGGAAGGGCGAGACGAAGCGCAAAACCGTGCCATCGCTGCCGGAGAGAATCGCGAGCGGGAAGCCTGCTGTGTCATCTGAGACGAAGAGTGACCCAGCGGGCGCCGAGGCGGTGGGGCCAGCGTAGACCGAGATCGTATAGGCGTGCGGGACACCTGCACCGCTACCTGAGACGCGGAGGTAATACGCGATGCCTGCCGCCAATGCGACCTGAAACGGCTTTCGCATCGCAGCGTAATTCGTCAACTGGATGAGGGCGGTGGGTGAGAAGACCTGCGTGAAGACGAGTGGCGTGAGCCCACTAAAATCCGGCGTCGAGACGAAGCACCCGAATTCGACCGGGTTGACGGGCGTCGGCGCCGTGTAGAGATACCACTTCGGCGAGCCCTGGGTCACGGTGTCTGTATCGGTATAGGGCAGGGTTGAGATGACGGTGGGACTGCTGGACGTGGCGCCGCCGGGCATCGTTTAGCTGAGAGGTTGCCTGTACGTCACGGACGATATGGCGACCGTTCCATGCGCGGTTATCGCAAGTGACGACAGGATGCAGTCCGCATCAACGGTACCGACTGATCCATCGCACACCGTTGCACCGCCACTCGTCACCGCGCGGAAAAATGTCGCGGTACTCGAAGCCGCCGCGTCCGTGTCAGATACCACCGCATTCGCCGTTGCCACGCCGGCGATCGCCGCGGCAAACGCGGGATTGGCAAAGGTCGGGGAGGCCAACAACACCTGCGTCGTAATGGCCGTATCCGCCGTGATCGGCCGCGCCCCGTCATACAGGCGCACGTGGCCGCCATTCAGCAAGGCGCAGAGGGCATCCGCAGCGACATTGGCCGCTGCGACGCTGAGCGTGATGGCCATCTACGGCAACGCACGCCACGCGTGGCTGCGCTGCGCCCAATGGAATGCCCACCGCGCTGCCCAATAGACGGCATCATCGAAATCCAACCCTTTACGTGTATAGCGGCGCAAGACATCGCGCACGAACCGCGCACAGCCGTAAGCATCGATGAGGAAAGGATCGCTCGGTGCCACCATGATTACAGGACGCGCTCCACTTTAGCGTAGGCGCCAAGCAGCACGATACTGGCATCGCCCCCGCCTGCTGCCGTATTCTGGGCCGCTTGCACGGCCAGCGTCCCCGCCGCGTTAACGACAAACGATCCCTTGAGCGTCACCAGCGTATAGGCCGCCGCCTTACTGTCAAAAAACTTGGTGCCTGACGTGGTGGTGGTGCTCTGCGTGCTGACAGCCGTCGTCGCATCGGCTGCTGTGGCCGCATAGGTCTGCATCTGCATCGACGTGAGGGTGGCCGTCGTCAACGTGAAGGCGACCGATAAACCGCCGACCGTCGTCATGGTCGTGGGGAGATTCACCTCGAAGATGTACGTCGCCCCCGCAATGAGCGTCCACGAAAAGCCGGTCAAGGTGGCTAATGTGGCGGTGTTGCTGAAGGTCGCACTCGCCGCCAACACTTTGAAATCGGAGTAAATGTTGCCCGCCAATGTGGCGGCACCCGTCACCGTGCCCGTGATGATCGGACTGGTCAGACTCTTCGCCGTCAACGTCTGCGTCGCACCTGTCGTGACATACGCGCCGCTGCCGATCACGGGTGTTTGTGTGAATGTCCAAAGACCTGTGGGCGAATAATCGGCGGCAGGATTGAACGCCCCGCCGACACTGGGATTAGCCATGGCTCACCTGCTTTCGAGGCTTGCCCTTGGGCCAGCCCTTTTTGTGAATCGGCGTCTCGGGAATCGATCCGAGATGCTGAATGGTTGTCTCATCGACCGCCGTCGCTTCGACCTTGGCGCGATCACTCATCAAGCGATCCTGATAGGCGCGTTCCGCTGCTGCCGTGGCGAGTTCACGTTCGCTCGCTTCCAGCATCGCGATCGCATGATCGGGGCCGCGGACAAAGCCGCGGCTCCGCATATTGCGCTCTTCCTGTTCATCCGCCACAATGTAATGCTCAAGAATCGGCGTCTTGCCGCCACTGGACGGCCGGGAAGCTCGATACACCATCAACGGCCACTCACGCTGTTCAAACGTGCGGCCTGGAGGACCAAACTCCGTATAACTGGTTTCCCAGCGACGCCGCTCCTTCGCAAATTCAGAATCCGGCGACCACATCACAGGCATCGTTCACCTCACGCCACCGTCGCCGTCAGATTCGTGACGGTACCTGCCATCGGCACGGCGACGGCACACTGCCACAGGGAATTCACAGCCATGAAGGGGCCGAGCAACACCGGCGCCGTGGCATTGATCGTCACGACATCGTAGCTGCTGCCGGCACCACTGAGACCGCCCGCAAAGGTGATGGTATGCGCCCCAGCGCCATCACTCGCAATCCACAATAGCGAGCCATCGAGGTCTTTGGTGGGCACGGCGACGGTCATCGCCAGTGCGGATGTGCCATTGATGATCGCCACTGCATCGGTGCCTGCCGTGGGTAAGGCAATCGCCCCAGCGGCACCATATGTCGTGACCAGTCGTGCTTTGCCCGCCAGCGGATACTGTGTCAGGGTGCTCGCACCGACTGCCGTGGCCCAATCCGACGCAATTCCGCACACGACGCCTGTGGTCACGGCATGGGCGGTCACAAGTGTGCCCTCTTGCCCGCGAATGACCGGAATCGTGGTCCCACTCACGTACGCGCTGCCCACGCGCATCTGTTCGTCGCCGATGCGCACGATATACCCCGCTGCGAAGCCGGTCGCCGACGCCACAGTGATCGACGTATCGCTAGTCGTCACCGCAGCACTGACTGTCGTATGCACAAGTGCCATGATGACCTCCTAGCTCCAGCACCGCAGAGCAAACTGTTGAACGATGGGCGCGACGCCGCAGAGCATGTCCAGCCGTGACGGAAGTTGATCCGTTTGCAGGTTGTACTGTTCGGTCCACCGCATGGAAATCTTCGCGTCCGCATCGCTCACACGCCGCGCATTGGCGCCAGGGAGATTGGACGGCAAATCCACCACGACGAAGGCAAAGGCCCCCGGGTTGAAGATGAGCGATTGCTTGCTGGCGGTCGCCGCCATCGTCGCCGCCACCGTACCCGTCGCACCCAGGAAGGTGACGACGGCATTATTCGCGGGCGACGCCGTGACCGTCTGGAGCTGCCCACTCGTGATGATGGGCGGCGAAATCGGCAAGGTTCCGGTTGTGGTGCCCGCCGTATCGGCCGTGATGACGAACTGCTGCAAGTCGCCTGTGTCGGTGAAAGCCACGGGATTGACGCTGTTGACACCGGCCACCGTGAACACATCGCCCTTTTTGAAGGCATAGGTGCCGAGACCGCTCATCGCCAGCGTCGATCCGGTTTGCCCCGCACTCGAGACAATGGGTGTCGCGGTGGTGAAGGTGCCCGTCGTATGCGTGGGCATCAAGGGGTCCCAATACCACTCGTCCACACCGAGCGCGGCTCCCGAGAACTGTCCCGATCGAAACAGCTTGCCGATGAAGTTCTGCGGATTGAACAGCGCGAAATTCGCCGCCATCAGTTTGGATTGCGCTCGTGGATCGAGCACCGCAATCAATTCATCCGGCACGCCGAGATTCCGAAGTTTGGCGATCCCATCGGTGTAGGTCACATCATCGGTAATGGCCGTGCCTGGCGTCCCAATGCTGTTGTACACCGTGAAATACACTTCCTGACCGGCTTGCACGTCAGCTTTACTCGCCATCGCGCGGCCACACGGCATTGTGTACCGCTCCTGTACTTCTTCGACGCGCAGCGCACTATCGGCGCTCGACCAGTTCATGCCTTCTTGATACTGATGATTGACCGAGATCGGCACCGTCTGATTCAGAATTGGTTGCGCCACAAAGGCTTGTCCTTCGGAGACCACAGGACGCCACGGCAACCGCGCCTGACAGGTATCGCCAATTTTCGCGCCTTTAGGCAGGTCACGCCAGGCCGCGTCATATTGGCGATCAAAATTCGCCACGAGTTTGATGTTGTTTTTCCACGCGACGGCAGTATCCTTAAGGACCCAAGTGGGCGAGATAAATGTGTTTGCCATTTAACTTGCTGCTCCTCTTCGGTTTAGCACAGCTAAATCAGCATGGATGCGCTTTCGCACTTGTTTGACGAACGGCGTCGTATCATCAGTACTGCGTTTCGTACGGATTCTCGGTGATAATGTCTGGCGATAAAGCAGAATCAATTCTGCTTGTTCTTTCTTCGCTACCAAATACGGCAAAATCGCCGGAATGATCTGATCGAGATCATCAGACCGTGCCACCCATCGAAAGATCGGTTTCCATCGATGAGCATTGGGATGATTCCGCCGTTCTTGGAACAGCGTTCCACCAAATCGTTGTTTCACCCAATGCAGCAATTGCAAATTCGTATTGCCGATGCTGAGGCGACACGCATAGATATGCGTACCCCGACTACCGAGTCCGAAACATCCTTCGCCATCAATCAGACCCGCGAAATACGCGAGATCAGTCTTTTTCCATGCCCGATCCGGCAATGCAATAAGCCTCATCGCCCGTGCGCTGTCACCGTCTGCGACCGCGTGATGACTGATAGTACCGTTCGTGATCAGCCAGTGACGCGACTTCTTCATCAGGCGGCTCATCGCCGGACTTCAAGGGGCCTGTCCGCACCGGATTAGGCGGCCGAGGCGTGGGAGTAGACGCTGGCGCAGGGGCCGATCCGGTGGCGACGGCCGCCATGCGCGGGGGAGATCCATTGAATCGCTGCGCGAGCAGCGCAAGAGATTTGGCTTGTTGAAGAACCGACTGATTCAGAATGGTTTGCACTTCGTCGGGATGTTGCTGGAGATGGTAGAGCACATCCGCGCCGGTTTCATCCTCGAGAATCCACGCATCAATGAGTGACCCTTGCGGAATAGATGTGTCCGATTGCAGCGCCACTTCCTCGAAATCAGGATATTTAGCTTTCGCCGCAGTAACGCGCTCCGTCCAGCTTTTCGTGAGGCGTTGGCGATCAAGTTCGGCAACGCGGGCTTGCTCTGCTTCCTGGCGCTTGGTTTCCCACGCCGCAATCTTCTGGTCCGTTTTCCAGTCACTCAGCGCTTCCACATACTCGCTGTAATCGGTGAATTGATCGGGTGTCGGCTTTGGCGCTGTGGCTACCGGGGGAGGCGGAACGGCACGTGGAATCGGGGCGACCGACTCACTCGTACGCGCCTTCAGCGCATCTCGCTCCACCTCCACCGCTCGTAACCGCGCAGTCAATTCCCTGATGCGCGGTACATCTTCTGGACCAGCTATGGCACTAGCGGCGCGGTGACGTTTCGGCTTCGGTAAAAACCGTCCCTTGGAATCGCGTGGCCCAGCGTCATCGCCTTCTTCAGCAGGAGCCTCATCATCTGGAATGGGTTCTGGTGCCGGCGTTTCTACGGGCGTCTCTCGCGGCTGGTGCTGGGCCTCAGCACTGAATCGACTCTCATGATCTGCCAATGACAACGAATCATCGTCAGAAGTGACAGGTAGAGCCGTATTAGGTGAAGAATTCTCGATGGGGAGTTCGTCAGCAGCCAAAATCAAACGTTAGTGTCGTTCGACTCGTCCTGAGAGTCAATTACAGAAGCTACTCGGGCTTTTCTTCTTCGGTACGCAGCCGCCATTCTCGCATTCTTGCAAGCTCGACAATAAGCATCACGTCCGCCAGCATAATCACGGTGAATCGTGAAATCTTCAATGATTTTCAATTCACGGCAACCGATACAAATGCGATGTCGAAACGGATTACCGCCTGCCAATTGAACTCGTCGAAATCGATGCAACATGCTGTGATATGCCTGATTTTCACAAATGATGAGGCGCGCATTCGGATTCCACGGATCTTCGTCAGGATGATGAATTTGCGCTTTTGATGGGAGTGGATGACCGAGCGCTCGTTCAGCGCGAATGCGATGAATCATGTTCTTCGCACGTCCACTGCCTTGCTCTGGATAGCCTTGATGACGTCGAGGCTTTCGATAATGCCGACTCGCAAACCGATACGGCTCGCCTTTCACATGGCCTTTACGTAACGAAGTCGATTTCGCTATTTGAGTTGGCGTGTTGCAGCCGCATTCGCAGATACGAACAAATTGAAATCGCTGCGGATTGTAATTGGGAATACACTCTGGATTAGCCATCCCTGTGACCTCCATTCACAGAACGTGGTGAGGCGTCGGCGACCGCTTCAGACGGTTGCTGACGCCGCTATTTTATGCTGGTTCGCCTTCCGGTTCAGTGTCGGATTCTGCTGGCTCGGGCGCTAAATCTGCTGCCTGCTGCTGCTGTTCGAGCGCGTGCTGATGTTCGAGATGCATAGTCGCAATTTCGTGAAGCTGGTCGGCTTGCTGCGATGCAATGTCGTGCGCGTGCTCCGCGCCCACATCGTGCCCTTTCATTCGTGTTTCATGCTGCATCTGGGCTGCTGTACGATCTGCTTCCTGTGCCAGTGCAATCTCTTCAACTTGGCGCTCATTATCGCTAATAATTCCACGCGTCATTGCCGCGATTTTAGCCACGCTGATCGCACTGGCGTCTCTCATGGCTTGTAACTTGATGGCCTGATCGGCCTGCATTTGCGCAATTTGTAACTTGATCTGTTGCTCGTCTTGTCGGGTCTGTAACTCCTGTTGTTGCGCCTGCATCACTTTCTCAGCTTCCTGAATCTGCTGCTGAAGCTGCATGAGTTGCGCTTGCACGGCTGGCGGAACCGTCCCGCCCTGCTGCTTACTCGCAAGCATCTGCTGCACTTTGGGATCAAGGATGACTTTGATGCGCTCAGCCATCTCTAAATGGCCTGGCCCATCGAGATTCTTGAAATAAAGGTCCCCGAAAATCGTCATCAATTGCGGCTGCGCACTCAGCAGGTCACCCAACATCGCCGCTTCCTGCACGCGACGCGCTTCCACGCTGGGCGCGATCTTGACGATCACATTAAAGTTCGCGTCTTTCGTAAGTTGATATTGCTTCGGCTGCGCTTGCGCATTGCCATTACCATTGCCTGTCGGTGGGCCAATCTGCACGGTCTGCGGCTCGCCATGTTCGCTCAGAATACGCGCGATGCGCCCAGGCGTGCCATAAATGTGGGGCAGCAAATTGTTAATGATTTGCCCTTCGTAACGCAGGGAGCGTTGCAGATTGTCGAGAAAGTTGCTGGTCCCATGCTGACTCTGTTGCTGCAATGCCTGAATCGCCCGGCCACTTCGCAATGACGGGTCCACTTTCCCGAGCTGCGGGTCATGCACGCCCGTGGTGGATTGAATCGCATCCCGAAAGAGTTGCACCGAGGCCGCGATGGCTTGGATGGGCGTATCGACGGGTGTCCGTGTCGGCGGCCCCAGCGGTTTCCCGCCGTCTGAGACGAGGTTGTAGGGCAGATACGGCAGCGCCCGCGTATTCGCCTGCTGATACCACGCCTGATAGCCTTCAATTTGGTCCGGTGTCGCTTGGAACGGCGGAATGGGCGAGAGGCCAATCATCTCGACCCACTTGGATACCATCGCGCAGAAGCCCATGACGCTATCCTGCGCAGGGCGCACCATGCCTTGCGCGCGGCGCTCCTGATCGAAGGGCTGCAACTCTTCGCCCAGCACTTTCACGATCGGTAGATCAGGGCCGGGCCAATCGGTCTCATCGAGAATCTGTACGCCGTCGATCTGCGCCCACTTGATTGACTTCTCGATGACGCGACGCTTGTCCTGTGCCGGTATCTCTCCGGTGTGGAAGTAAGGAAGTTCATCCTCCCATGCGCTTGAGCCATCCGCCAACCGGCAAAGCGTGCGAGCGGTGCGCTCCGTGTAGAAATAATCCACGACGCGGCACATGCGCACGTCACCTTCGGACGTGAACCAGCCCGGCGCTTCATCCATCAGCGCTCGGAATTGGTCCTCACTCTCACTGGAGACGACGCGATTGCGGGAATCGTCGGCGCGCTTGCCGTACCGCGCTTTGTATTCATCCCAAGGCAAATCGACTCCGATAAAACCCCACTCCGCATCAGAACCGTCTGGTTGTTCATGCGCCGGGTCCAGACTCACACTCGCCTGGTTGTAGTACCGCTGAATGTAAATCTCCTGGTCCCATGTCTTGCCCGGCAAGTAGCGCGTCATCACCCCGTAGTACCCGCGTCCGGCGATGACCGCCCGTGCAAAGGCCCAACTGCGTGCGTCCTGCGCTTCGCTTTCGCGCTGAATACGCCGGATCAAGCCTTCGCGTAACTCGATCTCCGTTTCATCGCCGGGACCGGTCAGCGCGGCGAAATCATCAGCGGGTACCAATTCAATGCCCAAATCGCTGCCACGTTCGGCATTAAGTACTTGCCGGATCGGTTCCTGGACGAGCGGAATTGAGAGGGTAGGACGCGCAGGAACCGGAGGGAGGCCGCTATTGGTCGCGGGTTGCGCTTGGCGCGCTTTCAGGTCATCGTCCGACCAGGGACCAAGCGCGTAATTGCGTAAATCCGTACGCTCACGAGACCGCTGCTTCTCGTCGGCTTCAGAGGCAAGTGTAAACCGCTTGCGAGCCAGCTCTAAGAATTTCGCCTCACTCTCGCGCGCCATGTTTTACCGTCGTCGTACTGGGCGCGCAATGGCGGCTCGTGCCGCTGTCAACCGCGCCAAGTCCTGCATGGAAAGCGGCTCGGTATCGGTCGCCACGGCACGACGCACGGTCCCATTCTGTTCGATGACGATACTCGCGCCGCAATTGGCGCAGACGGCCAATGGCCCGATACGCGCAGTCGGTTCACTAGTGACATGACAGACGGGGCATGTTGTCATTTCACTGCACCGTCGGTCCGATTTCAGTCATGACCGCATGCGTGGTAATGCCACTGTCATTCAACGCCTGCGTCAACACCTCCATCATGATGTCAGTACGTCCGTGCGTCGCGATGTTCATCTGATCCAGCCACCAACGAATGATGATCTCCATGCGCCAGCTCGCTTCGGCTCCATCGGGATGATCGGAGAGAAGCACATCCAGCAGCCGTCCGCGCAACCGTTCGACTGCTGCCTGAGAATGCTTCATCGCTTGCCGATTTGGCCATAGCGGTTGGGCTTGCGCACTTTCTGCGGTAAGCCCTTCTCTTTCGTCGCCGCGAAATCATGGAGTTGGCGTTTCGACATTTTGGCGAGTCCCGCATTCCGCGCGTACAACTGCTCAGGATGGTGCTCGGCAATCGCTGTGGCGATCCTCTGGGCTTTCGAGCGGGCGGGTGACATATTCAATCCTTCCTCGCAATGCCTGCACTTCATCCCGTAAGTGGCGATTCTCTTCTTCGAGCCGGAGAATGCGCCATTCCTGCTCGCCGATGGTCTGCGCAGCGAGATTGTCGAGCGTCGGCATCTCTACGTGCCCCAAACAACGCCGTCAGTGCTGCTGTAATAGCTCGGGGTGGAATCGAAGAAGCAATTTACCGTCACGTCGAGGGCGACATCGGCGCCGACGGCTGGGTCCTGCCATACGATCTTATGAGTCCCGCCCGACTGAAAGCGGACCCCACCACCGGTATGGCCACCAATCCAGCCTCCACTCGCCAAAATATCATTGGCTTCCGCCGCTGTTTTACCGCCGAGATTGGGAAATGCGGGCATGCGTCACTCCTTGTCGGCGGATTGTAGCACTTCAACCCCACGCACTCGGCGAGACCGGTGCCCAGCGCTCCCCTCGCCGCTGTGGCAATCTGACGGGCATCGCGAAGGTCAAAGCGAGGGCGTCCGCACGGTCGGGTGATGCGACACCACGTCGTTGCATCTCGGCTTTGGACTCCAGCACGAGTTTATTCTTTTTCGACAGATGAAAGCCTGGGCCTGCAAGCTCCGTCGCCAGCCGGTGATCATGCTGGTCAATCGCGCCTTTCGGCAACCATTCCTTCATGGCCTTCCACATCGCCGCTCGCGCATTTTCTGCATATACATCACTTGACGCCCCACCGAAGTTCACTTCATGGACATTGCGAAAGCCCATCGCTTTGAGCCGCACGGCCACAGGTGCGCCATACGCGCTGTCGATGAACATCGCCGTGACCGGATGTTCATTCAACGCATTGGCGAGCTGATCAACCACCAACTGCCGATCATGCTTGATGGTTTGCTCACCTGTCAGCACGATCGGTTTGATGCTGCGTGCATCGAAGCCTTGCCGGAACATACAGACCGTCCATGCGGATCCGCCACCACTGACATCCACGCCGGCGATGAGCGGTTCCTGCGCAATGACATAGGGCACGTTCGTCTGGGCGAGCACGATGCGGCCGGCATCGATGTACTGGAGTTCGTCGGCAGTTGGCGGCAAGCCTCGGACCCGCACGCGGACGAAATCGGAATCTTCGCCATAATCGTCAATCCATTCTTGCAGCAACGCTTTGTTTGCAAACTTCGTCGTGCGGGAATCGATGACGCGTACCGTATATCGCTCGCGCTGCGCACCGAAGCAGGCCCGATAGAATGCACCAGTGTTCCGCGTGGGATTGCCGAAGAGGAACTGCATCGCTTCGCCGTCCGTCAACCCGCCCTCTTCGACTTCGTGAATCTTGTCTGGTACCGCTGAGTCTTCATCGTTGAAATAGAACGACGTGGAATCCTTGGCGTGCTGACCCGCAAACGCTTCGCTATTCTCTTCCGCACACGATGCAGGCGCACAAAACCATGATTCTCGTGCGCCTTTGCGATACATCACATTCGCGTTGATCTCAAACCAGTGCGTCGTGAGACAGCGCTTCGTCCACTCGCGCACCGCAGCCCATGTCTTTTTTTCAAGTTGGTCGTTGGTGTTGGCCGTCACGGTGCCGCGGCAATGAGGTCGCGTGGACATGATCCAGTCAATCAGCCACGCGATCAGCGTGGAGCCACCGACACCGTGCCCTTTACTGATCGCAAAGCGAAGCGGCAACACCGGATCGTGTCCGTTAAACTTGCGCTGCCGTACTTGACGACCGACTTCTTCGAGGAGTTCACGTTGCCAGACATCAGGGCCAGGCTCATCGTGAATGGGCCAGTCATACATCACACGCACAAAGCGTAATGGATTGCCGTAGCACTCGGCCACTTCATCAGCGAGTTGCAGGTCGGCAGGTTCAGTCGTGCTGATCGGCATTCCGATGTCGCCCACGCATAAGACGATCAAGGATTGTCACGTCAATCGAACCAGAATGTGTCACGTTCACGACTTCAGTTGCCCGGCCGATTGTGCGATCGAGCACATCCTTACTGGCCGCATACGATACGCTGGGGAATTGTTCCTGATCAATCAGCTTCGCGATACGGTCGATGGCCGGATGCTGTAACGCACGCAGTCGTTCCTCAGCCGCTTGTCGAACATGCGGGATATTCCCGCCGTGAATGTGGCAGACTCGGCCACCTGGAATCGCCGCACGCCGACAGCGCTGACCGCTTTGTTTTGATTTGGCCGTACACTGCCGATCGTCCATGAGATATGAGGCATCCGCAGCAGGATGAATCTTGATCGGACCTTTCGGCGCGTGTCGCCGGCGGCTGAGTGGGGGGTCACGGGGGGGCACTGGGGAGAGTATCGGCCATCTGCCCCAGCCGTGTCATGCAGTACGATCAGGGCGATGTCCCCTGCTCAGCGCGACTCATTGTGCCGATTGCCGGATCATGCACTACTAGGGGTCACTGCATTTCTTGAAAGCCGTAGTGAACCTGTACTCGGCATCGTGGCCGTGATGTATACGGTCATCAATCGCGTGACGAAACGTCATCGCGGCGGATTCATCTCGGAGTGCGTGCTCTGGCCGAAACAGTACAGTTGCTGGAATGACCGCGATCCGCAGCAAGCCATCGGGTTGCGCCTCGCCGAGTTGCTTTATAACGGCGAGTCGTTAGAACACGAACCGGACGCGATTGTGTTGACGACGTGCCTGTCGCTGGCGGCTCATATTGTGCATCGCAATCCGTGGGCTGTCCCTGATCCTTCGGGATCAGCGACTCACTACGTAAACCCGAACACCGTCAGCCGCATGCCAGACTGGACGAAGCCGGAATCCGGGTCGATTCAAACCATCCGCATTGGCGCGCATACGTTCTATCGCAACGTGGCCTGATGAATTGGTTACTGGACCGCCCATGGGTCGATCCGATCTTAGTGCTCCTTGCGCTGTTCACCGCATTGATCGTGCTGGCCCGTCTCTTTCACCGCCGATGACACTGCGAGTCACCGCTGAAACGGGTCCGTGGTATGGACTCATCAAATATCGCATTGAACGACGAGGCCGATGGTTTTGGCGCCACGTCGGTGAAATCTGGGCGAAGACACCAGAAGAAGCCTTGCGACTCGCAGGAGGCGAAATCCCAGCAGAGGATGAGACGCATGAACTTGAACGCCTCTTCCGACAATCATGACCTTACCGCTGCGCGAAATCCTCCATCGGATGCGGATGAATGCGGAAGCCTTGCGCCGCTTGCAGCTCGCCGCGGAAGTCGATCCGCTCGATCTCGATCATCTGGCCCATCTGCATGAACTTCTCGACGATATCGCCGCGCGAGAATTGCGCAACACGAATGCGTTGAATGAGATGTATTTACGCGATCATCTGGAGCGCCGCGTGTGGCCGCATCCTCGACGCAGTGGCTTAGGAGACCGACGGCAGGGGTAAGTCTTCAAGGCGTTCACCCCAGCGCCGATCATAATGTCGCCGCGTGGGCTGCTGGCGGCGATCGGCATCATCAGACATCATCGCCTCGCCGCGCATCCACTCCTGCACACGCGCCTGGAGCACCATCACCAAGGTCACAATGGTCTCTTCCGCTTTCGGATCGTCAGGATAAGCAAAGTGATGCGCATTGATGGCGCGAAGATCGCCTTGGATGCGCGAGAGCACCACGATCACATCGGTAAGGTCACGAGGCATTGCTGTTGGCCCGTGTCGTCGCCAGTCGCCGGATGCTCTCATCCAGACTGAAGATCGTCACGCCGATATCATCCAGCATTTCGCGCATCGTCAACTCGTCCATGAAGTCGTAATCGTCCCGCTCGAACAGCACGCGAATCGTCTCGACACAGCCGCGCAAAGCGACGGCTTCGAGCGCAGAGGGTGGGAGATGCCGCGTCGCATCGCGCCAGTTGGAGGTGCGCCGATCCGTGCCGCTGCGGCGTTCGACGCTGACGAATTCGCGATGGCCTTCGGTCATGTGCTCGGCTTTGATGGCACACGCGCCGCTGGAATCAATTCATGCTCATGGTGTGGGGCCACGCTTGGCATCCAGATCAGGCTACGCCAAGCGATTGTCAGTGCTTCCTGTCGGGAAACCGATGGCCGTGACCGCCACCAGCGATATTGCTGAATGACATATGGGATGCGACGCCAGCGGGGACGCACTTTGATCGACGACGCAAGCCTCTCATCGCAACGTTCGATATGCACGGTCTGGCGACGCATCTCAGGCATAGATCATCTGATGCTACTCCACCTGCGGTTGAGGTCTGCATTGGGTGTATCGTTCAGCAGATGCGACGACGCGATTATTTCCTCTTGGCTGGGGCGCTCGCCGCGGGCCTCCAAGGCGTCGATAAACGGATGCTGAATCCTGTCATTGCGAATCTGCTGGTCTGTCTCGGCTTGGGCCTCGCTTGGTTCTCGCAACGGCCGCGCCATGAGCATGAACGCCATGAGGATCACCCGTAATGGCCTACTGGTTTGGTGGCGCCGTCATCGTCCTGCTCATCGCCGCATGGTGGTGGACCCATCGCCCGTTGGTGCCATCTCAGCTCGAGCCGATGTCGCGCGCCTGGCTAGCTTTGAAGGGACATCATCCTTTGGATGAACCATGACATTTGGTTCTTCATCCTGAATCTGACGAATCCACCATATTGCATCTTCTCGCCGAGGATATGGCCCGCAATACTGGTGCCATTGAGTCTTTGCCTGACGACGATGATAGACAAACCATGGAACATGCTGTTTCGTATTCGTCGGATCGAATCCAACACCAAGGGCCAGCCCATTCGCGCAAATCCTAACGAGTGTCACGACACAAGGGTTACCATACAGGTCAATCATTAAACATACCCTGCTTGAAGGAATGACTCAAGTCATGAAACCGAACTACATCGATATCGTGCGCGTCGTGAAATCCGAACTCGTCGCCGCTGGTGTCGATGTGGACAAAGACGAAGTGAGTCGCGCTGAGATTACGTTCCGGGTCGCTGATCGCATCCATCGCCGCTGGAATCCTGACGTGGGTCTGCTGTTCAAAGACACCGGCAACCAAGTGCGCGAGCGCGCCGTCGATATTCTCTGCTGGCCCGATGGCATCATCGTAGACATCCTGGGTGCGGGCCGCGAAGGACCGAATACGCCACTCTGGCAAGAGAACGGCGTACCGGTCGATCCGGGGCGCTGGCGGGTGCCGTTTGTCTATGCGGACACGGAGCCAGCCCCAGCCGATCCGATTCCCGACCTGCCCCCGATCAGTGTGCCGCCGAAGCCTGAGCTCGTGCCGCCCACCGTCCCTGTGCCTCCCTTCCCGCCACCGATGCCACTGCCGCCGCCAATGTCCGAACCAATGGTTCCCGCAGGATTACATGCGGCCTTGAGCGCGATCGGCGCGTGGCTCGGTAGCCAAGGGGTGGCGCTCATCATTGCGTGGCTAAACCGCCGCAAGCAGAGTGGATCAGCAGCACCGACTGGCACTGGCACGGCTATTCCGCGGCCCCCGATTCCGACCCGCAAACCGCCGCTCTAGCCGCTCGCCGTTCTTTGCGCCAGCGTCGCAGGATCGCCGCAATCCAACGACGAAGCTGCTGATTTCCATCCACTTTCCAGACGCGCGAATAGCGTGTCATTCAGCCGCCAAATACACGCGCTGATACCCGAATTTCGTCAGAAACGGCTCACTTGGACGCCGGCGTCCATTCAAAATATCGGATAGATACGTCGGCGACACGCCTAAGCGCGCAGCCAGTTCTCGTTGACTTCCTGCTTCGATCGCAGCATCGGCAATGCGCTGTAATATTTCATCTTCCGTCAACACATTTCGTCGGCCCATGAAAAACAGTCTATCATAAACTTCACCGATACGCGCATTTATGTTGACATGATTCACGTTTCCGTGTATTCTCTCTCCATGAGTTCAGACCAACAGGCCACGATTGACCGGCTTTGCAGCCATCCTGATTACGGTATCGGCACCGTCTCACGCTGGGTCAAGCTCGCAGCAAGCCGACCACTCTTTTTTGTGCGTTGGCATGACACGAAGTTGCACGGCGTCGCTGGTGGTTGGTATTTTGCGAACTATCTAACGTGGTTAAAGGAGTCACATTAAATGGAATCCACTCAACAGGCTACGATTGACCGGCTCTCGCATGCCCTCGATGCCAACTACACCGCCTACTGGCGCGATGAGGCCATTCCCTACGAAACTTGGGAAGCAACCCAGCAAGCCATCTGGGCGGAAGCGCAGCGCGAAGGCGTCCTGAATCGCTTGCTGTATGCCGTGGCACCTACCGTAAAGGAGATCCGCTGATGGAAGCGCCACTCGTCTTGACGTTCGTCGTAGATGAAATCCTCGACCGCGCCGAAAAACCGCGCGAAGTCACACTCCGTCCGACTGACGCACGACTCTGGCCGACCCGGATGTATCTGGGCGGCAACACCTCCCCCATCATCAATACGTTCCAAGTGGGTGATATCTACCGCGTGACGTTCAGTCAGGTGGATGTGGTTGCCGAATTCAACGATCGCCTGATTGGCGTGCCCTCACATCATCTGGACGAACCGATGGTACAGTCATGAGTCGCTGGCACTACAACCATTTCGATATGCCCTCTGGGGATGGCAAGCCAAGCCGCGCCGACAAGCTCTGGGCGCGCCAGCAAGAAGCCTTGCGACACCAAGGACCAGTCCCAGGCGTCGCGACCTGTCACCACTGCGGACGGCCGCTGCTCTTGAGTGAAACTGATTACTGTACGATTTGCGCGATTGATATCTCGCAGGAAAAAGAGGATTGATGAATGTCACGCCGACCGAAGACGGCTGCCGAAAAGAAAGCCATCAGCCGCTATATGAAAGCCTCATGGAAGCGCCGCAAGCAGGCCGCGACGCTGACTCAGACCACGGAGACGGCCATGAATGGCTTGCTGGTTGAACAGCGCATCGTACTGCGCGTGCAGGGGCAGACCTTTGAGATTCCGCTGGCTGATGTGGCAACGTTGCGAGATGCGCTCAATCGCATCGCCCCGAAAGCCGAGTGACCCATGATCCCTGCCCCTGATGAGACGCGCATGCAAGTCGTACTTATTGATTTGCATGCAATCGCCCATATGCTCTGGCATGTCAGTGGCAGCGATCCGAATCCAGATGCCGTCAGTGTGAAGACAGTCGAACGCGTGCGCGCCTTGGCGAGTAATCAGCCCCATATCGCCATTTGCACCGATAGCGGCAAATCCTTTCGCCATGAATTGAGCGCCGATTACAAAGCGACTCGACCTGAATCAGATGCCGCCCTCCAGCATCAAATCGCAGAAGCCGTTGACGTGCTCAAAGAGGACGGCTTTCCCATCTATGCCGTCAAGGGCTTTGAAAGTGACGATCTGATTGCGACCGCCACCACATATCTCACCGAACACCAAGTTGATGTCACGATTGTAACGAGCGATAAGGATTTACTGGCGCTGGTGAATGAACACGTTACCGTCAAATCCCTACGCGATGGGTCACTCCTGACGCCAGCAACAGTACATGACAAATTTGGCGTCTGGCCAGCGCAAATACCGGATTATCTGGCGCTTGTCGGAGATACCAGCGACAACATCCAAGGCGCGAAAGGCATTGGACCGAAGACGGCTGCACGATTATTGGCCGAGCATGGCAGTCTGGATGCCATGTATGCACAGTATTCCGCCAATGGCAATGCGCCGTTTCATCTCGGCTTCACGCCAGCGCTCGCCACGAATCTGCGTGAGTTTCGAGAACGGCTCCCATTGGTCCGTCAACTCGTGACTTTGCGCACGGACGCGCCAATCAATCTGGCTCCGGTGCTCAATCACCGCACCACCATCAACGTGAATGATTTTCATCCCGAAGGTGCCCCAATGCTGCTCCCTGATGCTGATGTGGAACCACAAGTCCCGCTCCCTGAGGAGGATGATCGGCCCACGCCGCCATCGCCACCGACGCCTGAACCACTGCCGCCGCCGATGCCTGCGGCGCGATCCCTGGAATTGGTCCCGACCACAACGGAATGGGATCGGCAACTCGAGCCACGGTCAATTCATGAAGCGAAGCAGCTCGCCCAGGATCTCTTTGCCAGTCGCCTCTTCTCTGCTTATGGGCATCCCGCCGGCGTGCTGGCCACCATTCTCGCTGGGCGGGAATTAGGGCTACCGGCCATCGCCAGTCTTCGCGCCTTCCACATAATCGATGGCAAACCCACGATGAGCGCATCCTTGCTCCGTGCCTTGGTGCTTCGATCAGGACTGGCCGAGTACTTCATCTGCACCGCACGCACTGACACGGCCGCAACATTCAAAACAAAACGGAAGGGCGATCCTGAACAGGTGACGCTCACTTATACCTTGGCTGAGGCACAAACCGCATGGTCAAAGGGTGATGAAGCCTGGAAAAAATCAGGCTGGGCGCGCAATTGCGCGGACATGCTGGTCGCCAGATCGTCATCGAAACTCGCGCGACTCGTTTACGCCGACATTCTCGAGGGCTTGTATTCAACCGAAGAGTTCGACTGATATGGCGACGCCTGATGCCGTGGCGATGCTGCGCTCCATCGATGCGACATTGAAGCAGATTCTGCAACTGCTGCAACAGGCCATCCCGAAGCCTGTCGCGGATGAAAGTGAATTGAACAATCCAAAGGCCGATGAGGAAATCAAAGTCGAGCCGCGCGATTGGGTCGGGAAATCGTACAAGGGTCGTCATTTGAGCGAAGCGCCGCCGGCGTTTCTCGAGTTATTGGCAAGGACATACGACTACTTTGCTGAGCGCAACGATCGCACGAATGCTGTCACTGACAAAGGCACGCCGAAGTCAGAATTTGACCGCCGCACGGCGCGACGCGCCCGCGGGTTTGCGAAACGCAATCGTGAACATCCACCCGCACAACAACCGGCTGAAACATGGGATACCGATGTTGATATTCGCTGGTAACGTCCACGTTGGCCCACCGATTCCTGATCCGGCATTCAGTTATGAGTGATTCCCAGTACCAGACGCCGGCGTATTACGCGAGTCTCGCTGAGAGTTTGCTCGCCACAAAGAAATACGAGTGGTGCCGCGAGACCTTAGTGGGTATCGCCGAGACCATTCGTCGCACGAATACTGTCACGCTGCGTCAACGCGAAGCCATTGAACACATCATGGTTGGCCGCTTGAAACACGATGCCCATCATCATGAGTGAACATCGGAGCTTTCCG
>Ga0209690_1000098_pt1 | contig 37995 bp, 40 predicted proteins | sample GraSoiAngelo_150_FD_186164 | JGI IMG/M metagenome (GOLD analysis project Ga0209690, IMG submission 186164) | Grasslands soil microbial communities from the Angelo Coastal Reserve, California, USA - 14_1009_09_40cm (SPAdes) (version 2) | ecosystem: Environmental > Terrestrial > Soil > Grasslands ... | reverse complement strand
GACATACCGGCTGCCTTTCACGGCGAAGAGAAATCCGGCGGGCGCCTGATCTCTCCATGCATCGAACCGCTCGGGCGGCGGTTGCCGGTAGAAGGAGTTGTTCAGCTCAACAGTGTCGAAGTGCCTCGCGTAGAAGGCGAACTGCTCGCGTGCCGGCAGTTTCTCGGGGTAGAAGCGGCTGCGCCAGTGGGGATACGACCAGCCTGAACATCCGATCCGGACCTGGCCCGCCATGGCCAGACTTTACGGCCCCGGTCTTACGCTACGTCGAATTCGTCGGGCGCCCGTGCCGAGGGATAGAACTCCGGCGGATAGAAGTCTGTTTCTGGCGGAATGGCGATGACCCGCCCATCCGCCGCCAGGGACAGCCGCCAGCCTCCTTCATGGACCATCCAGTGATGGTGCTGGCAAAGCAGAATCATGTTCGAAAGATCGGTCTTGCCACCCTGCGCCCAGTGGATGACATGGTGGGCGGAGCTCCAGGAGGCCGGGCGCTCGCAACCGGGCCAGCGGCAATGCTTGTCGCGCGCGTCCAGCAGCCGCCGACTGCCTCCGGAAACGACGCGCTTCGCGCGGCCGGCGTCAACCACGGCGGAGTCCGCGCCGAGCAAGACCCGCGTGACCGAACTATCGCATGCGATCCGCTGAACGGTCTTGGCTGAGATGGGCAACGAGAGCGCCATCTCGCCCGCGGGCGCGCCGATCAGGCCCTGCAGCGTCTCCAGGGTCGTCGTGACCTGAACGTGCGGGCGGACGCTTCCGTGCTGCGGAACCGCTCCGGTCTCAAGGGAGTGGGTAGCGAGCTCAACCAGTGCGTCGGCGTTGCGGTGTTCGCGGCCCCGGTCATCGCCGTTGCCGTGAGGCTGAGCGAGAGGTTCGAGTGCGGTTCGAATCGTCGCGCCTGCCGCGGAATCGAACTCGCCCTTGACATACAGCGTGCCGTCGTCTCCGTCTGTCAGGCGAAGGTACCGTCGCTCTGCGGCCTGACGCTGCTCGTCAGCCACGCCATCAGGATCCGCTCGGTGCCAGGCGTGCATCGAGTAGTACCAGAGGCGGCTGACGCTGCTCTCCCGGGCGGCCCTGAGAAACGGAGCTTCGTCAAACGGTTCAGCGCTGTCCGAGTGTGTTATCGCCTGGGCATGACGCGCAATGATGGCAGCATGCGCAAAGCCGATGCTGCCGTCTCGCACGGCTGCGATAGTTTTTGGCAGGTTGGCGAGCTGTTCGCCAACGTGAAGCAGATCGGCAGCCGTACCTGAGGGCTGGTGGCATTGGTGTCGGATCCAGTCTTGCGTCGAGACCGATCCCCAATCCACGCACGCCTCGGACTTGTTGAGTTCGGCCGCGTGCTCCGACATTTCGAGGCCCGACAGATCGCGGACGCGGCCAAGTGCCATGAGGGCATTCCCATGCTGATCCGGCACCATGCCGGATTTGTCCATGCCGTGGACCAGCTGGAGAAGCTCGACGATTGTGGCCAGGACGGTGTCTCGGCCTTGAGTCGTCAGGAAAGCGCAGCAGTCCTCAACCGTCATCGGTTGCGCAGCTCGAGGACGAGTCCGGCGGCATTCAGAACCTCGGCGACACTGAGCGTCGCGGCTGCAGCCATCTCTCCAATTATACGAACAAATGTTCGATTCGTCAAGGATTTCGTATTCGCCAGCGAGATGAGAGAATGCCGTCATGGTGACGGCGATTGTGCTGATCGAGGCCGAGCGGTCGGCGATCGCCCGGCTCGGATCGGCGCTGGCCGACGTGCCAGGTGTCGCCGAGGCCTACTCGGTCACCGGCGAGTTTGATTTTGTTGCGATCCTCCGGGTGAAAGATCATGAGGAGATCGCCGAGATCGTCACGACCAGGCTTTCCCAGGTTCCGGGCATCGTGAAGACCCGTACCCATGTCGCCTTCAAGGTCTACTCGAAGCACGACCTGGAGGCCATGTTCAGCGTCGGCCTGGAACAAGTTCGGTAAACCGCCGCCCTTGACCTGCGAACATTTGTTCGCTACCATCTAGAGAGCCTCAGCGTCTGGTCCTGCGTCCCCGGGGAGGCACTTTATCGGCGTGCTCTCGAAATCTCCTTTGGGACGTGGTTTAGATGCCCGATCGACTCCAACAAGCCATCACGGTTCTCCAGACCCGTTTTGGGAGCGCGGCGCCTCGCCCCGCGGCCCCTCCCTGTCCCGCGCGGCCCTCCGGCGTCGCGGAGATCGATGCGCTCACGGGGATCGGCGGATGGCCGGTCGGCCGGCTGAGTCTGCTGGCCGGTCAGAAAGGTTCCGGAAAACGGACGATCGCCCAGCAAAGTGTCGCCGCCGCCAGCCGGGAGGGCGCGGTGGCGTACGTCGATTTTCCCAGCCGGCTCGACCCCGAATTTTTGCAGCGCGGCGGGACGCGGCTCGATCATCTGCTGGTGGTTCGACCGAAATCACTCAAGGACGGAATGACCAGCGTCCGGGTGCTGGCGCGTGCCGGCGTCGACCTGATTTGTATCGACCTGCCGCGGACGCGATCAGCCGGACTCGACGCTGAACTGCCACACCTGTTGCACCGCGCGGCGGAAGCCGACTGCACATTGCTGCTGATCCACGACGCCGAGCCGGATGACGCGATCCGCTATTACGCCAGCCTGATCCTGGCTTTCCAGCGCAATACCTGGGTTTTCCGCCGCGACGGCGACCTCGAGGGACTGCTGGTCGATGCGACGGTTGTGAAGAACCGGCTGGCGCCGCCCGGCGTCAAGCGCCGCTTGCTCATTCCCTACCCGATCCCATGATCTGCTGTGTGCGCACGCCCCACCCGTCGCTGGTCGCAGCCTGGCTGAAGGCGCCCACGTTGCGCGGCCGCTCGTTGGTCATCGGCGGGCTCGCCCACGAGCGCGCGTCGGTGACGACAGCCTCCGCCGAAGCGCGAGGGCAGGGCGTCGTCGAGGGGATGGGCCTCAACCAGGCTCAGCAGTTTACGCCGGATGCCATCTTCCAACCGGTCGACGAGGAGGCCACAGCCAGGGTTCGCCAGTTCCTGCTATCAACCTTGCACCACTTCACCCCCGACGTGGCTGCCGCTGAGGATCCTGGCTGTGCCTTCCTTAAGCTCGACCGGCTGGCCCTGCGCTGGCCTGACCGTTCGGCATTGCTCGCTGCCATCAGCCGCGCCATCGACGCCGTCATCCGGGTGACGCCGACGATTGGCGTGGCGTCGTCGATCTTCGTCAGCAAGCTCGCGGCAGATCATGCGACGGTCGGAGTTCCCGTAATCGTCGAGCCGGAAAAGACATGCGCCTATCTCTCGCGCTATCCGATCGATGTCCTGCCACTCGACGACGACCTGCGCGAGTACCTCGAGCTGCTGGGATTGCGAACGATCGGTCGACTGCAAACGATCTCGCGTCATGCCTTTCGTCGCCAGTTTGGCCAAAAAGCTCTCGACATCTATGACCTGGCCCACGGCAATGACCGACGACGATTGCGACCCTTCAGGCCACCAGTCCGGATCGAAGCAAGCGAACCGCTCGAGCCCCCGGTCGACAACACGGAAGCCCTGCAGTTCATCGCCCGAGCCCTGGCCGAGCGCGTCAGCGCGTCACTGCTGGCCCAGGGCCTTGGGACCCGTGTGGTGCGCATCACGCTCATCCAGGAATCGGCGCCACCGCTTCCGATCGAGGTCCGCTTTGCCTATCCGATGACCACTGCCGGTGAGCTGTTCGACGGTATCCGCCCCCGCTTGCTTCGTGCCTCGATCGTGGCACCGCTGGAACGGATCACGATGCGCGCCGGCAGGCTCGAAGCCGCTTATGTTCGACAGCCCGGCCTGCTGATCCGACGCGACGGCTTCAAGGAATCGATCGCCGACGCCGTGGCGCGCCTGCAGGAGGAATACGGCCCCTCATTGGTCCAGCGCGCGGAGGTTCAGGCAGATGCGGCCCCGCTTGCGGACCACCGGGTCCTCTGGAAACCGGCATGACCGAATTGTTGTCGCCGGCGCGCCCCATCCGGGTGCGGCTTGATCCGGATGGTGTCCCGACCCATCTCGAATCGGCGGCGGGGTGGCAGCCGGTCAGCCGTGTCCTCAACCGCTGGCGCATCGATTGCGACTGGTGGCGCATGCCGGTCTCGCGTGAGTACTGGCGACTGCTGATCGATGACGCGCTGGCGCTGGAATGCTACTGCAACCGCGCCAATGCCGAATGGTATGTCGAGCGGGTCTATGACTGAGCGTCAATGACGAGCGCATATGTCGAGCTTCACTGCCACACCAACTATTCCTTCCTCGAGGGCGCGTCACATCCCGAGGAACTGGTGGCTCGTGCCCGTGACCTGGAGATGCCGGCGCTGGCCATCACCGACCGAAATGGGCTCTACGGCGCAGTCAAGTTCTTCGGCGCGGCAGAGCGGGCCGGAATGCAGCCGATCATCGGTACCGAGCTGACCATCGACGACGGCTCTACCCCGCCCAAAGACCGGGTGGACTACGACCGCTGGGGGGACAGGCTGCTGCTGCTCGCCGAGGACAAGGTCGGATACATGAACCTCTGCCGGCTGATCAGCATGGCGCAGATGCCGAATGCCAAGGGGATGGCGCGGCTACCGGTCGACGAGCTCACCCGATCGAGGGGTGACGAAATGGCGCTGCTCAGCGGTCACCTGATCGCACTGGTCTCCGATCCGAAAGACCGGCTGCCCTTCTACCAGGAGGTTTTCGGACCGGACCGGGTCTTCATCGAGCTCCACGATCACCTGGCACCGGATGACCGGTCAAAAAACCAGGCACGGATCGACCTTGCCGAGCAGCACGATGCGCCACTCGTCATCACCAACGAGGTTTTCTACGCCACGCCCGATCGTCACCGATTGCACGATGTCCTCACGGCGATTCGCCATCGCACGACGCTCGACGAGGCACAGCGCTATCTGAACCCGAATGCGGAGCATTACCTCAAGTCGGGCACAGAGCTCCGGAAGGTCTTCAGCCGCTACCCCCGGCAGGTGGTGGAGGAGGGCATGGCCCACGCCGCGGAGATCGCCCAGCGCTGCCGCTTCCGATTCAACCTGGTCGGCGCGCGCTTCCCCGGCTTCCCGGTGCCGGCCGGCGAGACACCATATTCATTCCTGTATCGCCTCTGCCAGGATGCGGTTCGCGAAAAGTATCACCCGGTGACTTCTGAGGTGGCCGCCCGCCTGCAGAAGGAGCTCGACGTCATCAACAAGACCGGTTTTTCTGAGTTCTTCCTGATCAATTGGGACCTGATGCGCTTCGCGCGATCCCGCGGCATTCCCGGCCAGGGGCGCGGGTCGGCGGCGGACAGCATCGTGGCCTACCTGCTCGGGATCACCCGGGTCGATCCGATCGAGCACAACCTGCTCTTCGAGCGCTTCCTCCATGAAGAGATGACGACGACACCCGACATCGACATCGATTTCTCGACCGCCCACCGCGAGCAGGTGATCCAGTACATCTACGAAAAATACGGCCCGGAACGCACCGGCATGGTGTGCAACGTCGTCACCTACCGCCAGCGGTCGGCCATCCGCGAGGTGGGGAAGGCGCTCGGATTCAAAGAGGATACGATCGACCACCTGGCGAAATCGGCCTCGGCCTGGCACCCGGAGAGCCCGGAAACGATCGCGCAGGCGGCCGGCTACCAGACTGCGAACGTCGCCCAACCCTGGCAGCAGCTTTTCGACCTCGCCACCCAGATTCTCGAATTCCCGCGTCACCTCTCGATCCACGTCGGCGGCATGCTGGTCACGGGCGAGCCGCTGATCGACATCGTGCCCGTCGAGCGCGCCACCATGCCCGGCCGGATGGTGGTGCAGTTCAACAAGGATGATGTCGAGGAGCTGGGCCTGATCAAGATGGACATGCTCGGCCTGCGCATGCTGTCAGTCGTTGCCGAGGCGCTCGACCTGATCGAAGCCGATACCGGCACCCGTCCTGATCTCGATGCGCTCGACCTGAAAGACCCCGAGGTCTACGAGTTGTGTAAAGAGGCCGACACCATCGGCGTCTTCCAGATCGAGAGCCGGGCGCAGATGCAGACGCTGCCCCGTTCCAGGCCGGAGACCTTCAACGATCTCGTGGTCGAGGTGGCGATCATCCGCCCCGGCCCGATCCAGGGTGATGCAGTGCATCCCTATCTGCGGCGCAAGCAGGGCAGGGAGCCGGTCATGTACATCCACCCACGCCTGAAACCGATCCTCGACGAGACGCTCGGGGTTGTGCTCTATCAGGAACAGATTCTGAAAATCTCGATGGATTGCGCCAGCTTCAGCAGCGCCGAAGCCGACCGCTTCCGGCGCGCAATGAGCAGTCACCGCTCGCACGAGCTGATGGGGGCGATCCGCGAGAGGTTCCTTAACGGCTGTGCCTCAAACGAGATCCCACAGCCGATCGCCGAGGAGATCTTCTCCAAGCTGGCGGCCTTCGCGGAGTTCGGCTTCACCAAGTCGCACGCCGCCGCCTTCGCCCGCACCTGCTACGAGACCGCCTGGCTCAAGCTCCATCACGCGGCGGCGCTGTACGCCGGGCTGCTCAATCACCAGCCGATGGGCTTTTACCATCCACACGTCATCGTGGAGGATGCCAAGCATCACGACGTCAAAATTCTGCCGATTGATATCAACAAGAGTTACGTGCGCTGTACGGTCGAGGGCGGCGCCTTACGACTTGGCTTCAACTATGTCCAAGGCGTGGGCGACAAGGCGCTCGAGGTGCTCGAGGAGGCACAGCTCAAAGGTCCGATCGAGTCTCTCGAAGCGTTCTGCCGCCGAATCCGGCTGACCACCCAGTCGCGCAATGGGCTCACCAAAGCGCAGGTTCGCAACCTGGTGCTGGCCGGCGCCTTCGATGCGCTCGAGCCGAACCGCCGCGAGGCGGTGTGGCGCTTCAACGAGCACGCCGACGACTGGCAACGCTCGCCGATGCTGGCCGAGCCGTCCGAGACGGTGAGCCTTACGCCGATGACGCACCGCGAGCGGGTGGCGACCGACTACCGATTGCTGTCGCTATCGACGACCGACCACCTGATCCATTTTTACCGGGGTCAGTTCAACCAGCTGCGCGTCATCGATTCGAAGACGATCCGATCGAGCATCCACGATGGGGCAAAGGTTCGGGTCGGCGGGCTGGTGATCACGCGCCAGTCACCGTCGACCGGAAAGGAGTTCAAGTTCTTCACCCTGGCCGACGAATTCGGCCATGTCGATGTCATCCTGCGGCCGCCGATCTACCAGCGCTACCGGCAGGTGGCGAACCTGGAGCCGATCCTGATCATGGATGGGAGGCTGCAGAAACAGGACGGCGTGCTGAGCGTCCTCGTCGACCACGTCCAGGCGGCTCCTTCCTTACCGGATGATGACGTCTTCCCGACCTCGAGAAACTATCGGTAAACCGTCACAATCGGAGCATGAACGGGGTTGCCTTCTCAGGTCTCGTACCACTGGTGCTCGTCCTGGCGGTGGTCGGCGGCGTCGTGCTCTTTCTGCTTCTCCGCCGCAGCTGACGCTACGGTCCGTGGGTCGCCGGCTAGACTGGGTTCGCGGCGTGGGCGAGGGGATGTTTTGGTTGGTAGAGCCCGATCCGTCCGCCGCCCGGCAGGGTGATCTCGGTCACGCGGCCCCAGCGCGCCTCGTCGAAGGGGCGCTTGAGCGGGACTCCTTTCCCTTCCAGCTCCCGGGCGGTCGTCTCGATGTCGTCGCATAGCAAGTAGAGCTGGTGATGCTCTGGCTGGTCCGTTGGATGGATGCCGACCTCCGTGGGAGGTAGAGCGAAGATCAACCACCCGCCGCCCGAATCCACCGAGTCTAAACCGAGCACGTCTTTGAAGAAGGTGCGATCGGTCTCCGGGTCGCGGCTGAAGATCATCGCGTGGGCGCCTGAGATGAGCGCACTCATGGGATCAGTCTATTGTGAGGCTCGCCCGGCGTTCGCCATGCCGTGCAAGCAGACGAGCCGGGCGACCGCGCACGAAAAGACGGTCGACTTCGATGGCATCCCATCCCTCAGGGAGCTCGACCGGCCGCGTGAACCAATCGGCTGGCTTGGCGGCGCTCAGCGCGAGCCCGGGGAGCCCGTAGAGGCAGCTCATCAAGAAGCCACCCAGGTTGGCCATGAATGGCCCGACTCGCGGCTTGTCGGGAAATCGCCTGAGGCTGAATTCGTTCGTTTCGGAAAACGGATCCTCAACGAAATCCGCATAGCCTCGCTCGAACCACCGCAGCGCGCCCGCCCGATCACCGGCGCGCGCGGCATAGACACCGAGGAGCGCTGACAGCATCGGCCGGCCGACATACGCACCAGACCGAGCCAAGTAGAAGTCGATGGTGGCCCGCTCGAGCCGCGCGTCTACGGGGTAATCCACCGGGAAGATGCCAGCCAACGCCTCCGGCGTCGACGCGGCGAGGCCGCGCTCCTCCGGCTTATAGCGGTCGTGATTGCGTATGAACCCTCGAGCCTCATCGATCGGCAGATAGAGGCCGTCGGCGATGCGCTCCCAACGGGGAGCGTCCGCGCGGTTCAAGCGACGCGCGAAGTCCGCGGCCTCGCGTAAGACCACGCTGGCGGCCATGTTCATGTAGGCGTTGTTGTCGACGGGATCCGTATGCTCGGCGATGCCGATGACCTCCTTGATTTCATAGCCGCGGTCGGTCCTGACTGCCCGGCTGACGAGCCACTTTGCGACACCCTCCAGGACCGGCCAGGCTTTCTCGCGCAGGTAGTCGTCGTCGCCGGTCGCGTGGACGTACTGGGCGAATGCCCTCGCCACGCTCAGGCTCACGTGCTGTTCGAAGACCAGGTGTGGCGCCGACAGCCGAATCACCTCTTCGCCATTCCGGGGTCCGCTCGCCCAGGGAAACTGGAGGCCGCGGTACCCGTGGAGCGCGGCGTTCCGCTCGGCGGCCGCAAGGCGCTGGGACCGGTATTCGAGCAGGGCATAGGCAGACTGCGGCGCCGTCAGCAGTAGCGTTGGAAAGGTGAAGGCCTCGATATCCCACATGACGTGGCCGCGGTAGTAGTGGTAGTTCGGCCAGTAGGCGAGGCCGAACATCGACGTGCTGAACAGGGATGACGAATGGGCGGATGCGTGAAGGTAGTAATAGGCGGCATCGGCAAGGGACTGCCAGTGCGAGCCGGCGCCGATCAGCTTGATGCGCCCTTTCCAGATCTCTTCCCATGCGTCACGGTTCTCATCGCGTAATTTCCGGAAGCCACGCCGAGTGGCCATGCCGACCAGGCGGGCCGCCTGGCGATCCGGCTCGTGATGGGACTGGCTGGGGACCAGGCTGGAGAACTGCTGCAGGACGTAGGCGCGCTCCGGTCTCGCGTCGACCGTGTACGAGGTTGCCAGGGGCGCAAGCTCATCGTGTTCCTCGCGCCGGCGTTCCACGCCATCGCCACCCTCGAACCGCGTGATGTAGGCGGCGCCGCAGGTCGACAGCGCGCCGTGTACCTCCCACAGCATCGACCCGTCGATGAGCGGCGTGTCGGAGTCCGGTGTCGAGGTTTCGCGCGCGAGCCAGCGACCCATGATGCCAGTGGGGTCGAGCTTCGCCGTGACCACCAGGCGGCACGGCCGATCGACGCTGACATGCAGCTCCTGCAGAACAACCGAGGGCAGGGAACGACTGCACAACGTCAGCACGTCGACCGTCGCCGTCGTCTCGCCCGATCGAAACCGAAAGCGACTCGCGAGCTCGCCGCAGGCAAAGTCATGGCGCTGCTCGACAAACTCAGCCTGGAGGGGGAGACGGCTCAGCTTGTGGCCGTTGAGCTCGATGTCTCCGGCGATGGGATAGGGGCCTCGGGCGAAGCCCTCGCCCTTTTCGACCGGGTCGATCGCGGCGAGTCCATTCACGATCGCGACGCCCTCGGTGAGCGGGATCGGACCAGCCCGCAACCCGATCAGGCCGTTCGACAGGTAGGCGGGGATGTACTCAGGCCGCCAGGCCAAGACGGCCGGCGGGCTCAGCGGCCTCGGGTCGGGCGCTACTTCTTTTTCTTCTTGCGAGCCTGGGCGTTGCTGATCGCCGCCGCGCGCGCCTTGGGCATCCCCTGCTTCTTCAGACCCTCGTAGGTCTTGGGATTCTTGATCGACGAGCTCTTCCGTTTTCCGGGCATTCCGCACCTCCATTGCTAATTGCAACTGTAACGTTTACCCCCATTATGACTATAAAGCCATACTCGGGACAGCAATAGTCGAGGCAAAAGGCAATGTTTGGCGGGGGTTGCCGGCTGGATCAGGCGATGCGGCGGCGGAGCGTCAGAATGCCGGCGATGATGACCAGGACGCAGAAGCCGAGCACGACCCCGAAGTCGAGCTGCAGCGACGACCAGCCGAGGTTGGCGCCCTTGATCATGATGTTGCGCATCCCTTCGACCGCATAGGTCAGGGGTAGCACGCGGGATAGCACCGTAAGGGGTCCGGGTTCGGTGCTGATCGGAAAGATGATGCCGGACAGCAGCACCTGCGGCACGATGACCAGGGGGATGAATTGCACGGCTTGAAACTCGGTGCGGGCGAACATGCTGAGGAAAATGCCGAGGTTGACCGCTGCGATCGCCATCAGCGCTTCGAGTACGAAGATGAGCCCAACGTTGCCGGCGTTGTGCACGTGGAGGACCAGCAAACAAAAGGCCAGCACCTCGACCGCCTGCACCAGCGCGAGCACCGTGAAGCCCAGCATGTAACCCAGCACGATCTCACCCCGTCGTAGCGGACTCGCCATCAGTCGCTCGAGCGTTCCCTGGCCCCGCTCCCGCAGGAAGGCGACGATGGTGATGACAAAGACCAGGAAGAAGACCACCAGCCCGATGAAGGCCGCCCCAAAGTAATCGAGCGTGTCGAAGCTCGGGCCTCCGTACACGAAGCTGACCTGTGGCGCGAATCGAACGCCGCCGGCCTGGCCGGCGAGCGCCGCGAAGGCCTCGCTGACGGCCTGCACGATGGTCTGCGACAGGCCCGGCTGGCTGCCCTCGAGATGAATCCCCGGCGAGATCACCCGGGACTGCTGGGCCCGGGCGGAGAAATCGGATGGAAGAAGCACATAGCCGGCGAGGTCACCCGAACGCAATTGCTTCTCCGCGCTAGCCTGCGACATCGTCGATGCCGACACCGTCTTCAGCTGCTCGAGCTGGGAAGCGATCGCACCGCCCAACGGTCCATCATCCAGATTGACGACGCCCATCATCGGGACGGCACCGCCGCCGCGAAGGAGGTAGCCGAGGAGCCCCAGAATGATGAGTGGTGCACCGAAGAGCAGCCCGAGGGTCCGGCGATCGTGGCGGAACTGCTGTAGCAGACGTCGGGTGATCGCGGCAACCCGCTGGCCGCTCACGAGGTGGCTGCCTCCGACAGCTTGACAAAGGCATCCTCCAGGCGGTCGACCCCGGCCTTGCCCTTGAGCTCGGGGACCGTTCCTTCCGCGAGCATCCTTCCGAAGCGGATCAACCCGAGCCGGTCGCACCGCTCGGCTTCGTCCATCACGTGACTCGAGACCAGGATGGAGGTTCCGTCACGCGCCATTCGCTGGAAGCGATCCCAGAGCTGGACGCGCAAGAGCGGATCGACGCCGACCGTGGGCTCATCGAGCAGCAGCAGGTCCGGCTTGTGGACGAGGGCGCACGCCAGCGAGCACCGGGTGCGCATGCCGCCGCTCAGGCTGCTGATCAGGGACTCACGACGGTCCCAGAGGTCCACGAGCTCGAGCGCCTCGCGCACCCCGTCGTGCACGCCGTTGATGGCCGCGAAAAAGCGCACGTTTTCCTCGGCCGACAGATCGGAGTAAAGCGCAGCCTGCTGCGTCATGTATCCGACCTGAGCGAGCACGTCCAGGTTCGGCATCCGGCGGCCCAGGACGCTGACGGTTCCCCCTTCAGGCACCACCAGACCGACAAGGGCCCGGATCAGCGTCGTCTTGCCGGCGCCGTTCGGGCCGAGCAGTCCGTAGACCTCGCCGCGGCGGATGCGAAGCGCTACGCCGTCGAGCGCACGCAATGACCCGAAACGCTTGACGACGGCTTCGGCTTCGACCGCGTAGGTTTCGCCGGCCATCAGCCCGCGGTCTCTGGGCGCATTCCGCGTAGCCAGAGCTTGGCAAATTGAGTCACCGCGTCTTCACCCATGGGTCCATCCGCCATCGCCTCCCTCAGCAGCGGGCCAACAAGCACGTGGAGCATCACGCCTCCCACGAGACTCTGCACGGCGAGCATCGGATGCATCCGCCGGAGCCGGCCCGCCGCCATCTGCGTGGCCAGGTACTGGGCAAGCCTGCCGAAGGCGCGTAGCCCCGTTTCCCGAAATGCCTGCTCGAATTCCGGCGACATCGAGGTCGCCTCCAGCATCAGCGTGCGGGCGATGCCGGCCCGTCCCGCAACGGTGCGGTACGCGGTGAGCACGAGCTCGGGGATGACCTGGTCGGGTGGGCGGTCGCCCATGCGATCGAAAAACGCCATGACCGGCTCAAACGGGGAGTACGCAATCAGGATGGCCCGGAACAGGGCCGCCTTCCCGGGAAAGAGGCGGTAGAGGTTGGCGCGCGAGATGCCGGCTTCGACAGCGAGCTCATCCATGGAAAGATCGGCCAGGGTCTGCGTGCGCAGCAGCCGGAGCGCGACCTCGAGCACGCGCTCACGCGCGCCTGGTTCGGGCTCCAGTTCAAGCGCTTTGAGGAGTCCGGCCCGGGAGGGAAAGGCCCGGTAGAACGTCGTCCGCGAAACGCCGGCGGCCTTCGCGATTTCGGCCACCGACGGCTGGCCCCCGCGCGCCAGCACGCCCGTGGCCTCCCGTATGATCCGCTCCCGCGGTGGTCCCGCTGTCGCCATTAAGTGACGATACTAGATGGGACGTCCAGTCTTGTCAAGTAACGGGCGGGTGGACGGCACGCCGAAGGTCTCTCCGCTAGCCTGATGAGCTATGCCCGAGCTCCCCGAACTCGAAATGCTGCGCGAGTACCTCGGCCCTCGCCTGGAGGGAAAGCGGATCGCCAAGGTGTGGACCTCGCCGAAGCTCAGCTTTCTGCTTCGGACCCCGCCAGACGAGTTCGCGCGCCAGCTTACCGGCGGCACCTTTGAACGCACCTGGCGACGGGGCAAATTCCTCATCTTCGATATAAGCGGCCAGCATCTGGTCATCAACCCCATGCTCGGGGGCCGATTGCAGTGGACGACCGCCACCGAGAAGGTTGGGGCGGCGACCGTTTTCCGGATCACGCTCGAAGGTGGAGACGAGCTTCGCTTCCTCGATACCGTCAAGATGGGCCGGGTCTACTGGGTCGTTCCCGGCGCGATGCCGACGATTCCCGGATGGGCTGAACTTGGCCCCGACGCCCTGACGGTTGGGTTGTCCGAATTCTCGCAGCGCATTCGACGCCATCCCGGCGAGTTGAAGAACTTGCTGCGCAACCAGGCGTTTATCGCCGGTGTCGGTAACGCTTACTCGGACGAGATCCTCCACGAGGCCGGCTTGCTGCCGCTACGCAAGCGAACGACGCTCAAGTCAGACGACGTTGGCAAGCTGCATGCGGCGACCGGAAAGGTGTTGCACTCGGCCATCGAATCGATCAAGGCCCAGCCGAAGTATGAACCGCACAAACAGGATCGAAGTTTCATGGCGGTGCACGGCAAGGCCAAGGAGAAATGTCCACGCTGCGGACACCGGATCTCGGAGCTGACCGCCCGCGGGGAAGCGACGGATTTCTGCCGTGGCTGCCAGCATTAGCGCATGCAGCTGAAGGGTGCCCGCGTGATCGTGACCGGGGCCTCGAGCGGAATCGGACGCGCCACCGCATTGGAGTTTGCCCGGCGCGGTGCTCGGCTCGCGCTGGCGGCCCGAAGTGAGACGGCGCTGCATGAGGTGGCCACGGAAATCCGCCAGCGTGGGGGCGAAGCGGTCGTGATCCCGACCGACGTGACCATGGCCGCCCAGGTCGAGCGGATGACGAAGGAAACGATCCGCGCGTTAGGCGGCATTGATGTGCTGGTGAACAATGCCGGCGTCGGTCTCAACGCGACTATCGCCGATGCTTCCGGCGGTGATGTCGAGGCGCTCTTTCGGTTGAACGTACTGGCCGCGGCCGACGCGATCCGTGCCGTGCTGCCGATCATGCGGGCGCAGCAGTCCGGGATGATCATCAACATCTCGTCGGTGGCCGGGCGGATCGTGGTGCCGCGAATCGGCTACTACTCGGCGAGCAAGTTCGCGCTGACGGCGATCGGTGATGCATTGCGGATGGAGGAGGGCCACCACGGGATCCGAGTCATGAATGTCTTCCCCGGGACGACCCGGTCGAGCTTCGGCAAGAATCGCCTTGGGGATCGCGGTTCCCTGGCGCATCAGCGGGTGCCTCCGGTGCCGGCCGAGAACGTGGCCCGGCGCATCGCGAATGCCGTCGAACGCAACCAGGGCTCGGTCTACGTCTCGTGGATCCCCGACCGCCTGGGTGTGGCGGTCAACCACCTGGCCGGATGGGCCGTGAGCGCGGTGCTCCGTCGCTGGGCTCGGCGTGCCGAGGCCTGACCTCAAGAACGCACTCGAGGTTGCGCAACAGGTTTTTCTGCGCGAGCCGACGACCCGCGACAGGCAGCAAATCGTTGCGCTAAACCGAATCAGTCGAGCATTCCATCGTGGCTGGGTAACGCCACCCATTGATTCGGAGGCCTTCGCCAGGTGGATCAAACGCTGCCGGCAAGCGAACGTCAAGTGCTTCCTTGTCTGCAGACTCGCCGACGGCGCCATTGTCGGCGTCTTCACCCTGAGCGAGATCGTCCGCGGAATGTTTCACAGCGCCTACCTCGGCTATTACGCTGGGCGGCCATACGCCGCCCAGGGCTACATGGCCGAGGGTATGGGCTTGGTGCTCCGACACGCGTTTACGGGTATGAGGCTGCACCGCGTCGAGGCGAACGTCCAGCCGGAGAACGTCGCCTCGATCGCGCTCGTCAAACGGTCAGGCTTTAAGCTCGAGGGTTTCTCGCCGCGCTACCTGAAGGTCGCCGGCCGCTGGCGCGACCACCAGCGGTGGGCAATCCTCATCGACGACTGGCGGCGCCTTCCCCGGCGGCCGCGCGCGCCTTCTCGATATCGCGCGCGCCAATGACGACGCGCGTCTTCGTCGCCAGGTAGACCGCGTTCAGGTTGACGCCGGCATCCGCGATTTTGCGGGTCAGTTTTCCGAGCGCGCCGGGCCTGTCCTCGATCTCGAGCACGAGCGCGTCTTGCTCGCCGGTGACCCGGGCGCCCGCGGTCTGGAGCGCCTCACGCGCCTTACTGGTGTCGGCGACCAGCAGGTGGCCGACGCCCTTGCCGCCGACGACGAATCCGCAGATGCCCTCGATGTTCACGCCGGCCTTACCCAGCGCCTCCGCCGCCGATGCCACGCTGCCGACCTTCTCGTCGAGTTCGATCGTCAGATCTTTCAGTTGGTTCGCCATTTGCCGGCCTCCTTGTCCTCACGATGGGCGGATCAGGCGCCCATTCTAGGCGCCTTTACGGCAAGGTCCGGATCAGGAACCACGCGAGCGCGAGGGTCGCCCCAATCATCACGAAGACAGCCACCGATCGTCGGCGATTTCTCCGAACCACCGCCGCCGTCGGATCGCCGCCCCTACCTTCGAGCAGGGCCTTGAAGCGTTGGGCATCGCGGCGCTCGTGACGCTCGAGTATCCGATGGTTCCAGCCCTGCAGCCACCTGGGACCGATCGCTGGCGCGTCCGTCACGATCGTGACAGCGGTCCCATTGCCGGCATCACGAAATAGATAGTCCGAATGGGTGGACCTCGTCCGGTAACGCGCCTCCAGGGAGAACTGCTCGTGCTGTTCGTATCGAGTCACTTCGAAGTCGACAACGTAGGAAATAAAGAGGTTCGGCAGCGTCATCTTCCCAGTCGTGCCGGCGCCAATCGGCTTGTCAGAATCCAGTTTGACCGAGATCGTAAGCGGGCAGATGAGCGGGATTGTTTGGGCCAACTCATCGGCGAATCGGCGGAACACCTCGTCGCGAGGTCGCTCGATCGTCACCTCGGTCTGAAAGCGCACTAGACCACCCGGCTCGGATCATAGAGCCAGTTGATGCCGATTCCGAGGACGGCAACAGCAAAGGCCATTACGAGCACTAGGAGCAGGATCCGGCCTGCGACACGAATCGTCGGCGGTTGGCGTTCGAGTGGCCGTGATTTCTCGTACCAGAGGGTCCAGATCGCGAGAGGAAGCACGGGGAGACTGCGCAGCACAATGCGGACCAGCTCATTGGGGGCGGTAAATGCCTCGATCACGTAGAAGCCCGCCAGGGGGATAAGGACGACGACGACGGCGAGAAGGAGAGGACCGTGAAGCCGGTTAGTAAGCCTCGAGGTAGGCGTCGAGCTCCCAGGCGCTGACCTGCTTCTCATAGCTCTGCCACTCCATCTCCTTCGCCTCGATAAAACGTTCCAGGAGGTGCGCACCCAGCGCATCGCGCATCACCTCGTCCTGGCGCAGGTCGCGCAAGGCTTCGTTGAGGGAGCCGGGCAGCTGGCCGAGCTGGTGGCGGGCCAAACGCTCCGGGTCGAAGGCGTAGAGGTTTTCCTCGACCGGCGGCGGTAACGGCAGCTTCTGCCGTATTCCGGCCAGGCCGGCGTGAAGCATGGCGGCGAAAGCCAGGTACGGGTTGCAGGAGGGGTCCGGCGCGCGGAACTCGACGCGGATCAAAGCCCGATCGCCACTGCCGGCGCGGGGCACCCGGATCAGCGCCGACCGGTTCATCTGTGCCCAGCTGATCGCGACCGGCGCTTCGAAGCCGGGCACGAATCGCTTGTAAGAGTTGACCAGCGGCGCAACCAGGGCGCACATGGCGCGGGCGTGCGCCAGCTGTCCGGCAATGAAGTGCTTGGCGACCGTCGAGAGGTGATACTGGTCGGCGCGGTCGTAGAAGGCGTTGACCTCCTTGCCCGCCTCGTTGAGCACCTGGTGGGTGTGCATTCCAGAGCCGGCCGCGCCGAAAATCGGCTTCGGCATGAAGGTCGCCAGCAGCCCCCGGCGCTGGGCGACCGATTTGACTGCATGCTTCATCGTGACCAGCTGATCCGCGCTCTTGAGGGCATTGCTGAGTCCCAGGTCGAGCTCGTACTGGCCGGCCGCGACCTCGTGGTGGCTGGCTTCGATCGTGATCCCGAGCTGGTCGAGCCCGGCGACGATCTCTTGCCGGACTTCGCTGCCCAGATCGACCGGGTGGTCGAAGTAGCTGGCCCGATCGTGTCGTCCGGGACGCAGGCCGCCGGCAGGGTCGGCGTTGAGCAGAAAGAACTCCAGCTCGATCGCGACCGCGTAATCGAACCCTAGCGCCGCCGCCTCCGCCATGGCCCGGGTAAGCACGCCACGCGGATCGCCCGCAAACCGCTCCCCCTCCGGGGTCAGCAGGTCGCAGATCACCTGGGCGCCCGGGACCGCGTCGCCGGCGGCGATGGTGAGGGTCTCCAGGTCCGGACGGAGGAACATATCGCTCTCGAAGACGCGGGCGAAGCCCTCCACCGACGAGCCGTCGAACCACTCGCCGTTACGCACCGCGTGGGGCAGCCGCTGGGTCGGAATCGTGATGCTCTTTACCGTGCCGAGGACATCGACAAACCGCAGGTCAAGGAAGCGGATGCCGCGCGCGGACAACCGCTCCATCGCCCGTTCGACGGTGATCGACGTCGTGCGGCCGGCGGCGGTCTCAGTCTTCGGCGTCGGGGGTCCCTTTGTGCTCGGCGTCCGACGGGCGAGTCTCCTCCATCCAGGAGGGGCCCGGACGCGGGTGATCGGCGGGTCTCCAGGGCTTGTCGTGGCCTAGCGGATAGTCCATACGCTGCTCCTCTTGTGCTGGTAACAAGGCGGCTGCCAGGGCGAGTGGCAGCCGCCTTACGGGCGAACGCGCGATTCGGCTATCGGGGCGAATTTAGATGTCGTGGTAGAGATAGAACTCCCATGGATGTGGCCGCAGCGCAACCTGGTCGAACTCCTTGACCCGCTTGTAGTCGATCCAGGTTTCGATCAAATCGGTGGTGAAGACGCCGCCGCGGAGGAGGTACTCGTTATCCCCCTCCAGCGCATCCAGCACTTCGAGCAAGGAACCCGGCGTGCTCTTGACCTGGCGCTTGAGCTCGGGCTCGAGCTCGTAGAGATCCTCATCGATGGGCTTGGGCGGCTCGATCTTGTTGATGACCCCGTCGAGACCGGCCATCAGGCAGGCGGCGAAGGACAGGTAGGGATTGCACGACGGATCCGGAGTACGGAACTCGAGGCGCTTCTGCTTGGGATCGGTGAAGTACATCGGGATGCGCACGCAGGCGCTCCGATTGCGCTTCGAATAGATGAGATTGATGGGTGCCTCGTAGCCGGGCACCAGCCGCCGGTAGGAATTGGTCGTCGGAGCGGCGAAGGCCAGCAGGGACGGGGCGTGCTTCAGCAGACCGCCGATGTACCAGCGGCACATGTCGCTGATGCTCGCGTACCCCGCCTTGTCGTAGAACAGGGGCACCCCGTCCTTCCAGAGGCTCTGGTGCGTATGCATCCCGGAGCCGTTGTCCATGAAGAGTGGCTTTGGCATGAACGTAGCGACGAACCCGTTCTGGGCGCAGACGTTCTTAACGACGTACTTGTACATCATCACCTGGTCAGCCATCTTCACCAGAGTTCCGTAACGCATGTCGATTTCGGTTTGACCCGCGGTGCCGACCTCGTGGTGATGAACCTCGACATCGATCCCGGCCTCGATCAGTTTCAGGACGATCTGCGAGCGAAGGTCCTGCAGCTTGTCGGTCGGCGGGACCGGGAAATAGCCTTCCTTGTAGCGCGGCCGATAGGCGAGGTTGGGTTCTGAGTTCTTGCTGGAGTTCCACACCCCTTCCACCGAATCGATCTCATACATGGCGGAGAACTGGTTCTGGTCGAATCGCATGCTGTTGAAGATGTAGAACTCGCACTCCGGACCCCAGAAGCTGGTGTCCGCGATGCCGGTGGAGGAAAGGAAAGCCTCCGCCTTCTTGGCGACATAGCGCGGGTCACGGGAGTACGGCTCGCGGGTGATGGGATCGATCACGTCGCATGCCACGCTGAGGGTCGGGACGCGCAAGACCGGGTCGACGATGGCCGTCGACGGATCGGGAATCAGCAGCATGTCGCTCTCGTGGATGTGCTGGAAGCCGCGAATGCTCGAGCCGTCGAAGCCGATGCCGTCCTCGAAGAGGCCCTTGCTCAGTTCCTGGACGGGGATCGAGAAATGCTGCCAGGTTCCGATCAAGTCGATGAACTTGAGGTCGACGATCTTCAGTCCCTGTTTGTGAGCCAGGTCGATCACGGACTGGGCATCCGCCCTGGTTTCCTTTTTCGAGCGCACGCCCTGGTCAATCGCCATAGACAATTTCCCTCCGTTGCACGCGTGATCCGACTTGCTTCGATCCTAGGGACGGCGGTCGGCCGCGTCATCGGGCCGGAAAGACGAGTTGCCTCGGTCCTTTTTGTGCATGGCGCCTAAGCGTGGCTACGGGCTTGGGCCGGGGGATTCGGAGGGCGAGCCGAGCAGATTCGGATTGATGCGGTCGACGGTCAGCGCGTAGCTGCCGGACTCGGGGTCGAGGTCGATGGAGACGACAAAGGCGCCCTTGGTGAAGCGGACCGAGGTGGTCGAGGCCGAGGTCGCATCTTCGGCCCAGCCGCGCTTGCCCAGCTCCACGTTATAGAACGGGATGACGGCGCTGAGGTCGGTGGCTTTGATCTCCTCCGAAATGCTCTCGGTGTCGGCAAGGCCGGGCCGTTCATTGAGGACCGCCGCCCCGGGTGGGCGGGGGAGCGAGTCGATCAGCGGTTTGGTGACGTGGACATCCGCACCGCTGATCTGCGCGGCCAGCTGGGCGCTGTCCACCAGCTCGACGACGGCCACGCCGCCCAGCAGCGCCGCAGCCAGGGCACTCGCCACCCATCCCGCTGCCCGGCGATCCAGCTCCTCGCGATGCCGGCGCCACGCGCTCCGCAACAGGAGCACGACCGTCGCCAGCGACAGGGCCAGGACGGAAGCGGCCAGCAGGTTGAACCACGCTCCCGGCATGAACTGGATGAGCTGGTCGATCGCGAGCAGGATGGCGGCGACGAGCGCGGCGTAGAGGAGCGATACCGCCGGAAGCAGCAGGGGATGGTCGCCGCTCGCCACCGGCCGTAGCGGCCGGGTCGAACGCCTCAACCGCCGGTCTATTCGCCGGCGGCTTGCTCCCACTCCTGGTACAAGGCTCGCAGCCGACCCGAGGCGTCTTCATGCGCCCGGGCCAGCTCGGCGACACGCGCGGGGTCATCGTAAGTCTGGTGATCAGCCAGCTGATCTTCGATGCGGCGAACCTCCGCTTCCAGCACGCCGATCCGATCTTCCACACCGGACATCGATGACCCGCGGGCTTCGCGGTCGACCGTTATGGTCTGGTCCGCTCGACTTGGGCGGGCCGGCGCGGCAACTGGGCCACGCTGGACGCGCTGCCGCCGGCGCTCGAGGTCGCTGTAGTTGCCGAGATGGAGGGTGACCGCGCCATGGTCGATGACCCACAGCCGGCTAGCGATGGCATCGATGAAATACCGGTCGTGGGAAACGAACACGATCGTGCCTTCGAAGTCCTGTAGCGCCTCTTCCAGCATCTCCTGGGCGGGGATGTCGAGGTGGTTGGTCGGTTCGTCGAGCAGCAGAAGGCCGGCATTATCGAGCATCAACTTGGCGAGCGCCACCCGGCTCTTCTCACCGCCGCTGAGTGAGCGAATGGTCTTGAAGGCGTCATCGCCGCTGAACAGCAGGCGGCCGAGGAAGGTGCGCAGCGTTTCCTCCGGCAGGCCGAAGGCATCTTGCAGCTCGGTCAAGACCGTCTTTGTCGGATCGAGGTCCGCCAGGTGCTGGTCGTAATAGCGCATGGTGACCCGGGGTCCGGTCTTGACCCGGCCCTGGCGCGGGCGGAGCTCGCCGAGCAACGCCTTGAGCAAACTGGTCTTGCCCGACCCGTTGGGCCCGACGATTGCGATGCGTTCTCCGGCGCTCACCGTAAACGCAGGGACGGAGAGCCTCCACCCTGACGCCCCAGACGCGGCGGGATACCCGAGCTCGAGGCCATCACTCTGAAAGATGAGCTCACTGGTGCTCGATGCCCGTAACCGGATGCGGATCTGCTGATCGTCGGCAGGCGGCGCCAGCCGTTCAAGCCGGTCGAGCTTTGTCTGGCGGCCGCGCGCCTCGCGCGCGCGCTGGCCGGCCTTGTAGCGGCGGATAAACTCTTCGGTGCGGGCGATGTAGTCCCGCTGCGCCTCGTACTCTTTCTGCCGTACGGTCCGCCGTTCCCGGCGCAGTCGAAGGTATTGCCGGTAATTCCCTGGGTACCATTCGCCAGCCCCAGCCTGCAGCTCGAGGATGTCGTCGGCAGTGTGCTCGAGGAACCGGCGGTCGTGCGACACGATCAGCATGCCCGCCCGTGAAAGGCGCAAAAATCCTTCCAGCCACTCGATTGCTTCAAGATCCAGATGGTTGGTTGGCTCATCGAGGAGCAGCAGGTCGGCGTCCTGGAGCAGAAGGCGGGCGAGGGCCAGCCGCCGCCGCTGCCCCCCGCTCAGGGCGCTCGGTGGAAGCGCCTGGTCGGCTTCGGTCAGGCCCACGCCATGCAGCACTTCAGCGACCCGGTTGTCATACGCGTACCCATCGAGGCGCTCGTATTCGTGTTGGACCTCGCCGTACTCCTCCACCAGCGTCGCCAGTCCCGCACCGGTCGAGCCGGACATGGCGGCCTCCAGCCCGGTCAGCCGCTCCCGCAGCCCAATGATGTCCGTCCGGCTGTGTAGCGCGTCCGCGTAGACGCTTTCATGTGGACCCGCTTCCAGCTCCTGGGCCAGGTAGGCGGTCCGAGCTCGCGGGGCCAGCGTCAACGATCCGGCGGCCGGTGTGAGCTCGCCCGAGATCGCCCGCAGCAGGCTCGACTTGCCGCTGCCGTTGGCGCCGACCATCCCGAGCCGCTGCCGCGGCTCGACCTGGAAGGTCAGTTCCGAGATCACCTCGGTGGCGCCGTACATCAGGGTCAGCTTGTCGACGCGAAGAAGGGGCATGCCACCGAAAGTCTACGGCCGCAGCGCCATCCCACAATTCGAAATACCGTCGCAGCCTGGGGGAATAAATGCGGGATGGAATCGGTTTTCGAGCGTGTATCGGAGTTTTCGTCGGCATGAAATGAGGGTTCGTTGATGACAGGATTGCTCGCCCAAACCAACGCCTACATCCGTGACGCCGAACGGCAGCATCGAGACTTGAAAGCTCGCCAGGACCAGGTTCGCCGGCCGGTGCAACTGATCGACCGGTTGTTGCAGGAACTCGAGGAGCTGAATCTCAAAGGAATGAAGCGCGTCCCGGTCTCATACGAATCCCGGCTCGAGGAAATTCTTGCCCTGGTCGCGCCAATTCAGTCGAACCCCGACCAGCTGGTGAACATCAAGGTCAAAGTCGGGATCCCCAAGCTGATGGACGCCCTCTTCGCCGTCGAAGAGGCATTGTTCACCGAGCGCCGAGGCCCATCAGTCGATTCCGACGTCGAGCCGTTCGACAACAATCTCTTTACCGCCGCGTAGTTGTAGTCGGCCGTCAGGCCGTTAAGACCTGCCCCCGAAGTCGACATCTTTGGTCTTCACCGTCCCGGCCGTCCGCCCCGGCGCCGTCTGGTAGCGCCAGTACAGGTTCGTGTGCGCGATGACCTGGTCCGGCGGCGGCGCCCCCCATGCCGTTTGGTCTTCCGTCGTGTGGGCGTCGCTGACAAGGGTCGCGTCGTACCCCCTGACGAACGCGCCGTGGAGCGTCGAGCGGATGCACGCATCGGTCTGTGCGCCGACGACGACGAGTCGCCCGACTCCGAGGTCCGACAGCACCGTCTCGAGCGTGGTGTCTTCGAAGGAGTCGCCGTAGTTCTTCTCGACGAGCGGCTCGGTGTCGCCGGGAGTCAGCTCGGGGACGATCCGCCAGTCGTCGCTCCCCCTCGCAAGCTGCTCGTCGGAGTGCTGGACCCAGACAACCGGGACCCGTTCCTGTCGCGCCTTTTCGACAAGGCTCCCGACGTTCGCGACGACGGCGTCGCGCTCGTGAGCCCCGCCGACGACGCCGTTCTGCACGTCGACGACGAGGAGTGCGGTGTTGCGCCGGTTCTCGAGCGTGGCCATGGTCTCTCCTTACTCAGGCAGGGCTCCTGTGTCTACCCACGATAAACCTACCCGGGTAAAACCAGTCGTCCCCGCCGGCGCGGCAGTACCATAGCGCCGTGCCCAACATGTTTGACCTGATGTTGCGGCTGCTGGTCGCCCTGGTCCTCGGGGCGATCGTCGGACTGGAGCGTGAGCGTCAGGAGCGGGCCGCCGGGCTCCGCACCGTGACCATGGTTTCCCTCGGCTCTTGCCTGTTCACGATTGTCGGCGCGTACGGCTTCAGCCCGACCGACCCCTCGCGGGTGGCCGCCCAAATCGTGACGGGCATCGGCTTCCTGGGCGCCGGGACCATCTTTTTGCGCAAGGACATCGTGCGCGGCCTGACGACGGCCGCGACCATCTGGGCCGTGGCCGCGATCGGCATGGCGGCCGGAACTGCGCAGTATTTCCAGGCGGCCTTCACCACGCTCTTGATCCTGGCGGTGCTGATGGTGTTGAAGCCGATCGAGAAGCGCTTCTTCAAGCGGCCCAACGAGGCCGTGGTCAATCTCGTCGTGCCTCGGGGCGCCGACGAGATCGAACGCGTGCGGGCGGCCCTGGCGGGCATCGGCGCCTTTCCCATGTCGCTCCGGATCCATGAGCTGAATGAAACGGATGACCGTCTCGAGATCGACGTCGGCCTGCCCCACGAGCGGACCACCTCCGATCTCTTAAGGCAGCTCCGCACGGTCGAAGGCGCGCGCCAGATCCTGATTTCCCGCGACCTGGTTGAGGATCGGATCCGCGCGGGTAACTGATACAATGGCCGCCTAAGGTCTGGGAGGTGGTGCCCATGGCATTAATTGACTTAAGTGAGAGCGGCGGGTAACACCGCCGCTCTTTCTTTGTCTACCCGCGAAAGAGTGGTTTGCGCTTCTCCGCGAAAGCCCTGATGCCCTCCTGGGCGTCGGGCGTCGCGGCGGCGAGTGCCTGAAGCTGGGACTCCAGCTCCATGACCTGTTCAAGATCGCGCGCGAGCGCCCGCTCGATGCCTCGCTTGATCAACGCGTAGGTCCGTCGAGGCCCGGCGGCGAGGCCGTTGGCGCGCGCCACTGCGGTCGGCATCAGTTGCTCGGCGGGCACGACCGCCGAAATCAAGCCCAGCTTCTCCCCCTCTTCGGCGGTGAGCGGATCGCCCGTCATCGCTAGTTCCGTCGCCTTGCTCAGGCCGAGCATCCGTGTCAGGAAGAACAAGCTGCCCGCGTCTGGAACGAGGCCAACCCGAACGAAGACCACGATCAACTGCGCCCCGGCGGCCGCGATCCGAAGGTCACAGGCGAGAGCCAGGCTCAAGCCCGCCCCGGCCGCCGTTCCATTCAACGCGGCGATCACCGGCCTTGGACAGGCACGGATGGCGCGGATCATCGGCGCATAGTTCGCGCGAAGGTCTTCACCGAGGTCGGTCTGGCCAGCCTGAGCGCGAGCCGCGACGTCCCTCAGGTCGGCGCCCGCGCAGAAGGCACGTCCCGCTCCGGTCAGGATGATCGCTCCCACCTCGGGATCCTGCCCCGCCGCTTCGAGCGCCGCGGTCAGCGCCTGGGTCGTCTGCCGGTTGAGCGCATTGAGCACCTCTGGCCGGTTGAGGGTGAGGGTAACCACGGCCCCCTGGCGCGTGCTCAAGACCGCGTCGGTCATCGCCCGGTGAATCGGCCCGCGCGTTTTTCGAGAAAGGCCCGCATGCCTTCCCGTTTGTCATCCGACGCGAACAGCAGGTAAAAGAGCTTGCGCTCGAACTCGAGCCCGGCCGAGAGCGGCACCTCCATCGCCTGGTTGACGGCTTCCTTGCCGAGGCGGACGGCCAGTGGCGGGCGGGCCGCGATCAGGTTTGCGAGTCGAAGCGCCTCATCCAGATGGGCGCCGGCGGGCACCACCCGATTCACCAGTCCGATGCGCTCGGCGTCGACCGCCCCCACAGGCTCGCCGGTGATCACCGCCTCCATGGCGCGGACTTTTCCTGCCGATCGAGCCCAGCGCTGAGTCCCGCCCGCGCCCGGGATGATCCCGATCTTCACCTCCGGCTGGCCGAACTGCGCGGTCTCGGACGCAACCACGAGGTCACACATCAAGGCCAGCTCGCAGCCGCCGCCCAGGGCATAACCGCTCACCGCCGCGATCACCGGTTTGTGGATCGCCCTAAAGCGCGCCCAGCGAGCGAAGTTGTCGTCATCGAGCACGTCGACGGCACCAGCCTCGACCATTTGCGAGATGTCCGCGCCCGCCGCGAAGGCCCGGTCGTCACCGGTCAGGATCATGCAGCGGATACCGTCGTCCTGGTCGAACCCATCGAGCGCGTCGACGAGCTCGGCGATGGTCTGATGGTTCAGCGCGTTGCGGACCTTTGGCCGATTGATGGTCACGATCCCGACCGGCCCGCGAACCTCGGTGAGAACGAATTCGTACGGCATGCCTGCCGAGTTTAGCGCCAGCCGGCGGCCGGATCGTCGTTATAGGGTCGTGAAACGGCTGGTGCTGGCCTTGATCCCCGCGTTCTCCATCCTGATGTTTCCCCTCGCGGCGCTGGCGGAAGACCAGCCCTACAGGACAGTGGTCGACGGCACCGTGCCCAAGATCAATGGCCTCACCATCCTGGGAGGAACCGGCGGCTGCGACCTGCTGGTGCAAAACCTGACCGGCCAGACGGTGACCCTGTTTGACATGAGCAAGCCGGCGAAGCCCTTCGGATGGGTCTCCCAGCCCAAGGGTGCATCGCCGAAACCGCCGATCGTCGCTCATCTACCGGCCAACGGCATCTGGCCCTGCGCGAGCCTGCCCGCGGTCACCGAGGACCAGCGCTGGAACCACGCCGAGGCCACCGTCTTCAGCTGGTCGATCAAGGGTGCCGTCGGCGCGGTGACGTTCGTCCTCAACGCCCGTACCGTGTACGACCCGGCCCTGGATCCCTCGGCCGAGTGGACGTTCTATCTCAGGGTCGGGGTCGGTGCACTGGTCGTCGGCGCCGTGCTGATCGCGGGGCCATACCTGTTCAAGCGCCGTCGAGAGATTCTCGGCAACAGCAAGAAAGCCGCCTGAGCCGCAGGTCGGGAAACTTGGCTCTGGACGGAGAGTGAGCGTGCCAATATAATCCGGGCAGCCTCATGGAGGGGAAGCCGGTGGTATTTGAAAAGCGCCATTTCGGGCGTTGCTTTTCTGATATTAGGGCTGTAAATTCGAATCAGTGATCGCGGAAGTGCGCGGGGCGGTTGCCCGCAAGGTGGGCGGCATCGGGCGCAGGCAGGTCTCCACCGGGAAGAAGGCCCTCATCCTCACCGGATTCTGTACCGCTCAGCTGCTCGACATCACGACCACCCACATCGGTCTCAGTCAGGGACGCCAGGAGCTCAACGGCATCGCCGCCTGGATCATCGCGCATGACGGTGAGCTGGCGGTTTATGCCATCAAGCTGGCGCTGGGCGCCGGGCTGGTCGCCTTCCTTCTCATCTTTGGGCGCCGGCGGGTTGCCATCTGGAACGCCTATCTCGTCGCCGCCTGGATCACGACCTTCGCCGTCGTCAATAACCTGTATCGAATCCTGAGTTAGCAGGTTCGCGAGGCCGCAGGCCGAGCCGCCCTTTCGGGCGAATGAGCGCCGGCGCCGCATGCCGCTCGCGCGAGCACATGAGCGCACGTTCTTAAGCGCGAATGCGCCGCGAGCGGTTGGACGGCGCACCGGCGCGGTTCAGTTTCTGCGTAACTGTGCCACTGGTTTAGATTGTGTGCATGATCCCCGCCGCGATTACTTTTGGCGAGATCATGACGCCTCTCTTTTTCTACGTCGTCATCGCCGCCTACATGGCCTTCGTGCTGGCATCCGCGTGGCAGTTCTCGAGGCGGCCCGAACCGGGACGAACGATGCGCGGCATCAACCTGACCCTGGTCCCGCTCGGGGTGTTGGTCGCGCTCGTCGGCGTCCTCGCCGCGAGTTTCAATGCCTTCTCGCAGACCGAGGGAACCCCCACGACGAACTGGGCCATCGTGATGGTGGCCCTTGGGCTGGGAGGGGCATCGCTGCTCCTGGCGGTGGAAGGCTTCGTGCTTCGCGCCCGTGTTCGGTCATCGAGCGAGGACCGGCGGGCCATTGGTCTTCGCAGCCTTAGCCTGATCGCGACCACGGTGCCGCTGGTCGTCCTTGGCGCGCTGTTCTTCGCTCTGGCCCTTCGCATCGCGTAACCACGACCGACGGCCGTTCCCCGGCGAGTATACTTGACCAGTTCGATCAACTTTCAGGGATCACCGCGATGCGAATGCGATTTTCGATGAAGACCGAATATGGGGTGCGAGCTGCCGTGGAGCTGGCCGCTAACTCCGGCCGGGGCGCGCTGCAGAGCGGCGAGATCGCCCGCCGCCAAGGCATCCCCGGCCCGTTTCTGGACCAGGTCCTGATGACGCTTCGCCGCGCCGGCCTGGTCACGTCGACGCGCGGTCCGCATGGCGGGCACGAGCTCGCCCGCCGGCCGGACCAGATCCGGCTCGACCAGGTGATCGCCTGTCTGGAGGGCGATGGCCTTCGCAGCCGGCAGGAGGGTGGCGCCGGCGCGGGAGACAGTCAGGTGCTCGCGCAGGTCACCGAGAAAGCGGAGCAGGCCGCCCGCGATGTTTTCTCATCACACACACTGGCGGACTGCCTTCGGCTTCGTCGGGCGGAGTCTCGCGTGTTCCACGGCATCTTTCACTCAGCGCCGGCCGACCACAAGGGCGCATGATGCCGGCACCGTCGTTCACGGCCGAGCAGCGACAGCGCTATGCGCGCCATCTCACCCTGGCGGAGATGGGCCCGGTGGGCCAACAGCGACTGATGCAATCGCGCGTCTTGATCGTGGGAGTCGGCGCGCTCGGTTCCCCCGTGGCACTGTACCTGGCGGCTGCCGGGGTCGGCACCATCGGTCTGGTAGATCACGACCAGGTACGGCTCTCCAACCTTCAGCGGCAGGTCGTCCACTCGGTGGACGGCCTGGAGCAGGCCAAGGTGGAGGTCGCCGCGCGGACCGTCCGCTCCCTGAATCCGGATGTGATGGTGCAGACGATCGAGGCGACGGTCGATGAGCGCAACGCGATGGCCATACTGGGCCGGTACGACGTGATCGTCGACGGCACCGATTCCTTTCGAGCCCGCTATTTGCTCAGTGACGCCGCTTACTTGCTCAAGAAACCGCTGGTACATGGCAGCATCTTTCGGATCGAAGGGCAGGTCACCGTGTTTCAGCCGGGCCGTGGTTGCTATCGCTGCCTGTACCCGGAGCCGCCGCCAGCCGGCGCCATCGGAGAATCCGAGCAAGTCGGCGTACTGGCCGCGCTGCCAGGCATCATCGGGACCATCCAGGCCGCCGAAACCATCAAGCTCATTACCCGGGTGGGGGATGGTCTTGTCAACCGGGTCCTGTTGCACGACGCGATGGCGATGACGTTCCAGGAAGTCCGCTACCAGCGCAACCGCGCCTGTCCGCTGTGCGGCGACCGGCCCAGCATTCGCTCGCTGGTTGACTACGGCGCCTTTACCGGCGCGGAGGCAGTCCGGTGACAGACGCCCGGCATCACCGGCAACGCATTCTCGCCGAGGTGGGCGAGGCCGGTCAGCGACGGCTGGAGCATGCCTCCGTCGCGATCGTCGGCGTCGGCGGCCTCGGCTCACCGGTGGCGCTCTACCTGGCGGCAGCCGGCGTCGGCCATCTCGGACTCGTCGACGACCAGCGGGTGGAACTCTCCAACTTGAACCGCCAGATACTTTTCGAGGAGTGCGACGTCGGGCGGCCGAAAGTCGAAGCGGCCGCCGGCCGGCTCCGCTTGCTCGACCCGGCGCTGCGTCTCGACGAGCGGGAGGAGAATGTTCGAGCGTCCAACGTCGCCGGCCTGCTGGCGGAGTACGACCTGGTGGTGGACGGCACCGACGCGTTCGAGACGAAGTTTCTCCTCAACGACGCGGCCGTGCTGTTGCACAAGCCGCTGGTTCATGGGGCGGTGCTGCAGTGGGGCGGCCAGGTCACGACGGTTTTGCCGGGCGGTCCATGTCTGCGCTGCCTTTTTAAGGAACCCCCCGAGCCGGACGAGGCGCCGACCTGTGAGGAGGCCGGCATCATGGGGGCGGCCACCGGCGTTGTCGGCAGCGTACAGGCCGAGGAAGCGCTCAAGGTCCTTCTCAACGTCGGCACGCCCCTTAGCGGCCGGATCTTTCAGCACGATGGCCTGGGTGGTGAGGCTCGGGTCACGACGTTTCCCCGTGATCCCAACTGTCCGGTCTGCTCCCCGCGGGCGCGCATCACCGACCTGTCGCGCTACGACGAACAGGTCTCGCCGCGCGGCCACGTCCTGGTGTGACGCCGCTCACGGCCGAGATCGGCATCTTCGGCGGGTCGGGTTTCTACGAATGGCTCGACGGCGCGGAGGAGGTGCGGGTTGACACACCCTACGGCACACCGAGCGGGCACCTTGCGGTGGCCGACGTCGCCGGCCGACGCGTCGCCTTCATGCCGCGGCATGGACCGAAGCACGAGATCCCCGCACCCTTCGTGAACTACCGCGCCAACGTCTGGGCGATGCGCCAACTGGGCGTGCGCCGACTCATCGGACCGTCGGCTGTTGGCAGCCTGCAGCCCGACCTTCATCCCGGCGACCTCATGATCTGCGACCAGTTCATCGATCGCACCACCGGTCGGGCCGACACCTACTACCGCGGCCCCGACGTCGTCCACATCAGCGCCGCCGATCCCTACTGTCCCGAACTCCGGGCGCTCGCCGGACGGATCGCCGGCCAGCAATCGTTGCGCTGGCGGCCAGCGGGAACGGTGGTCGTCGTGCAAGGACCGCGGTTTAGCACGCGAGCGGAGAGCCGCTGGTATAGCCGGATGGGCTGGGACATCGTTGGTATGACCCAGTATCCCGAGGTGATCCTGGCTCGGGAGCTCGAGATGTGCTACCTGAACCTCTGCCTGGTCACCGACTACGATGCCGGCCTTGAAGGAGCGCCGGAAGTCGGTGCCGTGCAGGCCCACGACGTGATGCGGGTGCTGGCCGAAAACATCGTTCGGGTCCGCGACCTTCTCGCCGCGACGATCCCGATGATCCCGGCCGAGCCGAGCTGCAACTGTCAGCGCTCGCTGGAGGCGGCCCGGCTATAAAAAAAGAAAGGCCGAGATTGGGGTCTCGGCCTTCAAGGAAGGGGAAGCGGGATCACGATATCCGCGGCACTGTTAAGGACTGGTGAAGAGACGGTAACGGCGCTGTCACGGCTCACGATCGAACCGAGATCGGCCGTCAGCTATAGTCCGCAGAAATGAAGGTGCTGATCACCGGCGGCGCCGGCTTCATTGGTCAGCGCACCGGGCAGCTGCTGCTGAAACAGGGGCACCAGGTCGTGATCCTCGATAACCTGTCGCCGCCTGCCCATGATGGGCCGCCGGCTCTTCCCGCCGGCATGGAGCTGATCGAAGGCGACATCCGCAAGCGTGAGGATTGGGTGAAGGCCCTCAAAGAGAACGAGGTCGTGATCCACCTGGCCGATCACCATGACTACCTGCCGTCCTTCAGCAAGCTCTTCCACGTCAATGCGGTGGGCACCGCCATTCTTTTCGAGCTCCTGCTCGAAGGGAAGACGTCCGTGCGGCGCGTGGTGCTGGGATCGACGACGGGGGTCTACGGCGAGGGCAAATACCGCTGCGGCAAGGACGGCGATGTCTATCCGCAGCCACGACGGGTCGATGCCCTCGAGCATGGCATCTGGGATCCGCCGTGCCCAATTTGTGGCGGCGCGGTCACGCCCATGGTCACCGACGAATCGGTCGCGCGGCCGACGAGCGCCTATGGTCTCAGCAAGCTGGCCCAGGAGGACCTGGTGCGCCTGCTTGGGGAGCGGCATGGTATCGAGTGGGTGATCCTTCGCTACGGGGCCGTACAGGGACGAGGGCAGCCTTTTCAGAATGCGTACTACGGGGCGTTGCGGATTTTCGCCCTTCGCCTGGTGCACCACCAGCCGCCGGTGCTACTCGAGGACGGCAACCAGTTGCGCGACTTCATCGACGTGGAGGACGTGGCGCGAGCCAACCTCGCGGCCCTGGCCGGGCTGCCGCCGGGCGCATATAACGTGGCCAGCGGACGCGCCCATACCGTGATGGACCTGGCCCGCATCCTGTTGCGGGTGGCCGAGCGCGAGGTGATGCCCGAGACGCCCGGCCGCTATCGGGTCGGTGACGCCCGTCACGCGGTCCCCGACGTCAGCCGTCTGAAGGCCACGGGATGGGAGGCACAGTCCGGGCTGGAGGCGATGGCGCGAGAGTACTGGCAGTGGCTGCAGGCGCAGCCGAACCTCGATACCTACTTCGAGGGCGCCGACCACCTGATGGAGCGCACCGGCACCGTCCGCGTGGCTCGATGACCCAGGGGGCGCCCCGGCGGTTTCCGATCCGCTACGCGATCCAGCGATGGAACGATGGCAAATGGTTCTACGGCAGCTTCTTCCTCATCCTTCTGGTGCTGGTCGCGATCAATCTGATTCAGCAGCACCAAATCATCTCCCTCATCCCCGTCCTGGTGCTCGACTTCGCGATCCTGGTCACTTTCTGGCTGATGCGGTCCTTTTCGTACGTGGAGATCGCCGACGACTCGCTGCGGGTCCGCTACCTCTTTCGGCATGTGGAGCTGCCCTATACCGCGCTCTCTCGGGTACGGCGCCAACCTCTCGAGGTGGCGTTCCAGCCCGCCGAACGTCGGCGCTTCGTCAATCGCTTCGTGCGACGCCTCGCGAGAGAACCGGCTGCCTATATCCGTCTCGATAGGCGTCAGCGGGACCTGGTCGAGCAGACGGAACGGCAACTCGGGCCGCGACTTATGGCGGGGGCGGACGTCGTCGTCCCCATTGTCAACGTGGACGAGTTCGTCGCCGAGATGAAGGGCCGGCTCCGCGGTCCGGCCAGCTGATGAGTGTCGCCCCAACCGCGGGTACGGCTCCCAGTTCCCGCGTGGTCGATCGACCTCGCCGGAGCTGGTGGCGGATCGACCGCCACGATGTTGTCTGGCTGATCGCCCTCACGCTGGTCGCCGGCGTACTGCGGTTCGGCAGCCCGTTCTTTCTCGATATCTTTTCCCACCCGGGCTCGTCCGCGCCGATCAGCGCCTGGGGTATCGGGCATAACTACCAGGACCCGTCTCTTGCCGGGCTGGGGAAGCCAAATGACATCGCGCCCAACTCGCCCTTCGTCTTCGATGAGCTGTACTTCGCGAACGACGCCCACGACGACCTGCTGGGCAAGGACTATTTTGATCCCGAGCCGCCGCTCGCCAAGCTGATCATCGCCATCGGCATTAAGCTGTTCGGCTTCAACTCCCTCGGCTGGCGCTTCATGCCCGCCCTCTTCGGCACAGCCCTTATCCCGCTGATGTACCTGCTCGCCCGGCAGCTGCTCGCCGTGCGCTTTTTCGCGATCGCCGCCGGTGTGCTGACCGCCTTCGACGGGCTGACATTCGTCGAGTCGAGGACGGCCGTGATCGACATCATCCCGATCACGCTGGTGGTGCTCGCCTACCTCCTGTTCTACCTGCACCTCAATGCCGACACGGTCGCACGGCGGCGATGGATGATCGTCCTCACCGGTACCACGCTGGGCCTCGCGATCGGTGCAAAATGGACCACCCTCGCGGCGTACGCCACCATCATCGCGATTCTCGCGCTGCGACTCATCCTGCGCTGGACTCGGTACGACGGCGCCACCGCCGGGGTTGCACTGCTCAGCCTGGCTCTGCTGCCGGCCATCGTGTACGGCTTGACCTTCATTCGCTACGTAACCATCACGCATGGCATCACGAACTTGCCGCAGGCCGCCCTGTCATTTGCTCCCCTCCATCTCAGTCCCGGCGCCGTCTGGACGGAGATCGCGGAATGGCATCGGCAGACCTGGCTCTACCACATCAACCTGAAGGCCGACCACATCTTCTACAGCCCCTGGTGGTCGTGGCCGCTGGACTTTCGACCGGTCGTCTATTACTACACCGGCAGCAAACTCGGCATCGACCAGGCCACCGGCTCCGCCCTGGTGGCCGAGATCTTCAACCTCGGCAATCCACTGATCTGGTGGGCGGCGACCTTTTCGCTGGTCGGGATCGCCATCGCACTTCCGGCCCTGATCCAGCGCTACCGGGTGCGGCATGAGCAGGACGCTCTCGATGCTGAGCGAGGCGATCCGGCAGGTCCGCTGGACCAGCGGCTCCATCTGTCCATCTTTATCCTGGTCGCCTTCATCACCGCCTGGCTGCCACTCTCGCTGGTGCCCCGCGGGCTGTTCCTCTATCACATGCTTGGCGGCCTGCCCGCGATGTTCCTGGCGCTGGCGCTGGTACTGACTTATCTGCGGTCGCTTTCCGGGGTAGTGTCGGGCGTCGCGCTCCGCCTGAACGGCGCGGTGCCGGTGTACGCCTACCTGGTCATGGTGATCGGGTTCTTCCTCTACTTCTATCCCTTATGGACCGGGCTGCCGCTCACCGCCGATGCGCTGAACAGCCACGTCTGGTTCGCGTTCGTCAAGCCCTGGCCCAACTGGTGCCTTTGCTACTGGACCTCGCCGGGCTAGCCCTCGTTGGCGGCTGCCTGGTCCTCGGACTGGGGTTCGCGTCCGGCGGGCCGCCGTGGTTGACCTTAGGGGAGCGGCTGGTGATCGGGATGGTGGTGGCGATCGTGGGGCTGACCATGGTCGGCTACGGGCTGGCGCTGGTGGTCGGCGTCAGCACAGCGCTCGTGCTGCTGCTCACCGGCCTGGGACTTCTGGCCGGGGGTTATCTCCTGTGGCGGCAGGTGCCGAAGGTCGGGATGGCGTTCATTCCGAAGGCATGGCCATTGCCGACGGCAGTCGCGGTGCTGGCGCTGCTCATGGGATACCTCTTTACCCGCGCCGTGGAGGTCACGCCGGACGCCTGGCTGGCGCAGTACAACAACACCTGGTCGGACTGGTCGTTTCACGCCAGCGACACGACAGCCTTCGTCTTCGGCCACAACCTGCCGCCGCAGAATCCGATCTTCGCCGGGACACCGTTCCGCTATCCCTTTGCGCCAGACTTCGCCAGCGCTCTGCTGGTCGGCGGCGGCTGGAGCACTCCGGCCGCGCTGATCTGGCCGAGCTGGGCGATGACCGTGCTTGCGCTCAGCGGGCTCATCCTCTGGGCGCGCCGGCTGACGGGCGGCATCGCGGCGGGCGTGATCGCCGTGACGTTGACGCTGCTCGGTGGCGGACTCGGCTTCTGGTTCTTTTTCGGCGATGCGGCGCGCGCGGGGCTGATCACGACCCTGCTCCACATCCCGCGCAGCTATGACCGGTTCGATCCGCCGGTCAACATTCAGTGGTACAACCCGATCCTTTCCTACTACCTCCCGCAGCGATCGTTCGTCTTCGGGGCGGCCATCGTCATGGTAGTGCTGCTGCTTTTGACCCCGCCACTGCTACGCACCCCCTTCTTTGATTGGCACGGGACCCTGGCGGCGGTCGGGCAGTCATGGCGGCGGTGGACGCTCGAGAGCGAGGCGGTGGCCTTCCTGGTCGCCGGAGCGCTCACCGGGCTCTTGCCGCTCTTTCACGTCCATAGCCTGGTGGTCGTGGGTATCGTCGCCGCATGCTGGGCGCTTCTCTTTCCCCGACCGGCGTGGATCGGGTTCTTTGCGGTCATGCTGCTGCTCGCCGTGCCACGCCTGCTGATGGCGGTCCCGGGCGACCCCGGCGCGCCGCCCGAACATCAGTACCCGCGCTGGCTGATCGGTTGGATGTCGGGTGCCGACGTTCCGGCCTGGTTCTGGATCAAGAACACCGGCCTCTTTATTCCCCTACTACTGCTTGCGCTGCTGAGCCCGCTGGCGCTGCGCGGCCGGGCCCGACTGTTGATCGCGCCGTTCAGCCTGGTCTTCATCGTCGCCAATCTGGTCAAGTTCCAGCCCTGGGATTGGGACAACAGCAAGCTGCTCGTCTTCTGGTACATGGCCAGCGCCGTGGCGGTGGGCGCCCTGCTGGTTCGGTTCTGGCGAAGCCAGGCGTTCGGCGCCATTGGCGCGAGCGTGATCTGGCTGAGCCTGGTGGCATCCGGCGTGCTCTCGCTCATGCAATTCCTGCCGCCGCAAGGGCCATCCTATGTCTGGTTCACCGCTGAGGAAATACAGCTGGCGGCAGACGTGCGCCGGCTGACGCCGCCCAAAGCGGTGTTCGTCACTGGGGAGCAGCCGAACAATCCCATTGCAGACCTGGCCGGACGCGCGGTGTTGATGAGCTACCCGGGATGGCTCTGGAGTCATGGCATCAACTACACCCAGCGGGAGGCCGATCTCTCCCGAATCTACAGCGGAGATGCGGCCGCGCTCGATCTGCTCCACCACTATCACGTCGCCTATGTGGTGATCGGTCCGGACGAGCGCAACATCCTGCACGCTAACGTCGACTACTTCAACGCCCAGTTCCGGCTGGTGCTGCACACGGCAAACTACGAGATCTACGGCGTGCCGCCGCCGCGCTGACCTCGAACCGTGGCTACAATGCACGCGTGCTGACGCGCTTTCTGATCCACGTCGTCGCCCTCTTGTTCGTCTTCTATTTCATCTGGCACGTGCACCAGAGCATCCTCGGCGCGGCCATCATCATGGCGGTGATCCTGGCGCTGGTGAACGCCATCATCCGTCCCGTCCTTCTCATCCTGACGTTACCGGTGACGGTTCTCACCCTGGGGTTGTTTGTGATCATCCTCAACGCACTGCTCTTCGGCCTATCGTTCGCCGTCCTGCAAGGCATCATGGGCGTGCACTTCGACCTGACTTTTTTCCAGATCTTGATCGGTTACGTGATCTACGTGATCGTCAGCACGGTGCTGACGCATGTGATCCATTAGAAAGCCCAGTATCCGCGGCTGAAGGCCAGCCCAAAGATCACCAGCGCGATAAAGGAGAGGCCGAGCATCGGGAGATAGATCCACCCGCTCCGGATGCGCCCGGCGAGAAGGAAGAGCGGGTACATGCTGAGTAGATAGCGGGGGATGCTCAACCAGAAGGGCAGAAACGTGATCATGATGGTCACGACGGTCGCGTAGGCGGCATCGGACGGGCGCAGCCGGAGCCAGCTCAGCGTGGCGGTCGCGTAGGCGGCGATGCCGCCAGCAATCTCTCCGCCGCCGACGGTCAGCCGCTCCCAGGGCACCCTCCAGGTAAGCCCCCGCACGGCGTCCGTAAAACCCACCCAGGGGGCGGTGAGCGAATGCGACCAGTGCTGGCGCTGTACCGTGAGAAAGGCGAACGGGTCAGCAAGCACAACAAGGTTGGTGACCAGGTAGGTGACCAACCCCAGCACGATCAGCAGCGGCGATACGATCGCCCGCCACACACTGTGCAGGAGGTGCCGCGCGGCATAGAGCTCGATCAGCAGGGAGGGGAGCAGGGCCAGCCCGGTCAGGCGGGCCGCCGCAGCCAGACCGCCCAGCATCCCGGCCGTCAGCCAGCGCTGCCGGCGGGCCGCCAGCACGCAGCCGAACGCGAGCGCGCAGAACAGCGCCTCCGTGTAGCCAACCAGGAGGAAATAGGCGGTGGGGAAGACCGTGAAGAAGGCGGCCGCCCGAAAAGCCGCCCGCTCACTGCCATCGTGGCGGGCGATTTCATACAGGAGGATCGCCGCCACCACCCCGGCGACGTTGCTGATCAGCAGCGCGGCCGTGCGGGCCGGCAGTCCGGCAGCGGCCAGTGCGCCGATCAGCGCCGGGTACAGCGGGAAGAAGGCGATCAGGTTGCGGGCGTCGCCGGTGGCGGCGTAACCGTGGGTGGCGAGATAGAGGTAGTGCTGGGCGTCCCACTGGTCCCAGGCCTGGCCCAGGACGGTGAGCGGGTCGGGGCTCGCCCCGAACTCGAACAGCGTCAGGCTGGCCAGCAGGACTTTCACCAGCAGGGCCAGGAGCAGCAGGCTCAGCCAGGGCGCAAACCGCTCCGCCGGCCGCCGTGGGACGGCCGGGCTTGGGGTAGGATATCGACTCGGCCTGCCGGCCGCCTCACTGAGTGACCTCACAAGATTGGCTTCCCATCCTGCGCGCCATTGCCGCGGAGGTGCGCGCCGCAGTGCGGCCGCTGGCCGGCACGGCGAAGGGCCGCGAGGTGGTCGGCCTGGGCGCCGGCGGCGATCAGACCATTTACCTGGATCAGCTCGCTGAAGAGGTCGTGCTGCGGCACCTGGAGCAAGCGTATCGCAGCGGTTTTCGCTTCCGGCTGATTTCGGAGGAGCTCGGCGAGCGCGATTTCGGTGGGTCGCCCCTGGTGTTGGTCGACCCCCTGGACGGCAGTGTCAATGCCAAGATGGGGCTGCCATACTATGCCGTCGTGCTGGCCGTCACGGAGGGTGACCGATTTCGAGATGTCCGGCTCGGCTACGTGCAGAACCTGGTGAGCGGCGAGGAGTTCTATGCGCTCGCGGGCAGGGGCGCCTTTCATCAGGGTGAGCCGCTCCGCCCCCCGGTACCGACCTTCGACGGTCGCACGATCCCCCTGGTCCAGATCGATGCCCCGACCGGCGCGGATCCCCGAGGGCGGGCGGCAGCAATCCTGGCGAAAGCCGAGAAGGTCCGCCAGCTCGGGTCGGCCGCGTTGAACCTCTGCCATACGGCGGCCGGTGGCGTCGCCCTTCAGCTGACGCCGGCCCCGGTGCGCGCCTTCGATCTGGCCGGGCCGCTGCTGATCCTGAGGGAGGCGGGGGGCATGGCAACCGATTTCGATGGCCGCCCGGTCGACGCCGTGTCGGTTCGGCTGGATTCGCGCACCACGCTGCTGGCCTCGCTCTCCTCGACGATCCATGCCTTCGCCTTGCAGCTGCTCGGAACG
>Ga0209690_1000096_pt1 | contig 38081 bp, 42 predicted proteins | sample GraSoiAngelo_150_FD_186164 | JGI IMG/M metagenome (GOLD analysis project Ga0209690, IMG submission 186164) | Grasslands soil microbial communities from the Angelo Coastal Reserve, California, USA - 14_1009_09_40cm (SPAdes) (version 2) | ecosystem: Environmental > Terrestrial > Soil > Grasslands ... | reverse complement strand
GAGCCGAACTCGAACGACGCGAACGACAGACGCATAAAGCTGCCGAGGAAACGGGGGCGGCCGCTTCCGACCTGAAATCCCGCGAAGAGGCGGTCGTCCAGCGGGAGACGGCCACCAAGACGAACGAGGTGAATCTCCAATCGCGCCAGAGGGAACTCGGGAAGCTCGCCTCCAAGTTCTCCCAGGAAAAGGCAGACCTCGGGAAGGTGCGCGAGGAGCTTCGAGGGCGCCGCGTCGACCTCGATCGGGCCCAAAAGGAATTCGAGCGCGCCACGGGGCAAGCGGCCGAGCACGCAACGGACCTGGAGAAGCGTGAAACGGAACTCGCCAAGAAATCGAAGGCCCAGGAAGGAGAGGCCGCAAAGGTGGCCCTTCAACTCGGCGCCGCACAGCAGGCGGAACGAGCGGTCAAAGCTCGCGAGACGGCCCTCACGGCAGCCCAAGAGAAACTCGAGGAGGGCCGCTCGGGGCTCGCGGATGCGGAGAAGGCGCTGATCACCCAACGCGCGGCGATGCAACGAGACGGAAGCAAGCTCGCGAAGGGACGGGAGGAACTCTCGGACCGCCGCACGGAACTCGAAGGCATCCAGAAGCGAATCAAGGTCTCGACGGCGGAACTGGACACGCGCGAAGCGGCCCTGTCGAAGCGAGAGGCCGAGATTGCGGAACACGCAAGAGAACTCGAGGCCGCTCGCGTCCAAGTTGCATCTCAGACGGAGGCCGCGAAGCGGGAAGATCGCCTCCTCAAGGCCCGCGCGGCAGTCGTGTCGAAGGGGGAGAGGGACCTCGCCGAGGCACAAGGAGCGTTGGCGGAGAACCAGAAGGTTTCGAAAATGGAACGGTCCGCCTTTGCGCGAGAGTCCGACGAACTGGCGAAACGGAAGAGCCAGCTCGGGGCGGACGCGAAGGCCCTCGAGGAGCGAGAGAAAGAACTCCGCTCCGGCGAAGCCGGGCTCAAGGCCGCCCAGGCGAAACTCGAATCTCGCATCGCGTTCGTTGAACGGCAAGACGAGACAATCGCCTTGGCGCGGGCCGAGCTCGAGAAGCGACAAACCAACGCGGCCAAGGAACGGACCGAACTCAAAGATGCGAACGCGGAGATCGAGCAGGCCCGAAAGGAACTCGATTCGGAGCGAGAGGCCCTCGAAGCGTCTCGAGCGGAGGTCGCCGCTCAAACCGACGCGGTCCAGCGGCAAGAAAAGGCCGCGAAAACCCGCGAGGCCAACTTGACGAAGTTGCGGACAGAAATCACCGAAGCCCAGTCGCTCGTTGCGGGAGCGAACAAATCGTTGAGCGAGGAACGCGCGGCCCTTCAACGAGACGAAAGCAAGCTCGCCCGGCGGGAGAAACAGCTCGAGGAGCACGGACGTGGGCTCAGCGTTCAGGAAAAGGAATTGCGCTCGGCCCTGGATGCCCACAAGACCGCAATCGCAAAATTCGAGTCCCGGTCCATTGACCTCGAACGCCGCGAGGAGGCACACGCGGCTGCTCTGGCGGACCTCGAAAAGAAGGAATCCGGTTTCGCCGCGGAGCGGCTGGAGTTCCGGGAGTCGAACGCCGAACTCGAGCGGGGCCGCAAGGCACTCGGATCCGATCGGAAGGCCGTCGATGCGATGCGGTCGGATTTGACGGAGAAAACGAAGGCTTTGGAGGCACGTCTTCGAGACATCGGCGCGAAAGAGGCGACGCACGTCGAGCGAGAGAAATCGATCTCGACCGCGGAGGCGGACCTCGCGAAGCGCGAGAAGCTCCAGACGTCGTCCCGGAAGGAATGGGAGGACCACCAAGTTGCCGCGACCCGTGACACGAAGCGCCGCGAAACCGCCGCCAAATCGGAACTCGAAGAGGCCCGACGCCTCCTGGCTGCCGTCGAGACGAAAGAAAAGCAGCTCGGCCTGCGGGAAACGGAATTTCGCGCGAAAGAGGCGCAGTTGCGTCGTTCGGAAGCAAACCTGGAGCGACGCGAGTCTGTCCTGAACACCGGAACGAAAGACGTGACCGCGAAAGAAGCCGCCCTGGAGGCGACCGAGTCCCGCCTCGCGCAGCGGGGACGCGAACTGGACCGCAGACAACAGGCGATGGACAAATCCGCGGATGAGCTGGCGGCCCACAAGAAAGCAATCGAGACGGCCGCGCAGGCCCAGGCGAAGGACGCGCGGGATCTCTCGGCTTCTCAAAAGGAGGTCGTCCGCGCTCACGCTTCGCTCGAGGCACTCGACAAGCGCATGCGATCCGATTCGAAGAAACTCGAGGGCCGCCTCGCAGCCGCCAAAGCGGCGGAGACGAGGCTCGCCGCCGCCGAGGAATCCCTGCGGACGCGGGAGACCCAACTCGCGGCTCACGAAGCGGACATCAAGGAGACGCTCGCAGACCTCGCCAAAACCGCGAAGAGCCTGGACGACCGCCAGTCGGAGACGAAGGAGCGAGAGGACGCGCTGAAGGTCCTCGCTACGGCCCTCGACAAGCGAAGTGCAGTAGCGGATCAGGCCGAGAGAGGAATCGACCAGCGCCAAGCGGAACTCGACCGGATTGCGAAAGACCTCGGGACCGCGAAGGAGAGCCTCACCACCGAGAGTCGGAAGCTCGCCGAGGCACGGAAGGCGACGGATCGCTCGAAGGCCGAAATCGGCAGACGCGCGAAGGAACTCGAATCCCAGGCTGGCCTAATTGAGTCGCGGGAAGAGGAGGCTGCGGAGTTGAAAACGAAAGCGATGAGCCTCCTCAAGTATGCGGAGAAAGCGGCGGACGAGAAGAGCCGCGAACTGAAGGAACGGGTCCAGGAAGAGGACGCTCGCCTCGAGGCCGAGAGGGTCAAAGTGGAAAAGGCCGCGCGGGGCTACGAAGACCTCGAGGAGCGCGAACGCCATCTCGAGACGGCGACCGCGGAGTTCGAGGCACGGACGAAGGCGCTCGACCAACGGGAGAAAAAGCTGAAGGACGAGGTCGCTGGGATCGCGCGCGAGCGAACCGAGACGAAGGCGATCTGGAAGAACCTTGAGGCCGAACGGGAGCGTGTCTCTCGCAAGGAAGCAACGATCAAATCTCTGGTTGAGCGGACGCTCGAGAAGGAGCGCGAGTCCCTCGTTGGCGAAAAGGAGAAGGTTCGGGCCGCGGCCGCAGACCTGAAGGGCAAGGACAAGGCGACCGAGCGGGAACGGATTCGGCTTCAGACTCTTGGCCGGGACTTGGAGACGCTGAAGGGCCGCCTCGAGAATCGGGAACGCGCGATCAAGAACCAGGAAGCGGAACTCGAGCGTCGCCGCGAAGAGGTCCGTCGCATGCGGGAGAAAATCCAGGAACTCCTCTGATCACTCGCGGTCCGGTGTCTTCGACGGCGCGGCGGGAGTCCGCGCCGGCCAACCGTAGGTGTGGAGGAACAGGAAGATGCTCCCGAAGAGCGGCACGAAGATCAGGGAGCTGAGGAGATGGTACAGAGTGAACGGCACCTGGGCCTCGAGAATCGTGACGATCCCCACGCCGAACGGGCGCGTGATGAAGTACCACTCCCCGAAGGCGGTCCACAGGTCGTAGGCGATCGTCACCGGCACGCTGATTGTCGTGAGGAGCGCGACGGACTTCACGCGGAACAAGACCCTCGGTCGAATCCGGCGGCCCAGGAACCCGACGAACACGTAGCCGGAGACCACGAAGAACGTGATGCCGGTCATCGCGTTCAGGGCGTAGCCGGCATATGTCGTCGACCACTCGAGCGGTTGGAGGACCGCCAACGCCGTCAGCGGGACGAGGATCGTCCACCAGCGGCCGAGGAGGGAGCCCGCGAGGAGGCTCGCGGCGAAGACGGTCTCGATGTTCGCGTAGGAACGCATGAGGACCGTCCCGACGACCGCGACGACGATGAGGAAGACGCCGAGGATCCGCGTTCGTGTGTCGCCCAGGCCCCGTTCGAGGACGGCGTGCCACCTTCCCGGCATCTTACATCCCCTCCTGGGCCGCGCTGAAACTCCATCGTACGATATCGTCGTCATGCAGCGCCCGGTGGTCCGCGGCGATATTCGGGTACAGGCCGTTCACCTGGTACAGCCAATAGCGCCCCTCCCCATTGACGGATCCGTTGATTGCCGTCACGAACACGCCCTGCGGGATTTGATACCAAACGTACGCGACCGGGAAGGCCAGCTTCGCGGACGCCTCGAGAAGAAGTCCGAAGGCCGTGTTGTTGTTCGTGGTCAGCGGGGCGTATTGGATCGACCAGCCTACACCTTCAACATCGAGACGCACGAGGCGGACAACCGACGCCTGCACCGGGGTTGGTTGCAAGAGTAGCGTCGTGGCGTAGAGCCCGGCGATTGCGGCGATGAGGATAGGGGCGAAAAGGATGGCCTGTTGCCGCTCGCTCAGCCTAAGGGCCACTGCGTGGCCTCCGTCGGAACGCGAACGCGACGAGGACGGCGATCACGGCGGCGACCGCGATCGGGGCGCCCAGATACACCCAGGGGGAGAGCGACGTAGGCCTAGTGACAGGGGCCGCGAGCGATTGCCCGAGGGCATAGACGTGACCGTTGTCGCTGGGCGCGAAGACGATGCCATCCGCGACGACCGGGGAGCCGAGGATGTACTCCGCCGGCGACGGCTCGAACGACCAAATCAAGGTCCCGCTCGTCGCGTTCAGGGCATAGACAGTCCCGTGCGCGGCATTCGTCGCGAAGAGCACCTTGCCGTCCACGTATGTGATCGACGCCTGCACCGGCCCGTTCGGCGCGAACGACCAACGTCGGGTTCCCGTCGTCGCATCCAGGGCGACCACGAGGCCATTTCCTCCGAACGCGCCGCCGCCGATGAACACCGTGCCACGGGAGACCGCGGGGGACGAAATCCCGGCGTCCGCGGAGACTTGCCAGATGAGCGTCCCCGTCGCTCGGTTGATCGCGTAGACATTGCCGTCCTTCGAGGGAGCGATGAGCCGCGGTCCCACGATAGCGGGGGACGCCGCGACGGAGCCCGCCGTCGGGAAGAACCAGTTCTCCTCACCGGTCGCCGCGTTCAAGGCGAGGACTCCGTACGGCGGATCGAAGGTCACCTGGCTCGTCGTGTTGTACGTCCCCATGATGCCCACATAGACGGACCCGTCAGCGTAGGCCGGAGAAGAGTAATGCACGGACCCGGTCGGGTGGCGCCAGGCGATGCTCCCGTTGTTTGCCCAGAGCGAAACGACCTCGCCGGGCCCGCCCGACTCGTTGAAGGTGCCGATGAACACCCGATCGAACGCGACCTTCGGGGAAGACGTGATGCCGCTGAAGAGCGGCTGCGCGAGGAGCTGCGTTTCCCACTGCACGCTCCCGTCGGAGGCGTTCAGACGGATGACCGTGCCGTTCGACGTGCCGACGAGGACGGAATGGTCGAACACCGCGGGGGAAGAGAAGCCCCTTGCCGACGGTTCCGTCCAGATCGTATCCCCGGTCTTTGCATCGAGGGCGAAGAGGCCGTGCATCGTGGTGACGAACACCTTTCCGTACGCCACGGCGGGGGTTGCGGCAATCTCGCGCGCACCGGTGTCGCGGTCCCAGATCGGTCGGACGGAGTCCGGAGCCCGGGAGTTGGACGAGCCGCTGTTCGCAAGGTCGCCTCGAAATTCCATCGAAGGCAGCGGATTGTCCGGGGTCGGCACCGGCTGGCGCACATCGAAGGTATGAGAGTCGAACCCAGCATTGTACAGCGCGATCGTGTCCCCTTCGGAGACAACGAGGCTTGAAATCCCGACGGAGGTGAGATCCCATCCATGGCTCGTCGCGTTCCATTCGTACAGGCCGATGAATCCGGCGGGTGGGTGCCGATTGCCCAGGTCCAAAATGGCGACGCCGAAGGACGCGTACCACGTCGATACAATCGCGACTCCGTTCGCGTCGGCGGCACTCAGAACCGCAAGCCAAGTCGCGTTAGTGACCGCGGGGTCAGAGACCGTTTCGTTCGCCCACACGTACGTTCCGTCGCCGAGATCGAATAGAATTCGAATCCCCACCGCAGGATTCGCGAGGGCGGGTGGGGAGAGACACACGACGAGGATGAACCCCGCGACGGTCGCGGCAGCCCCCCGCACAATCAACCCCACCTGACCCTCCTCCTCAAGTACGTTTGATGTTTGTTCGATGAACTTGACTATATAAGAATGTTGGCGCGGGCTTAATTCGCGAACGAGCCCTCTCTCTTTCAATGGAACTCTTGAGGAATCTTCGGGCCAGCACGCGCGTCCTCTTCCTCTATGAGGTGACGACGAGTCGGCACTCGCGGCTCCGGACGATCGCGGAGCGCCTCGGGATGACCGTGCAGGGCTGCTCGGACTACGCACACGGCCTGGAGCGCGACGGACTCCTCGCGATGGTCGACGGTGAGTATCGAGCCACGAAAAGAGGGGTCGAATTCCTCCACGATCGCCTCGTCGACCTGAGGAGCTTTGTCGAGCGAGCCCGTCGCGAAATGGCATTCATCGAGACCACGGCGGCGATGGCCGGAAACACGATTCGCAATGGGAACCACGTCGGGCTGTTCATGGAAGACGGCGTGCTCGTGGCGTTCGCGGGCCGCTCGTCGCCGTCCTCTGGCGGTGCGGACGCTTGAAGGAATCGTGGCCTTGCGCCCTGGACGGATCATCATCGGACGGGTGTCGTCTCGCGACGCAGGTCGCCGCGCCGTTCCCGGCGCCGCAGCGAAGCGTGTGTTGCGTGACGCGGACGGATTCATCGTCGCCGCGCTCGACGTGGGTGGGCTTGCCGCCGCAAAGGAACTGGGGCTCAAACCGCGGATCGAGTTCGGCGTCGTCCCCGCCGCCGTCGAGGCCGCGGAACGAGGGGTCAACGTCCTGCTCCTCGCACCCGAAGAGCGGGCCATCGAGGCCGTCCAGGCAATCGAAGCGGCAAACGCGAGGCTCGAGGACAAGATCCTGTACGAGAGCGTCGCGCTGAGCTGATCACTCGAGGATCGACACGGCGTCGAGCCGCCCATCGCCGTCGCGGTCTTGTCCCGCGACGACCCGATAGAAGTCCTCTCCCGGAGAATAGCCTTCGAGCACGTCTTCGGCGAAATGGGTGAGGCCGAGGATCGCCGCCATCGTGCCGACCGCATGCAGACCACTCAGCAGGACAATAACCCGCCCCTGATTCCACGGATTCCGCACCTTCGCGATGAGCCCGACCTGCTCGTCCGCATAAGGCCGCCTCGTGCGGGAAGATTCCATCCGCCACACCTGTTTCCAGTCGAAATTCACCGCGAGGTGCGGGTTCAGCTCCATCGTGATGATGTTGGCGACCGGCCCGCCGACGAGGATCATCTCCTCTTTGCCGGCCCCGAGCGCCTTCACTTCCGTGTCGAGGCGGACCACGAGCCCCTTCCGCGGGGCGAAGAGACGACCGAGGAAGAATCCGAGTTCGACGGCATATGGCGAGTCCCGAGCGGTCGTGTTGAAGGGTCCGTGCGTATATGGGGACCCGACGACGATCGAGCCGTCGAAGACACCGTCGCGGGTGAATTCCTCGAGGAAGCGAGCGACGACGCCGGCGTGGGGGAGCATCGGAGAAGCGACCGGGTTCCCGCGGCCCTTGAGGACGATCGCGAAAGCCTCCGCCGTCGGGGCCAAGATGCGGGCCGACGCGCCGCGTTTCGCCTCCTCTCGAAGGACCTCCAACAAGCCCGCGGCCTCGAGCCGCCGGACGTGGTAGTAGACCTTCTGTTCGTGGACCTTGAGCCGCTCCGCCAAGGCGTTCGGGTAGTCGGGGGCCTTCGCAAGCTCCTGCAAGATGCGCCATGCGAGCGGCGAAGTCAAGGCAGCCACGCGTTCCGGTCGATCGAGAATCTCGACCTCCCGTCCCACGGCGCCGTGCGCCGTTTCCTCAACGAGCCAGCGGCGGACCACGGCGCATCATCGGTCTCATTCTATTAACGCTTTTGTAATGGTTATCCGAAAGTTGTAGGTGTATTTATAATACAGGCCGCGCCTCACCCTCGGTTATGTCGAATCGCTCCTCGGTCCTTCTTTTCCCCAGACCCATGGAATTCTCAGCCGGACAACTGGGCCCGCAAGGGATATACCAGTCGCGGGAGGAATGGGGCCTCCGCCGGAATCATCGGCAGGTGCACCGCGCATGAAGGCCGTCATCCTCGCGGCGGGAGAGGGCGCCCGGATGGGTCCGTTCACCGCCTCAGTCCCGAAGGTCATGATCCCCGTGGGGAACCGCCCCCTCCTGGAGTACGTTGTCCAGGCCCTCGCCGAGAACGGCGTACGGGATCTCATCTTCGTCGTCGGCTATCGTCGGGAACGCATCCAGTCGCACTTCCAGGACGGGAAGGCGTTCGGAGCCCACATCACCTACGTCACGCAGACGAAGCAGCTCGGCACAGCTCACGCGATCTGGGAGGCCCGCGGACACCTCGAGGATCCGTTCATTGTCCTGAATGGCAGCAACATGGTCGACGCACGATTCGTCGAGGATCTCCTCGCTGCTGCGCCGAAGCCAGCCGTGCTCATCACCCAGAGCGAGCGGCCCCAGAGCTATGGGGTCGTCACCGTTCGCGGGAAGGAGCTGGTCGCGATCACGGAGAAACCCGCGGAGGTCATCTCGAACCTGATCAACACGGGGGCGTACGTCCTCGACTCTCGGATCTTCGACGAGATCGAGCGCCTCGCGAAGGAGGGAAAGAATGATCTGCCGAGTGCCGTCTCGGCCCTGGCCAAGCGCGCCTCCGTGGCGGCCCTTCTCACCGAAGGCACGTGGGTCGACGCGCTCTACCCGTGGGACCTGCTCCGTCTGAACGCGGCGGCTCTGAAGACGACCGCCGAGCGCCGCGCGGGGACGATCGAACCGGCGGTCACGATCCGTGGCCGTGTGACGATCGGGGACGGCTGCGTGATCCGGTCCGGCGCGTACCTCCAGGGCCCGCTGTCGATCGGGGCCGGATGTGAGATCGGTCCGAACGCGGTCCTGCTGCCGTCGACGAGCCTCGGCAAGAACGTCCGCATCGGCGCCTTGACGACCGTCGCGAACTCGATTCTGATGGACGATGTCATCCTCGGGCCCGCGAGCGTCGTCCAGGAGTCCGTGATCGGATCCGGCGTCGTCGCGCGGGCAGGTTTGTTGGCCGCCTCCGGACCGGGCGACGTGAACATCGAGGGCACCTGGCATTCCGTCCCTCAAATCGGCGTGCTCATCGGGGAGGACGTCGAGATTGCGAACGGCGTGAACGCGGCGGCCGGGACGGTCGTGAACGAGCGGGCCCGCGTGGAATCCGGTGCGAAGCTCCGCGGCACGATCCCGGCGGGGGCGGTGGTCCTGTAGATGTGCGGGATCGTCGGGTACGCGGGTCGCCGGGATGCCCTCCCGATCCTGCTCGACGGCCTGAAGCGCCTCGAATACCGAGGCTACGACAGTGCCGGCGTCGCGATCGTGGGGAGCGCCCTGCAAGTCATGAAGGACAAGGGCTTCATCGCGAACCTCGAGGCGCAGCTCCCGCCGTTGAAGGGCTCGACCGGTTTCGCGCACACGCGGTGGGCGACCCACGGGGCGCCGTCGAAGGTGAACGCGCATCCGCACGTCGATTGCACCGGGAAGATCGCGCTGGCCCATAACGGCATAATCGAGAACTACGCGAGCCTCCGGGAGAAGCTGGAGGCCCGCGGCCACAAGTTCGTGAGTCAGACGGACACGGAGAGCCTCGTCCATCTGATCGAATCCTATTATGATGGCGACCTCGAGACCGCGACGCGCAAGGCCCTCCGCGACATCCGCGGGTCGTACGCCGTCCTGGCGGTCCACGCGGACGAACCGGGCAAGGTCATCGGGGCGCGGAACGAGAGTCCGCTCGTCGTCGGACTCGGTCCGGACGAGAACTTCCTCGCCTCGGACGTGCCCGCCCTCCTGCGCTACACGGACCGGGTCGCGTACGTGATGGACCGGGAAATGGTCGTCATCACGCCGAAAGAAGTGATCATCAAGGACTCCGAGGGTCGCGTCGTGAAACGAGAGCCGCAACGGATCACGTGGTCCCTCGAGGACGCCGAGAAGGGCGGCTTCGAGCACTTCATGTTGAAGGAGATCCACGAAGCGCCGCAGGCGATCCACGAGACCCTCCTCGGCCGCCTCGCGAACCTAGAGGTGGACGGCTTCCTGTCCGAGGGCGTGACAAGCGTGAAGCTCGTCGCGTGCGGAACGTCATACCACGCGGCGCTCGTGGGCAAGTACATCATCGAGGAAATCGCGCGCATCCCTGCGTCCGCGGAGCTCGCGTCCGAGTACCGCTACAGCCAAGGCGCAACGGAGCGACCCCTCGTCCTCCTCATCTCGCAAAGCGGCGAGACCGCAGACACGCTCGGCGCGGCGCGGGAGGCGCATCGCCGCGGATGCAAGACCCTCGCGATCTCCAATGTCATCGGCTCGAGCCTCTCCCGCGAGGTCGACAAGACGATCTACACGCGCGCGGGCATCGAGATCGGCGTCGCCGCGACGAAGACGTTTATCGCGGAGCTCGTTGTCCTCTATTTGATCGCACTGAAGCTCGGCCAGGACCGTGGGACGCTGGGATACGACGAGCTCGACCGGCTGAAAGATCAGCTCCGGTCGCTTCCGCGGGCGGCCCAATACGTCCTCAACAAGGCGGACGAGATCCGAGCGCTCGCCGCGAAGTACGGACGCGACACGAAGGACATGTTCTACATCGGCCGACATGCGAACTATCCCGTCGCGATGGAAGGGGCGCTGAAGATCAAGGAGATCTCGTACATCCACGCGGAGGCGTACGCCGCGGGAGAGCTGAAGCACGGTCCCCTCGCGCTCCTGACCTCCTCGACCCCGGTCATCGCGATCGTGGCCCAGGATCCGACCTATGAGAAGATGCGTTCGAACGTGGGTGAGGTGAGCGCCCGCGGCTCCCCGGTCCTCGCGATCGGAACGGAGGGCGACAAGGAGCTGCCGAAGTTCGTGGACGACGTCATCGAGATCCCGTCGATCCCCTGGATCTTCTCGCCGGTCCCGGTCAGCGTGGCGCTCCAGCTTTTCGCCTACGAGGCGGCGCGGATGCGCGACTGCCCGATCGACAAGCCTCGGAACCTTGCGAAGAGCGTCACGGTCGAGTGACGGGCTCGCAGATCACAGGAACCTTCATCGGTCCTCATTCGCCATCCAGGAGCGGAGGAGGTTTGGTTCAAGCCAAGAGGCAGTCGCCGGAGGCGTCATCGACGGGCCGCGGTCTGGATGAACTTGATTACCTTCACTCCCTTGATTCGGCGGAGTTGCGCGATGAGCTCCTTAAGCCGGGCTGTCGATCCTTCCGCGACGAAGATTTGAAGGCAATCCGCTTCGTCGACGTGGGTGTGAAGCATCGTGCGGATTTCGTCGAAGCGGTGCTGGAGCATCGCCAGGTCCGCGCGCGGATTCCCCCGCTCGTAGATGACCGCGAGGATGACGGAGGCTTCTCCGTCCTCTCTGCCCCATTCCGTGACATCGATGAATTCCCGCAGCGCCTCGCGGACCGCTTCGCTCCTGCTGCGGTACCGGCGCCGCTGGGCGACGTCGTCGAGGCTCCGGAGAATCGAGTCGTCCATGCTCACGCTGACGATCGGCATGCTACTAACAACCGCCCACCCTGTACTTGAGGTTTATTAAGGCCGGACAAATTCTTAAATAACGGCATCGAATGGGCCGCGACGCATGGTCAACCGGCCTCATTTACCGAGTCCAGCCCGCGAAACCGGCGCCCCTACAGACGTCCTGCGGGTCGCGAATCTCGGGGTTCGATTGGATCACACCCCGATTTTGGAAGACGTAAGTTTCCACGTGCGGAGAGGGACCACACTCGCCATCGTCGGCCCGAACGGCGCGGGGAAGACGACGCTCTTTCGGGTCCTCCTCGGCCTGGTGCCGCACACCGGGACGGTCGAGTGGTCCGGCCCTGTCAGGGTCGGCTACGTCCCGCAGCATTTCGTGGTGACGGATGTGCCGATCACCGTCCGCGACTTCCTGGGTTTCAAAAGCGAGGCCGGCTTCGAGGAGTCGCTCGCCGCGGTCGGCCTTGAAGGCGGAGTCTTGCGGAAGCGGCTCGACATACTGTCGGGCGGAGAGATGCAGCGCGTCTTGATCGCATGGGCCGTCCTCGATCGGCCGAACGTCCTGCTCTTCGACGAGCCGACTGCCACCGTGGACATCGGAAGCGAAGATATGCTTTACGAGGCCCTCAATCGGCTGGAGAAGGAGAGCAACATTACGGTCCTCCTGATCACACACGACATACACATCGCCTCTCAGTATTCCGACGCGGTGTTGGCTCTGAACCGGACGGTCCGATTCTTTGGGGCCCCGAGTCGCCTCTCGGAGCCGGATCTGTTGATGGAGATCTTCGGGAGCGGTGCAGGCCTCGCGGAGCACAAGCACGATTTCGGCTCGCGGGGATTCCGATGACCGACGCGGCCGCATATAGCCTCGTCGCGGGGATCTCCGTCGGGTTCGCCGCAGGCTATGTCGGGTCTCTGATGGTCTTGAAACGGATGGCCCTCGTGGGCGACGCGCTCTCCCACGTCGCTTTGCCAGGCCTCGCTCTCGGAATTCTGTTCAACTTCAATCCGTTCTTTGGAGCGTTCGCGTTCCTCTTTTCCGCGGCGGTGCTGACCTGGTACATCGAGAAGACGACCAAACTGTTCCCCGAGTCGATCATCGGCGTCTTGTTCGTCACCGCTCTCGCCGTGGGGATTCTCTTGACCCCCGAGGTGGATCTCTTGGAGGCGCTCTTCGGCGACATCACGACGGTCTCGCTGGTAGACGCCCTCCTTGCGGTCGGGATTTCCGCTCCAATCGTCGTCGTCGCACGGCTCGTGTACCGGCGAGTCGTCCTGGGTATCCTGTCCGAGGAGCTCGCCCGGTCGACTGGGATTAACGTGGCCTTGGTCAACTTCGTCTACCTGTTCCTCGTGACCCTCGTCGTGGCGGTCGGAATCAAGATCGTCGGCACGGTCCTCGTGGGGGCCCTTGTCGTTGTCCCGGCCGCGGCGATGAAAAACGTCAGCCGAAATCTCTCGTCGTACGCGTTGCTAAGCGGTCTCACCGGGACCGCGAGTGCGGGGTCGGGAATCGTCTTGGCCAATTACCTCGGTTTGCCCGCCGGGCCGCTCGTCGTGTCGGTTGGGACGGCGATCTTCGCGGTTGCCCTCGTGGCCGATCGGATCGCCTCCTGAACTCTCCTGTTCGGCTTGGGAACCACTACGGCGGGGGCGAGCCATCACGGGACCGCTAGGGCCGAGGCTTGCTTTCGAATCCCGGACCGCCGATTTCCTGCGGCACGGATGGGCCGCCCGCCGCGGGCTCCGGGATGCTGACCTCCCCGCGCGTGACGACAAACGCCCCGAGCAGGATCATCGCGCCGCCTGCGACCGTGTACGCGCTTAGCGCGTCCTGGAGGAACACGAACGAGAGAATCGCCGCGACGACGACCTCCAAAAGGATCAGGATGCCGGAGATTGTTGGGGAGATCGTGCGCATGCTCGCGACGTACAACATGAGGGGCGTGAAGGTCGGCACGAGGCCCAGATACGCGATGCCCAGCCAGCCGCCCGCGCTCGTCGGCAGCGGCCATCCCACGAAAAACAGGGGAATGGCGGCGAGGAGCGCAGTCGTCGAGAGGATCCCCGCGGTCAGCGCGACGTAATCGCCACCTCGGTCCACCATTCGCTTGGCGCCGACGACGTAGAACGCCCATACGACCCCCGCGACGAACACCAGCAGGTCGCCCGCGAACTGCCCGCCTGCGAGGGACGCGGGATCGAGCTTCGTCGCGATCACGACGACACCAAAGGTGCCGATCAGGATCCCGGCGACCTTCATTCGCGTCATCGCCTCTCGGAAGAAGACGACCATCAAGGCTGGGATGATGACCACGTTCACGTTGACCAGGAGGGCGGTCTTCGTCGCGGTCGTCAGGAGGATCCCTTCGTTCTGGAGATCGAATCCGACGGCGTTGATCGCACCGAGGACCCAGACGAGGGGCTCTCGGAACACCCGCAAATCGAAGCGACGCATCGCCGCCAGCACCCCGACCCCGAGGAGCGCGCCGAGCGTGATTCGTGCGAACGTGAGGAAGAGCGGGTCGACGCTGCCGACCGCGAGCTTGCTGCCGGGGAACGACGTGCCCCAGAGGACGCTCGCGAGCAAGATGAGAACGGCATCCCGGTTCCGCGGCTTCACCGCGGCTGGGAGGGCGCGTGCGGAGTTGAGTTTTTCGTCACGTCGAGTCGGAGTGCGGAGCGGAAATGCCTTAAGTCATCCTCGCATTCGTCCGGCCGGTGGGGTAGGGAGAGTGTCACAACCAAGTGCAAAAGAGACGGCCCCTTCCGCGCCGAAGGCAGGCCGCGGAAAGATCATTGCGATCGTTGTAGCCGTCCTCATACTCGTCGCGATCGCGGCAGCCGCCGTCTACTACCTTGTCCAGCCAACCCCGACCGGGATAATCAAGATCGGGTTCACGATCTCCAAGACGGGAACGTACACCGTGGAGGGTACGAACTCCTTGAATGGAATCTTGGCCGCGACCGCTTGGGTGAACGCCCACGGAGGGGTGACTGCGCGAGGGACATCCTACCAGCTCGTCCTCGATTACGTGGACGACCAGAGCCAGGCCAGCAACGTCCCCACGCTGTATGCGCAAATTGTGACCCAGGACAATGCGCAGTTTCTACTCGCGCCCTACAGCAGCCCGCTGACCGCCCCAGCGGCCCCAATCGCAGACCAGTATGGCCGCGTCATGCTCTCCCATGGAGGCGCGTCGAACACGATTTATCAACAGGGTTACCAGAACGTCGTCGGGGTCCTCAGCCCGGCGTCGATGTACCTTCGCGGGGCGATCGACTACATCAAGGCGAACCACGCGACGGACAACCTCGCGTTCCTGTATGCGAGCGACTCGTTCTCGAGCATCGCTGGGTCGTACGCCGCGGCGTACGCGCAGTCGATCGGCCTCAACGTCGTATACAACCAAAGCTACCCGACGAGCGTCACGGACCTCTCGACCCAGCTGACGGCGGCGAAGAACGCAGGCGCTGACGACCTCCTGGGCGGGGGGCACTTCACGGATGGCGTGCTCGTGATGCAACAGCTCTCCGGCGTAGGGTGGACCCCGAAGCTCATCTCCTTGCTCGTCGCGGTCACGGAGCCGAGCTTTCAGGCACAGCTCCCGGGCGTCTCGAACAACGTCACCGGGCCGTCCCAATGGGAGAGGAGCGTCGTCTTCACGCCCGCGATCGCCTCCGCCGCAGGGTTCGAATGGTACGGGCCGAGCGGCGCGGAGTTCACGTCCCTGTACGGGAACATGACGAGCGCGGCGACACCGACATACCACTCTGCGGAGGCGGCCGCGGCCATCTTCGTCCTCGCCCATGCGATCCAGGCAGCCAACAGCCTGAACACGACCCAGGTCCGGGCCGAACTCGGCTCGATGAAGCTGATGACGTTCTTTGGGAAGTTCCAGGTAAACTCCGCCGGGCTCCAGGTCGCCCACGAGATGATCGTCGACCAGTGGCAGGCGGCGGCCCTGAAGGTCGTCTGGCCGACGGCTGTCGCCGTGTCGCCCTTGCAGTACCCATACACGGGCGGTTGAGCGCGACCTCGGGAGCGACATGGCCGAGGTCGGGACCGTCGTCGCGTCTCTCGTTTACGGGGTCCTCCTCGGCTTCGTCTTTGCGGCCATCGCGCACGGCCTTAACCTGATCTGGGGCGTCACGAAGGTCGTGAACGCGGCCCACGGGGAGTTCATCATGCTCGGCGCGTACGGCGCGTACTTCCTGAACCTCGCCTGGGGTCTCGACCCGCTCCTCGCGTCGGTCGTCGACGCGGGGCTCGGCCTCGCCGTCGGCGTCGTATTCTACTTCGCGTTTCTCTACCGGGAACTCCGGGGCAAGGACGAGATCGGCCTGCAAAGCGAGCTCGTGACCCTCGTGGCGACATTCGGCCTGAGCCTGGTCCTCGTCAACGTGGGAATCATCGCGTGGAAAGGGGACCCCCGCGGCCTCCGGTACAACCCGGGGAACATCGTCCTCGGCGGCCTCAGCGTGCCACTCGGCGGCGTGTACGTCGGGCTCGCGTCCCTCGGGATCATTGCCATCTCGCACGTCTTCCTTTCACGGACATACCTAGGAAACGCGATTCGTGCGTACAGCCAAGACATTGCGGCCGCGAAATTGATGGGCGTGAATCCGACCTCCGTCGCGGCGATCGCGACGGGAATCGGGTTCGCGATGACGATGGCAGGTGGGGCCTTCCTGACCGTATACCTCCGCGCCGGAATCACGCCCTTCGTCGGACTCACGTACGCGCCGATCAGCTTCGTGATCGTCGTCCTGGGCGGCCGGGGGAAGATGTGGGGGAGCCTCGTCGGAGGGGTCACGATCGGCGTGTTACTAGACGTCCTCCAGGTGTTCGTCCCCGTCGAAATCGCGTACGCCGCGGCGTTTCTCGTCGTCATCCCGGTCCTCGCATTGGCACCCGAGGGGATCCTCCGATGACGATTCTCCGGCCGACGTTCCTCCGACTTCGTGCCATGAGCCTCCGAATCCTCCCAGGGCACGCATGGGGGAAGGTGAGGGCGCTCGGGCCGACCGCCCAGGGTCTCGGCCTCGTCCTCGCGGTCCTTGCGGTAGTGGGCCCCGTCCTCCCCGTCGCGATCTTCGTCCTCCTGATCCTCTTCATGATCTACGCGACGTGGGCATACTCGATCAACCTGATCACGGGGATGACCGGGTACGTGAGCTTTGGCCACGTCGTGTTCGTCGGCACGGGCGGGTATGCGCTCGGGTACGGGGTGAAGGTCTGGAACATCGCGCCCTTCGCCGGCGTGGCGCTCGGGGGCGTCCTGGGTGCGGTGCTCGCCCTGGTGATCGGGGTCGTGACGTTGCGCCTCCGGGGCGCGTACTTCGCGATCGCGACCCTCGTGACGCCCCTCGCGGCGTTCTACATCGTCTCCGGCACGCCGGCCCTCGGCGATGGGTCCGGACTCCCCATGAACCTCGGGTTCCAGATCGGGTCCCAGTACTACACGATCTGGGCTCTCCTCGCTGCGGAAGTCGCGCTCACGTGGTGGGTGACCCGGGGCCGGCTCGGCCTGGGAATCCGCGCCCTTCGCGAGGACGAGGATGCCGCTCGGGCCGTCGGGATCAGCGTCTCCCGCGTGAAGCTCATCCTCTATATTCTGAGCGGAGGGTTCGCGGGAGCCGCGGGCGCCGTCTTCGCGTGGTACGTGTCCGGCGTGTTCCCGGACAGCTTCAATCTCCTCTTCTCTCTGACGATGCTCGCCATGATCATCATCGGGGGCATGGGGACCGTCCTCGGGCCGATGCTCGGGGCCGTGATCGTCCTGATTCCGCACCAGATCCTGATCCGCATCCTTCCCCAGGGAGAGCCGATCGCCATCGGCGTGTCCGTCATCCTGATCGCCCTCTTCCTCCCAGGCGGCATCGTGGGGACGATCCGACAGTACGTCCCCGATGCCCGGAGGTACTTCGAATGACCGCACGCCTCGCCGCAAAGGGCATCGTCAAGCGGTTCGGCGGGGTGACTGCGCTCGACGACGTGTCGCTGGCTCTCGACCAAGGGACTGTCCTGGGCCTGATCGGGCCGAACGGCTCGGGGAAGACGACCCTCCTGAACGTCCTCTCCGGCACGATGCGGCCGACGTCCGGAGGCGTCTTCCTCGACGGACAGCGGATCGACCGCCTCCCCGGGTACCGTGTCGTCCGAGCGGGCGTCGCGAAGACCCACCAGATCCCCAAGCCATTCCCCGGCCTGACCGTTCGGGAGAACGTCCTCGTGGCCGCGACGTTCGGAGGGCGTGCCCCCATGCGTGAAGGGGCGGACCTTCCCGAACAGGTCGAGCGAATCCTCCGTCTCGTCGAGCTCGAGCCCCGCGCGCACGCCTTCGCTTCCGCCCTCACGGTCCAGGAGAAGAAGCGGCTCGAGTTCGGGCGCGCCCTCGCGACGGGGGCCCGCTTCCTCCTGCTCGACGAGACGTTCGCGGGCCTTTCCCCGGACGAGGTGCGGAACTCCGTCGAGGTGTTTCAACGGGTGCAAGCGGAGGTCGGGTTCGGGGCCGTGGTGGTCGAGCATGTGATGCGGGCCGTCTTGAGCCTGGCCCAGCGGGTCCTCGTGTTGGAGGAGGGGCGCGCGATCGCGGAGGGGACACCGCAAGAGGTCGTCCGGGACCCTGGGGTCATCGAGGCGTACCTCGGCTCGGAGGCAACGAATGTTGCGCCTTGATGGCATTCAGGCGGGCTACGACGGTACGCAGGTCCTGTGGGACGTGACCCTGAGCGCTGAAAAGGGCGCGATGACGGTCCTAATCGGCCCCAACGGAGCGGGTAAGTCGACAACGCTGAAGGTCGTCAACGGACTCGTGCGGCCGAACCGCGGTCACGTCTCGTTCCAGGGGGAGGACATCACGCGCACGCCGGCCCACGAACGCCCCGGCAAGGGAATCGCCGCCTGCCCGGAGGGCCGCCGTTTGTTCCCCCTCCTGACGACGGAAGGAAACCTCCGACTTGGTGCGTACAGCAAGGCGGCACGGTCCTCCGCGGACGAGACGCTCGCCTACGTCTACGAATTGTTCCCGCGGCTGCGCGAACGAGCCCGGGTGAAGGCCGGTCGCCTCAGCGGCGGTGAGCAGCAGATGGTCGGCATCGGACGCGCCTTGATGTCGAAGCCCTCCATCCTCGTCCTCGACGAACCGAGCTTGGGCCTCGCGCCGAAACTCGTCTCGGAGATCTTCGTCAAGATCCGCGAGCTGCGCGAAGCCGGCCTCACCGTCCTGATGGTCGAGCAGAACGCATACGCAGCGCTGCGGATCGCCGACTTCGGCTACGTCATGCAGAACGGCCGTGTTGTCAAGTCCGGTCCGCCGGACCAGTTGCTCGACCTCGAGGAACTCCGGAAGGCCTACTTCGCGATCCCCTAGCATCTCTCGGGGTCTCGAAAGCGCGTGAGAGAAACGCGGCTCAGAGGCCCGCCCGTTCGAGGGTCTTCTTGGCGCCACGATAGTGCACGGCGTCCACGAGGCGGTCCCGAACACGGATCGCCCCTCGGCCCTGCCGGGCAGCCTCCTCGTACTCCTTGACGACCTCCTTCGCCCAGCGAATCTCTTCCTCCGTCGGAGAGAATATCTCGTTCGCGAGGCGCACCTGCGTCGGATGCACGACCTGCTTCCCGACGTAGCCGAGCCGTTTCGCCTCCAGCGCCTCCGCCCGGAAGCCTTCGTCGTCCTCGAGATCGAAGTACACCCGGTCGATCGCTTCGATGCCGTACGCCGCAGCGGCGATGACGAGACGCGTCTTGACGTAGACGTTGCGCCCGTAGGCCTCGACATCGCCCCCCACGGACGTCGCGAGGTCCCCCGCGCCATAGGTCACGGCGACGGCGCCTTCGCTCCGGACGACGTCCTCGATGCGCAGGACGCCCCGGGCGGTCTCGATGATCGGGATGAGCGCCTTGCCTGTCGCCTTACCGAGCGGGGACAAGTCGGATTCCGCCTTCGGCACGACGAGCATGGAGACCATCGGTTCGGCCGCGAGCACGGCGAGATCCCGCTCCCCATCCGGCGTCCCGGGCGCGTTCATTCGCACGCCGAGCTCACGATGCCCCCAATCCGCCTTCCGGAATGCGGATCCGAGGGACCGCCGCGCCGACTCCTTCTCCTGCGTGGGGACCGCGTCCTCGAGATCGAAGACGATCGAATCGGCCTCGATGACAGCGGCCTTCGCGATCATATGCGGATTGTTAGCCGGCACGTACAGCTGGCTCCGTCGCCGCATCGTCCGAACCCCGGTCCTCAGTACGACCTCGGGAGGCCGAGGGCGTGGTGCGCGATGTGCGCGAGGACGAGATTGTTCGAGACCGGGGCGACCTGGTACAGCCTCGTCTCCCGCATCTTCCGTTCGACGTGCATGTCCCGCGCCATCCCATAGCCGCCGTGGACGTCCATCGCCACGTTGGCCGCGCGCCACGAGCACTCCGACGCGAGGTATTTCGCGATGTTCGCGTGCTCGCCGACTTCCTTCGGATCCGCATCGGCCTCATACAGAGCGGTCGCATGCCATCGCACGAGGTCCGCGGCGACGAGGCGCGCATGCGCGTCCGCGAGGGGAAACTGAATGCCCTGGTTGCTCCCGATCGCTCGGCCGAACACCACCCGTCCCTTCGCGTATTCCACGGACCGGTCGATGAACCAGCGGGCGTCCCCGATGCACTCGGAGGCGATCAGGATCCGCTCCGGATTGAGGACGTGGAGGAGGGGCTCGAACCCCTGGCCCTCCGCGCCGATCGAGTTGCCGGCGGGGACCTCGACATCGTTCAGGAACAACTCGTACGTCTGGCTGTTGAACATCGTGCGAATCCGGGTGCGCTCGATCCCCTTCGCCTCCCGAAGGTCGACGAGGAAGAGGCTCAGCCCCTCCGTCCGCTTCGGGCCCTCCCCGCGGGGTGCCGTGCGTGCGACGAGCACCATGAGGTCGCTTTGCTCGACGCGGGAGATGAAGACCTTGTGGCCCCGAATCCGATAGCCGTCGCCCTGTCGTTCCGCGACGGTCGCAATTCGCGCGAGGTCGGATCCCGCGTCCGGCTCCGTGAGGGCGAAGCTCTGCATTCGCAACTTGCCGCGGGCCAGGTCGGGAAGGTACTTCCGCCGGATCGCGTCGGAGGCGAATCGCGACACGAGAAACGAAAGGTAGAATTGACCGTGGAACGGCTGGGCGTTGCCGCCGCGGGCGTGGATCTCCTCGAGGAGAAGGGCCGCATCCGAGAGAACTCCGCCCGCGCCGCCGTACTCCGTCGGAATCAGGAGACCTCCAAAGCCCTGGGCCTCGAACTCCGCGACGAACGCCTCCGGGTACGCTTCGGAATCCTCGAGGCCCTTCCAGTAATCCGGCGGAAAGCGATCCATGAGGCGCGCGACGGTGGACAGCATGATCCGTTGGGTCTCATTCGGCACGAGCGCCATGCCACGTCTCCCCCCTCTTGCGGACCATGAATACGCGGTCGAATTCGACGACGGCTTCGCCTCGTTCGTTGAGCCCGCGCGTCCGGATCCGGACGAGTCCGAAGCCGGGCCGGCTGCGGGATTCGCGGACCTCCGTCACTCGGGCCTCCGAGTACAACGTGTCCCCGTGGAAGACCGGGCGGGAGAAGCGGACGTCCTCCAGGCCGACCTGGAACCCGTTCCGGCTCGTCGTGTCGACGAGGAGGCCCGCCGCGATCGCGACGGTCAGGAACCCGTTCACGACCCGCCGGCCGAGGAACGGTTCCCCGGGGAACGTCCGGCGGGTGTAGTCCTCGTTGAAGTGAATCTGGTTCCCGTTCCCGGTCAGCAAGGTGAACCACACATTGTCCGTCTCGGTGACGGTCCGTCCGACCCTGCTGCGCATCTCGGTGCCGACCCGGAAGTCCTCGAAGAAAGGCCCGTCGTCGTCCATGCAACCCTCGGCGAAAGAGGCTCTCGAAACGTTATGAACGTTATGGGGGCGAGGAATCGTCCACCGAAGGGTTCCCGCCGCACCCAAGGCAAGAGCCGGCGGGGAGGCCACCTCGGCCTCGGGGGAGCACGTCGAATCCATCCTGAACACTCGACGAGCGAGGAATCGGATGAAAAAAAGCAACTCAGTACTGCGATAACTTCATGCTCTCCGACGCCTTCCCCTTACCTGGTGCGTCGATGAAGGTGGGCTGCGGTTACGTCGAGAAGGAGATTCGCGGGAATCGGTATCTGTACTTCTGGTGCTTCCAAGGCCGCGGGGCCGGCGTCAGGAAGATCGAGCGCTACATGGGGCCCGCCTCCGATTCAGAGGCCCGCCGCCGGACCCTCCGAGAGATCGAGGCATACGCGGCCCGCGCGAACGCGGAGCTCGCGGAACGCATGGCGGCGTGGCGACGCGAGCTCGCGAGACCGTGAATGGTTGCATCGCAGTACTGCGATAACGTCGTGAGCCGTCCCGCCGCCGGCTCTCCCAGAAACGTTTATGGTGGCCCACCCTCTACGCGGCGTCTCCGATGTTCGAACGGCCCCGCGGGACCAACGACTGGGGTCCCGAGGACATGGCGAAGCGTCGCTTCGTCGAGTCGCGGTTCATCCAGCTCGCCGAATCGTCTGGTTTCCGCGAGGTCTCCACCCCGACGTTCGAGAGCCTCGAGCTCTTCACGGCGAAGTCCGGCCCCGCGATCGTCCGCGAACTCTACGCCTTCAAGGACCAAGGCGGTCGGGACCTCGCGCTCCGGCCGGAGTTCACGGCCTCGATCCTGCGATTCTACGTGTCCGACCTCCGCAGTCGTCCGAAGCCGCTCAAGCTCTACAGCACGGGGAATGTGTTCCGATATGAAGAGCCGCAGAAGGGGCGGTACCGCGAGTTCTCCCAGGTGAACGCGGAGATCATCGGCGGGGCTCCCTTGCCCTCGGACGCGGAGGCCCTCGCCCTCGGCATCGGCACGATGCGGGCGATCGGGCTGAGGCAGGTCAAGGCGCGGATCGGGAACATCGGGATCCTCCGCGGGTTCTTGCCGTTCGCCCCCGCGGACCAGGCGGTCGTCCTTCATTCCCTCGACAAACGGAATTTTCCGATGCTGGACGCCGAACTCGCCCGCTTGGGTCGGCCGGATCTCTCGAAGCCGTTGCGGGCCCTCGTCGAGCTCTCCGGGGACGCCCCAGTGCTCGACAAAGCCGCGAGAATCCTCGAAGGTGCGGGAAGTGAGGGATTCGAATACCTCCAGAAAATCGCCGACCTCCTCGATGCGTACGGCGTCTCCCGGAAGGATTACGCGTTCGACATGGGCGTCGTCCGGGGCCTCGACTACTACACGGGTATGGTCTTCGAGATCGACTCCCCGAACCTCGGCGCGGAGAAACAGGTCGGCGGCGGAGGCGCGTACAATCTCGCCGAGGTCTTCGGCGGAGAGCGGATCGCGCAGACCGGCTTCGCCCTGGGCCTGGACCGGCTCGTCATGTCCGCCGAGGCGGAGAAGACAATCGAGCCGCCCCGCCGCCTCGACGCCTACGTCGTGCCGATCGGGGAGGGTGCCCAGCGGAAGGCGATCGAGGTCCTCACCTCCCTGCGGGCCGCAGGCCTCGGGGCAGACATCGATCTCGTCGGACGGGGACCGTCGAAGAACCTCGACTACGCGAACGCGATCGGCGCCCGGTATGCGGTGTTGCTCGGAGAGAAGGAGCTGAAGGCGACCAGGGCCACGGTGCGGGACATGGCGTCTGGGGCCCAGCGCGAGGTGGCCTTGGCCGATCTGGTCGACGCGATCCTCAGCCCACCGGTGACCCGAGGTCCCGGACCCGCGAAACCCAAGCGGCAAGCCGCGGGAACTCGGGCGGCACGCTCTCGCCGACCGTGACGAGCGGCGACATCGATCCATAGATTCCGAAATCCGCTAGGCTCGGCTGCCCGAGGATCCAGTCCCGTCCGTCGAGAATCGAGTCGACCATGCCGAGGTGCTTGTTCATGTCCTGCCGGAATTCCTCGCGGCGCATCTCGAGGACGTGCCACGGGCCGCGGGCGCGGGTCTGCATCTCTTCGAAGACCCATCGCTCCTCGTCGCTCTTGAGGACCGGCGGGACCTTCGTGACGACGTACCGCCACACGCGCTCCTCGAGGACTTGATGGCCCCAATGCTCGAGGGTGACCGCGAGGCCCTTCTGCCCCCACGGGTACAGGGTCGGCTTCGGCCGGGCCTTTTCGAGGAAGTCCGGAATGTCGTACCACAGGACGGGTTTCCCCTCCCAGATCAAGGTCGGGACGTAGTCCTGCCCGGTGGCCTTGAGGACCTCCTGCCGGTCGTGGTACGGCGCGTATCGCGTGTCGAACTCCACGCCCTTGAAGGCGAGCATGCGATCCGCGGCAATGCAGTAGTGGCTGATGTCCATTGAATACAGGAGGGGACGGGAGGCCATGGAACCCCGAGTCCACGCCGGGCCTTGAGGTTTGTCGCGGTTTACGGGGCGCCGCTCAACTTCCCTTGACCAAACGGTATTGACCCTCTCCCTCGCTCCGTGGAAGTAGGGAAGGCCCATTCGGATGCTTGACCTGATCACGCTTCTCGCCGCGCCCGCAGCGGCACTCATGCTCGCGCTGCCGTTCGGCACGCACTTCCGTCCGCCAGCGGGAGACCGGCAGATGCGGGCCGTGTACCTCTTCCACCGCACCGGCGAGCCGATTGCGATGGTCGCCCCCGACCACGCCCCTCCGTTCGCACCGGAACAGCTCGAGCCGATCATCTGGACGGTCCGCGACTTTGTCGAGACCGGCATGCCGAAGAGCCAAGGCTACGACGTCACGAGCATGCGCTTCGACGAGGAAGCGCTCGTCGCGGTCCGCGGGGCTCACGTCAGCGTGTGCGCCGTGTTCCGGAGCGCGAACACGTCGGCGATCCGACGTGACCTCGTGCGATTCATCCGTGACTTCGAGGATCGGAACGAAGGTCGGCTACAGACCTGGGAAGACGCGTGCCGGTTCGCCGGGGAAGCCGCCGACGCGATGTCGCCCCTGATTACGGCGGCCTAGTCGGCTCTTAGCGTCGACGCGCCCTGGTGGTGCCTCGGCCTTTCCGTCGTTCACTTGCCCTGCGCGCGGAACGCCATGATCGCCAAGCCGTTCAGCACGATGCCGAACGCCAGGATCGCGAGGAACGCGTTCCCGATGGCGGTCCAATCGAACCCGGTGAGGATGAGTGCGCGCGCGGCGTCGGCCATGTAGCTGACCGGGTTGACCGTGGAGAAGCTCTGGACCCAGGAAGGCAGGAGCGCCTTCGGGAGCATCGCCGTGCTCAGGAACAGGAGCGGGAACGTGAGCGAGAAGCTCACCATCATCGTGGACTCCGTGTTCTTCGTCCTCAGTGCGACCGTGTTCGAGAGGCCCGAGAACGCGACGCCGAAGGCGGCCGCAAGGAGCATGATCAGCACGGCGCCCATGACCCCCGTCGCGAACGGGATGCGCCAGCCGAAGAGCGTCAGGATCGCCGCGATGCCCAGGATGATCCCGGCTTGGGCCGCCATCCGCAGGCCATCCGCGAGGAGCTTGCCCGCCAGGACGCTGCTTCGGCGGATCGGCGCGACGAAGAACTTGTCCATGAACCCGGACTCGAGGTCCGCGACCATCCCGAAGCCCGACTGAGACGCGCTCTGGATGGCAGTCATGACCGTGATCCCCGGCAGAAGCACGGCGACGTAGTCGTAGGGGAGCGGCGTTGCTGCTGGACCACCGGGGAGGCCTCCGCTGGTGGCCGACGAGAAGACCGTGCCGAAGGTCTGGCTGAACATGACGAGCCAGATCAGCGGCATGAAGAGGCTGAAGAACAACAGGACCGGAGTCCTCGTGAGCTTCACCAGGCTCCGCCACGTGACGAGGCCCACCTCGGTGAGGACCCCGCCGCTCGATTCCTCATCTCGTGTCCCAATGATGACCCGTTGTGCGTGTCCAACGTCCGTGACCATGTTACCGCCTCCGCCTGCCGAATGAGCGCGACATCGGTTTCACTTCCTCGACGCGCATCTGCCGCCCCGTGTGCTGCAGGAAGACCTCGTCGAGCGTGGGATGTGCGAGCGCGACCTGATGGACGGGGACCTTCTCCGCGTCGAGTCGGCGCAGGACTTCGAGGAGCGTCGCGCCGCCATCCGCGGTGTACGCGCTCACGCCCTCGTCGAAAATCGATGCCCGACTCACGCCGGAGACCGTCCGCGCGATCTCGAGGGCCCGGTTCCGGCTCTGCTCGAACGCCTCGTCGCGGGTAATCCGGACGGTGATGATGTCCGCACCGATCGCGGCCTTCAACTCCGCGGGACTTCCCTCGGCGACGATCTTACCCAGGTCGATGATCGCGATGCGCTGGCAGAGCTGGTCCGCCTCTTCCATGTACTGGGTCGTGAGGAAGATCGTCATCTTCTCCTCCCGGTGGAGGCGACGCAGGTACTCCCACACCGCGGCCCTCGTCTGAGGGTCGAGGCCGGTCGTGGGCTCGTCCAGGAACAGGACTCGGGGGTGATGCACGAGCCCGGCGCCCAAGTCGAGCCTGCGGCGCATCCCGCCCGAGTACGTGTACGCGCGGCGGTCCGCGGCATCTTTCAACTGCAAAACCTCGAGGAGCTCCTCGACGCGCTCGTCCACAAGCGAGTTGGGCATGTGGTAGAGCCGTCCGATCAACCAGAGGTTCTCCCGTCCGGTGAGTTCTCCATCGACCCCGATGGATTGTCCCGTGTAGCCGATCATGCGCCGGATGTCCAGCCCATCTCGCTCGACATCAAGGCCCGCGACGTGGACGGAGCCGCTCGTCTTCGCGAGCAGGGTCGTGATGATCCGGATGACCGTCGTCTTTCCGGCCCCGTTGGGCCCGAGGAAACCGAAGAACTCGCCCTCGCCAACGGAGAAGCTCACGTCGTTGACGGCCTTGATTTCCTCTTGGCCGCGACCCCCGTAGACCTTGACGAGGTGCTGGACATCGATGACGGAATCCTTCGATGCACGCGACATCGCGGCCTTCTTCTTGGCCTCAGGCCGGAGGGTGACGGCTGCCGACATGGCGCGTCCCCAAGTGGCTGTCGGCTAAAAAGCTTGGCTTCGGTACACGCGTGAGCACGTTCAATTGCGGAGGAACCAGTGAAACTATCCGTCGCGAAGCCGTCGAAGCCAAACCTGGTCGGACTCACCCGCCGCCGTCACCTTAACGCGGATTACAGCGTTTCGGGACGGGGGAATTCTCACGAAATATTTCTACACTGGGATTCGGGTCCGAGACCTCGAACGTTCCATTCAATTCTACCGGAAGGTGATGGGCATGAAGGTCACGCGGCGAGGGCGGATGAGTCACGGAGGCATATGGGTCGAACTGAAGAGCCCGGATTCGGAGCAACGGTTAGAACTCAACTGGTATCCCACCGACAGCAAGTTCTTCACTCGCTATCGCAAAGGGGAGGAGCTAGACCACCTCGCATTCCGGGTGCGCGACGTCAACCAGGCGTTTCGGGAAATCGTCGCAAGCGGGGCGCATCCGGAAGTGGAGCCGTTCAAGGAGGATCGCTATGAGTTCGCCTTTGCGAGCGATCCCGACGGAATTTGGATCGAACTGATCGGCCGGATCAAGGCCTCGACACCGGACTAGATGCGAACTCCTTCAGAGACTTCACCCCGAACAGCCGGTGAAGCTCAGTGATCCGGTCGAAGAAGGCGACATCGTCTTCCGTCAGGCCCCGCAGGGCTTCGACGTAGGACACCCGGAGGCCGATTCCAATGAGGCGCGCTTGTCTCGAGCGTGGAGCCCCATTGAGGTCGACGATTGGCCCGCCCGCATGCAACGAACCGTCGTAGATGCGCGGCTCTTTCAGGATCAGATGCCCGCGGCACCTCGGACATCGTTTCCGCGCTCCGCCGTCCAGTCGGGACCCGAGAAGCTCGGAGGGCATCTCCCAATCGAGTGTGGCGGCGGACCGGACGAACTCATCGATTGCGGCGAGCGTCCGCGCGATGTTCTCCGGCGAAAGGCCGTCGCCCAGCCCCTGACCTCCGTCAACCAACTTGCGATACAGAACTTAAATAACTAATGGCCCTCGAACATCGCGGACACTTGGGGAGCGGCATCGTCGAGGAAGAACGGGATGTCCGAGCTCGCTACCGCGCTGGAAGGGTCCGCGCCTGCTCGGCCAAGCGGGGTCTTGGAATCGCGCCCGGTCGCGTTCGAGAAAACAGAAAGAATTCAAATTGTCCCAGCAGATGCGTACGGCGAAACCCATGACGTACAAAGCGTACATCGACAACATCAAAGCCAAGACTGGCAAGGATCCGGAATACTACCGAGCACTGGCGAAAGAGAAGGGTCTTGCCAAACACAGCGAGCTACTGGGGTGGCTCAAATCGGACTGCGGGCTGGGACATGGTCACGCGAACGCGATCATCTTGTACATCCAGAACCCCGAACTCGCAAAGAAGAAAATCCTGGAAGATGCTAAGAAGGAAAAAGCCAAGAAGTAATGGTAGAACGCCCCGGTCGGGATTCGAACCCGAGCACCCGGCTCGACAGGCCGGGATCATAGACCGCTAGACCACCGGGGCAGCGGCCGTCGCAAAGTTTGGAGCCCAATTTATCCTTTCCTATCGGGCGGGCGGAGATTGGCGCTGCGGCCCCTTTTATCCGCCTGAAGTCATGTGGCCTGCGTTGACGACGATTTTGTCTGTACCAAAGTTTTCATTCCTTCTTGACAGAACGGATCGAGAGGTCGCAGAATGAGAATCTTCAGGCGTCGGGCTGCCGAGCACGCCGATAGGGCGGCATTGGCGGCGCACCTCCGTCGCTCGAACGAACGGCAGGCGGAGCTCGAGACGCTCCGATTCCTCTTGACCACGATCAAGAAACGCCACACGTGGGATCGCATCAAGTGCACGATCGCGACCGCGATTCCCGCCTTTTGGATCGTGATGATCAGCTTGAGGGCCTACCTCCCGACCTGGCTCCATCCGCTCCTCCAGGGCGTTCCCGCGATCTGGACCATCGCCGTTTCCCTCGCCATCGCGGGCTTCCAGTGGCGCAACCTCCTCGACTACCAACGACGCGTCATCCCGTTGATTCAGGAGATGTACGAACGGGCGCAGGCGAAGGCCGATCGGCAATTGCTGACCATCCTGAGCGATGTCCTTCGAATCGGCAAGCTGAGAGGATTCTTCCGAAGCCTGTTCTCGACGTCCCGGTAGAGACGCAGTCGGCCCGGGGTCAAGTGGCACGGCGGCTCAGGGACGGCATCAGCGCGAGGAGTGCGACCACCGCCACCAACGCGCCCGCCAGCGCGATCGCAGTCGAAATCGTCGTCGCGGGCACGATGCCCGCTAAGGCGAGGTCCGCGGCGAGGATTGGCACGACGACGGAGAGGACCGCCGCGATGATCAGGCGCAGGATGGCGCGACCGAGCGCACCGTTGATTCGACTTCGCTCTTCGGCACGGAGGGCGGTTTCATAGAGGGGCGCGAATCGCTCCGCCAGAATCCGCAGCTCCGCCTGACTGATCACAAGCGAAAGAAACACGAGCGCCGGCACGAGTTGGACGCCGAGCACGAATGCGTGCGCCCCGACGTAGGCGGCGCCGATCGCGAGGAGACCGATGGGCCGAATGCCCCTCCAACGCAAGACGACGGATAGGATGACGGCCGCAGCCCCGATCCCGAGGATGGCCAGTAGGGCAGCCGCCCATCGACCGTCTCCAATCGCGGACACGTCGAGGACGGCCCATCCGACCAGCAGGGCCAGCGTCACGACGGGCGCGGCCCGCAGCGAGGGTGGGATCAGCTGGGTCGAGGCCATGTGCCGATCCTCCGGAGCGCGAGCGCCAACGGGGTCGCCGGGTCCCAATCGACGACTTGCGCGACGCGTCGCAGCTGCGAGATCAGGTTGTCCCGTTCCATCCGCAGGATCCGAAGGGCGGTCTGGTCCTCCGGCCGCTGTTCGCCGAGCCTCCACTCAATCGCGAGCGGGGACGGCGAGACAATCGCCACATCGTATCCGCGAGCCTCCATCGCGATCACCGCGTTCAGCGCCGCCCGATCCTGGAGGGGCGAAATCAGGACGATGAGGCAATCGCGCGGGAAGAATCGAGTGAGGACCCACGCGACGTGCGCGAATGGCCACTCCCCACCCGGCCGCACGCGGGTCAGGTGGTCCAGAATCCGATAGAGTTGCTTCCGACCGAACGCGGGCGGCACCCAATCCAGGACCTCCCGTTGCACGATGAGCCCGACCCGGTTCTTCGAGGCGAGGACGTGCTCCGCGATCCCGAGCGCCGCGCGGACCCCGTGCTCGATCGGGTTGTCAGTCTCCGTGCCGATGAACGATTCGCGGCGTGCGTCGACCACGATCACGACGTCGCCGGACCGCTCCCCCTCGTACTCGTTCGTATAGAGGCGGTCGAGCCGAGCGGACGCCTTCCAGTTGATCCGGCGAACCTCATCGCCCGCGGTATACTCGCGGACGCCCCAAAAGTCCGTCCCTTCTCCCAGCAGTCGGGAAGAAACCTGTCCGAACCAGGGGCGGGTGCGCCGCGGTTGGAGCTTCGTGCGCCGGAGGTCTTCCATCGTCGGCGCGACGACGAGACGCGCGTCCGTCGGGAGAACGGCATCCTCGGCGCCGAGGGCGAGCGGATCGAGGGACCGCACGCGCACGGGCCCGATGCGAAAGTCGCCTTTCACGGGCGACCGCACAGTGTAGGACAGCGGCATCGTGCCGCCGCGCTCCAGGGACACGACCGCGTGGTTCGTCCCCTGGACGATTTCGAATTCTCGCGGGAGGACGTCCACGATCTCCACGAGGTCCAACGTGGGCCCGTCATTGCGGACGACCAGCTTCACGTCCACGTCCCGGCCCGCCTCGGCCCGGTCGCGCGAGAGCGTCCGGACGGCGACGAGGCGCGGCCTCGCGGGTGGAAAGAGCGAACCGAGTGCGAGGACGATGACCGGCGGCAAGGCCAGGAGGACGACCTGCCAGCTTCGGAAGGCGAGGCCCGCGACCAAGAGCCCGAGGGACGCCGCGGCGAGGCCGCTCGAGAGCGGCGTCCGCATGTCACGGCACCTTCGGCACGGGGACCTGGCTCAGGACGTCGGCGAGGACCGCCGAAGTCCGCACGCCTCGGATCCACGGATCCGGCTTCAGGATGATTCGGTGGGCGAGCGCCGGCATCGCGACCGCCTTGACGTCGTCCGGGGTGACGAAGTCCCGTCCCGCGATCGCGGCCCGGGCGCGCGATACCTTCAGGAGGGCGAGGGAGCCGCGCGGGCTCGCCCCGACGTCGACCTGGCTGTGGGCCCGCGTCGCCGCGACGATGTCGACCATGTACCCTTCGACCGCGGGTTCGACGTGGACGTCCTCGATCGCGGCCTGCAAGGCACGCACCTCGTCGGGCGTCGTCACGCCTTCGATCGTCGCGTCGTCCGCCCGACGCTTCCGGCGTCGCTCGAGGACCTCGATCTCCTGCTCTCGGGTCGGATACCCGACGTCGATCTTCAAGAGGAACCGATCGACCTGGGCTTCCGGGAGCGGGTAGGTGCCCTCGTGCTCGATCGGATTCTGCGTCGCGATCACGAAGAACGGCCGGTCCAACGGGAACGTCTCGCCCTCCAACGTCGCCTGGCGTTCCTGCATCGCCTCGAGGAGCGCGGACTGGGTCTTCGGCGGGGCGCGGTTGATCTCGTCCGCCAGGAGGACGTTCGTGAAAACCGGGCCGCGTCGGAGGACGAAGTCGCCGGTCTTGCGGTCGAACACGTACGTCCCCGTGATGTCCGCGGGCAGCAGGTCCGGCGTGAACTGGATGCGGCGGAACGAGAGGCCGAGGCCCGCCGCGAAGCATTTCGCGATCAGTGTCTTCGCCAGCCCGGGGACGTCTTCGATCAAGAGATGACCGTCGCCGAGGATCGCCCAGAGCACTCGTTCCAGGATGGGGCGCTTGCCGACGATCACGGTCTCGACCGCGTCGAGGAGGTCGCTGCCGACCTCCCGGACCGACGCGATGTTCACCGCCACGCCTCCATCCGCGTGAGGACCTCGCGAAATTCGCGGACGAAGCCCCCACGGGCGCGAGCGCGCTGGACCCATGCCAACCGGTCCTCGAGGTCGCCCGCCTCGAGGTAGAGGAAGTCCACGAGCGCGTCGTCGCCGAAGATCCGTCGGAGGGATCCCGGATCCCGTTGCACGTCGCGGATCGTCTCCGGCGGCAGGCCGAGCGCGAGCCGGGCCCGCTCGAGGAACGCAGATCGCGCCCGGGACGCGACGAGCACCTGGCTGTACGGGAGGCCGCGGGCCGCCCGGCGCACGGCCGCGGCGAACGAGTCGAGCTCCCCTTCGCGGGTCGCACCGGGGGACCGCGGGCCGACGAGCGGCGACGGTTCGGAGGTCCGCCGCTGGATCTGGCCCCAAGCCACCGCGGCCAGGACCGCGAGCGCGGCGACCCCGAGCAGCCACCGAATCGTGCCGCTGAACTGCGCGTAGTACAGGAGCATGCCGAGCAGCACCGCGAAGGCCAGGATCAAGGCGAAGGCCGGCAGCGGGACGCGACGCGGCGACGGCATCCCGCGGGGATGGCCCGTCGTGGCCGGAATCCCGCGCCGGTACATCCTACGCCCCCAACGCGACCCGGATGCCCGCGAGGCTCTCGATCGCCCGATGGCGGTCCGCTTCGCCCAGCGGATGCTCGCTGTACCGGGCCTCCTCGAACAGAGTCGTCAGGGTCTCCGACGCCTCACGGGAGACGTGGAGCCGCTCGACGGCGAGGCCCTCGAGCTCCCTCGGGGTGAGGGCGCCTTGGGCGGTGATCCCGCGCGCGCCGAGCAGCGCGCAGAACCGGCGGAAGCACGCCAGGATTACGGACCGGACGTCTCCGCCGACCTCGAGCTCGTCGATCGCGTCTTGCACCGCGTCGGCCGCGGCGTGGCGGGCCGCGGGATCGTCTCCCGGCGGCTCCGCTTCAATCTCGACGACCCCCGCACCGCGCCGGAGCAGGACCACCAAGATGACGATCGTCACCAGGACGGTCAGGCCGAGGAACAGGCCTATGGGAGCGCCGGCGGCGACCGGCCATCCGGAGCCGCTCGCGGCTCCCGCGTCCCCGGTCGTCGGAGCGGTCTGGCCGACCCGGAACGATTGGAGCATCCGGGGCCAGGCGAGCAGGAGGGCGATGATCAGGATGAGGCCAATCGCCGAGGAGATGACCTGCCACCAGGAGAACGGTTTCGTCGGAGCCCTCTGGCGGACTCGTCGGCGGAGGAACGCGTGGACGAGGATCGCGACCACGAAACTCACAAAGAGAACAAGGAACAGGTCTCCCACGAGCGGGTCGAAGACGCCGAACGCGCTCGGCTCCGTGCCGCCCGAGGCGCCCCCTCCCGGGATCGCCTCTCCCCCGGTGTCGAGGTTCGCGACGTTGAAGGCGAGCGCCGCGACGAGCACGATCGCCAGGAACAGGAGCAGCGGGACCGCCCACTCGGCCTTCCCCCGCCACATGCGGATCACGTTTGTGCGAAGGCGCCGTGCGCTCATAACGGTTTCCCGGACTCCCGCGGGAGTCGAGAGGTCACGCGACGCCGAGCTGCTCGAAGAACTGCGCGCGGCGCCGCTGGCCGATGAACTGCAAGGAGAGGGCGACGAGACCGGAAGCGATGGAGAAGACGAATGCGAGGACTCCGATCCCCACGGGTCCGCCGAGCATGTTGCGTTGCGCGGCCGGCGCCGAGGCGTTGTAAGCGGGTGCGGCGGTGAGGCTCCCGAACCCGGCTGACAACACGAGGAACGCGCCGATCGCGGCGAGGGCGACCGTGAGACCGAGGACCAGCGTGATCGCGACGCGCTCCGGGTGCAGGATCTTGCGGCCTTTGTCCGAGAGCTCGTAGTAGATCCACTTGCGACCTTCGTCGACGCGCTTCACGAGGCCGGCGGACTGGAGCTTCTCGAGGTGCTCGAGGAGCGTCGGCTTGCTCAGGCTGAGGAGGTTGCTCAGGTCCGTGACCGTCTCGCGCCGCACGTCGAGTCGTTTCAGGATCCCGACGCGGACGTCCGAGGCGAGCGCCTTGAAGCTCTCCTGGTCCAACGTGATCTTCGCGCCGCCGCCCGAGTCCATAGTCCAGGAATCCGATGCCGCGCAGGGCTCTTGAAGGATTCCCTCCTGTTCGGTCGCGGCCTAACGTTCGTTTCGCAGAGTTGACCGGCTGATAATCGTCCCGGAGGCCTTTTGAGCCCGGCAACGGAGTGGCAGAGTCCTTGCGACTCCGCCGCCTCAAGCTCAAGATCAACGTGGTCGGCGAACGCGCCGTCGGCAAGACGAGCCTCATCCAGCGCTACGTCGAGGCGCGCCACAACCCGGAATACAAGGGCACCTTGGGCGTCCACCTGCATCGCGTCGACGTCGAGCTGCCCGGCGACGAGGAAGGGGACGTCATCCAAGCGAACATCGCGATCTTCGACCAAATGGGGGAACACGCGATCCGGGAAAACTTCCGGGACGCCCTCTTCTATGGCACCCAAGGCGTACTGGCCGTCTGCGACATCGAGCGCCTGGAGACCTTGCACACCCTCGCGGATTGGATCCGCGCCGTGTCGGCCGTGACGGGCGGCGTGCCGTTCCGCATCGTCTTCAATAAGGTCGACCGCACGAAAGGGTCCAAAATCGGGCCACAGGAATCCGCCTGGCTCAAGGCGAACTTCCCCGGCGCGCCGACCTCGCTGACGAGCGCCGCGACGGGCGAGGGCGTCGAAGAGGCGTTCGCCGGGATCATCGGTCAGGCCGTGGATGCGATGCTCGCGGGAGAGAAGAACCGGAAGGTGCGGAAGCTCCTCCGCCAGCGCATCTTGGTGTTCGCGGCGCGCCGCGAGGGCAACGGGATCACGAAGAGCGAACTGTTCGCGAACATGCACGACGTCAAGCCGGACGAAGTCATGGAGGAACTCGACAACCTCGTGCGCCTCGACCTCCTCGTCCAATACGACGCCGGTCCCAAGACGTTCCTCAAGTCGAGCACCTTGCCGGCGTCGTTCCGGTACCAGATCACGCCGCTCGGTCGGAAGGTCGCGGCGAGCCCGGCCATCGAAGACCTGGTCGTCGAGTAGATCGGCGGATCGTCACACGGGCCACTTCGCGGCTTCAATTTTCGGTGGCGCCTTCGCAACGTCGTTCCGAACCGCCGATATTCGGATCCACCATTCCTCTGTCGTCTCGTCGATTTCTCCTTCGGCGATCCCGAGGTAGTAGTTCAGCCACCGGTATCGGGCGTCGTCCGTCTGGAACCATACCGCGGCGACGATCGCGCGGTTGACGGTCGGAGTTCCTCAATGATGCTGTATCCTTTGATGGAGACGAGGATCTTCGCGCCGTCGGCGGTGGCAATCGTCCCGTTCAAGTCCGGACACCAGACGAGATCTTCCGCCGCCTTGGATGATTCGCCCAGTGCAGCGTTCCGCGGATCCTCGGGCCCTCGACGTCGCCCTTGCCGGTCCCGAACCCGGCGTACTCGTTCTCGCCGTACGGGGCCAGCCACGTCCCCTCGCCATACTGCATTCGCAATATGCAAAGTTCCTCGAACCGCATCGAACTCCCCCATTGGGGAATATCGAGGGAATGCTATTTGGTCGCTGCGGGAGGACGACTACTTGGGGACCTTCGCCGCATCGTCCAGGAACCGCTTCAGCCCGACGTCGGTCAGGGCGTGTTGCGTCATCTTCTTCAGCACGTCGAAAGGCAGCGTGACGATATCGGCCCCGAGTTTAGCCGCTTCGATCACATGCAACGGATGGCGGATGGATGCCACGAGGACCTCGCAGTCCCACTCGTAGTGGTTGAAGATCTCGACAATCTCCCGGATGACCTGCATGCCCTCCTGGCCCATGTCATCGAGGCGACCGATGAACGGGCTCACGTATTTCGCGCCGGCCTTCGCCGCCAGGATCGCCTGGTTCGAGGAGAAGATCAGTGTGGTGTTGACTCGCACGCCTTCCGAGGAGAGCGCCTTGATCGCCTTGAGGCCTTCCGTCGTCATCTGAATCTTCACGACGACGTTCTGATGGAGTTTCGCGAGTTGGCGGCCCTGCTTGATCATCTCGTCGGCTTGGGTCGTCGTGACCTCGAGGGAGATCGGACCGTCGACGAGGGCGAGGATGTCCTGGATGACCTCGGACCATTTCCGCCCGCTCTTCGCGACGAGCGTCGGATTGGTCGTGACCCCGTCCAGGACCCCCCACGAGGCCGCCTCGCGGATCTCGTCGATGTTCGCGGTGTCGAGGAAAATCTTGACCATGGTCTCCGGCTCGGTCCGATAACGATGTCGGGTTAAGAACGTTGACGGTCCTTCACGTCACGATCTCTTGACCCGACGGAGAATCGCCCGGTCGAACGCCAACGGCGTCGCCCGCCGTTCCCGGCACCAAGCGAGGACCACGGCGTCGGGGTAGCTGAGGCGTCCCCGCGCGGCCCGAAAGATCCCCCAGCTACCGTCCAAGAGCGACCGAGACGACGGTGCGACCTGCAATCGTTTCTGGGTCCGCATCCAGACACCCGCTGACTTCGCCGCCGCGAATCCGACGCGGTAGCGGATGAGGGACACGGTTTCCGAATAAATCTCGCTCGGGACGACGATGGAATCGGCCGCCGCGGCGGCCCTGCGGGCCTTACTGTGGAAAGCATCGGACTTCGAGAAGAGGGCGTAGAGGAAGCTGGTGTCTGCGACCTGCACCCGCTCACCTGTAGAGATACCGGTCGTGCCGTTCGCTCGCCCGCTTATCCCCGTCCTCGAACGTCGGAAGGGACTTCAAGTCTAACTGACCCCCTTCGGGAGACCGGATCAGTTCGACTTGCACGACGTCTCCCTCAGCCACTCCCGCGGACTCGAGGTCTCGTTTATGGACTCGCAGCGCGAGTCCATTTCCCCATCGTCGAACTTTGGCGAGCATTAGTGTATACACATCATGTATCTACATCTCCCCCTTAATCTTTTCCCCGGGGGGAGCCGAATGTACCTCTGGAGACGGCGGACGACGGGCCAACGTACTTATCCGAAAGGACCGTGCCGGGTGCCCATCATGGCTTCCACGCCGTCCTTGTGGCGGCACCGCGATTTCCTCCTGTTGTGGAGCGGCCAATCCGTTTCGCGGATCGGCGACCAGTTCACCGGCCTCGCAGTACCTTACATGGCCGCCTATGTCCTCGCAGCGAGTCCCGGCGAGATGGGCCTCCTCGGCGCGGCAGGGACCGTCCCGTTCCTCCTGTTCGGTCTCCTTGTCGGGGTCTGGGTCGATCGGCGGCAGCGGCGGTCGGTCCTGGTCTTCGCCGACATTGGCCGAGGGGCGATGATTGCGACGATCGCGCTTCTCGGCATTGCAAACCTGCTCCAACTGACCCACCTGTACATCCTCTCCTTCTTCATCGGCGTGTTGACGGTTTTCTTTGATGTCGCGTACCAAGCGTACCTCCCAGTCCTCGTCGAGCGCCGACAACTCGTCGACGCGAACAGCAAGCTCGAAACAAGCAACACCCTGGCCAGCAGCGCCGGTCCAACTTTTGCGGGCGCCGTCATCGAGGTGTTCCGTGCTCCGTTCGCGATGTTGTTCGATGCCGCGTCGTTTTTCGTCTCGGCCGGGTCCCTCGCGGCAATCCGGAAACGGGAAGCGCTACCGGAGCAGTCCCAACGAGAATCCGTCTTGTCTCAAATTCGAGAGGGACTGCAGATCGTCCTGGGGGACCGGCGTCTGCGCCGCATCGCCGCATGCACAGGGTGGTCCAACTTCTTCTCGAGTGCCGTATTCTCCGCTCTGTTCTTCCTCTTCCTGAAGGAGCTGGGTTTCAACGCCTTCTCTTTGGGAATTCTATTCGGCGTTTCCTCGATCGGCGGAATCCTTGGCGCGGTCGTTTCCGGCCGGATCGCGAAACGAATCGGCGTGGGTCCTGCGATCATCCTGGGCGGGGTTCTGTTCGGCATTCCGACGTTGCCCATGGCCTTCGTCACTCCCGAAATCGCCCTCCCCGCTCTGGTTGCGATGTTGGGCGCAAGTTTCTTCGGCAACCTGCTGTACAACATCAACCAGGTGAGCTTCCGTCAGGATATCGTCCCCGTCCGGTTGCAAGGTCGACTCAACGCGACCATGCGAACGATCGTCTGGGGCACCTTGCCTCTCGGTGCCTTGGCCGGCGGCCTCCTCGGCGAGGCGATCGGTCTCCGATCCGCAATCTTCATCGGAGTCGTCGCGGGCGGGTTTGCGTTCCTCTGGGTTCTCTTCTCGCCCGTCCGGCAGATCCGCGAAATGCCCCAATCCGCGGCCTGAGGGACCTGCCAAAACCAACCCCGTCAAGAAGACGGTCCTCGCTCCTCGGCTACATCGCGATGAAGGCGCCGACGCCAGCAAGAGCCCCGAGGGCCACGAGGAGGACCCCAATCACCCGGGAGAACAGGATCGTCCGAACGCCTAGCTTCTCCGCGAAGATGACGACCGAGAGGCCGCCCATCCAGAGGAGGCTCATCGATCCCGAGATGAAGAGGACGAGCATGAAGAGCCAGCAGCACCCGATGCAATACAGGGAGTGTCGAAAGCCCATGCGGATCGCGCCGATCCGGCCGGACC